>UMGV01078805.1_pt1 | contig 12160 bp, 10 predicted proteins | sample 1965361 | NCBI WGS metagenome assembly UMGV01 (sample SAMEA4836081, study PRJEB28245) | human gut metagenome | biome: gut microbiome; material: fecal sample | place: Denmark | collected 2008
CTGTTGACATGACATATAAGCGACTGCCTGTCGCACAATAAACCTGCTTTTTTGAAGCAGGTTAGCATAACTCATATATCCATAATAAATATAAACCATTAAACAATTTTAAGAATCACTTTTTCTTAGTTCATTTTCTTCTTCAATATATTTCTGTCCTTCTGGAGGAATTTGCATATAGTCGCCATACCATATTTTGAGTAACTTATCGTAATCGGCTGGACATGGATATAAACTATCTTCGTATTGTAGCATTTGAATATCTTCAAATGCATTTTTACTTAATAACTTTCTAATATCCTCTAAAATTATATAATTTTCTGTTGGAACATTGCTTACAGTAATATTATATATATTCTTTTCCACATTAGCACTTCCATGCATTAACTTATTTACAATTCTTGATAATTTAACTACAGCTTTCTTTAGAGGTTGATTGCTAAAAGTATGTTCTATTATGTCTTTTTCAAATTCACTAAGTTTTGCCATATGTAAAAGGGTACAAAAATAAGAAGATAGTTTAAATACTAGTTTACTTTTATTTTTCGCATAGTCTAAAACAAAAATGTCAATATGCACATCTCCATAGCCTTCAACATTCGGTTTAATTACTCTTGTCAATCCAGCATATTCAATTGTTGAATAGCATATATGTTCTAATCTAAGCGGTTTTTCTAACTCATCTTGTACTTTTAAAAATTTATTTAATTCTTCTCTAGGCATTGCAATATCAATATCATAATCCCAAGGAATTGATGCTTTATGTCTTACTGCACCTAATAAGGTACCATAAACTAAATAGTATTTTATATCGTGTTTTTTACATATGACATCTACTGCTTTTAACATTTCATATTGAATATTTTGTAATTCTTTAAGTTTTTTATGATCCATCTCTACCATCCCTTCACCTTATTTATAAGCGTAATACCAGTAATTATTCTGCTATATTTTAATTAAATTTTATTTTCTAAAAATCCATAGCCATCTTACTAGACTCTTCTTCACTTAACTCAGTAACATGAGTCTCCATAACTCTATATACTCTCTGACACATATTTAATACACTAGGTCTATGTGTAGTTACTATACAAGTCTTATTAGGATGGTTCTGTATAATGTTTCTTAATACTTTTCTTTCAGTAGTAACATCTAAAGCACTTGTTGCTTCATCTAATAGTAAGATTGGTGCATCTCTGAGGATTGCTCTTGCGATAGCGATTCTCTGAGCCTGTCCTTCTGAGAATCCTCTACCCCTTTCACCAATCTTAGTATTAATAGTATCAGGTAGCTTAGAAATAAAATCCCATGCACAAGAGACTTGTAACGCATGTATAATCTCTTCATCTGTTGCATCCTGTTTAACCATTCTCATATTCTCTGCAACAGTACCAGATAGAATAGTATTACCTTGAGGTACATAAGCGAACAAGTGTCTTGTGTTCGCATTAGCTTCTACTGCATCACCATTAGATGCATTAATACTTACTCCACCATCAGATGGTCTAATTAAACCTAAGATCAATCTAATCATAGTAGTCTTACCTTCTCCTGAAGGACCTACTAATGCAACGATTTCACCTGGATTTGCTTCAAAATCAGAATCAGTAATAACTTTGTTGTTTTCAATATATGCAAAGTTAACATCATTCATCTTTACACTAAAACCATCGTCCTTATATGCATCTAACTCACTGCTTTCAGGAATATGAACTTCTTTAGGAAGTTCTACTAATTCTCTGATACGGTGTGCCGATACTGAACTTGTTAGAAATGATGGTATAATAGATACTACGTTACTAAATGCTCCTTCTAGGCTTGATCTTTGTTGTAAAAAGAGTGTCATAGTACCATAAGTAATATCTTTAGTCCAAAGTCTAAATAGACAGTAACCAAAGGCTGTAAGAGATACAGCTGTACCTAGTATAGACATGAATACATTCGTCCAGATAGTAAACATGTTATAGTCTAATGAAATATCTTTAAACTTCTTTTGCCAGTCTCTCATTTTCTTACTGTATAATTTTGATATACCAAATGATTTGATTGTATCAAAGTTATAGAATGTTTCTACTTCAAATGTCATCATATCAGAAGACATCTTTCTTACTTTCATGTTGTATTGTCTCTGTTTAGTGATTAAGAAACGAGAGGCAATAAGCATGAATGGTGCACTTGCGAAAGCTAATGCAGCCATGATCTTATCATAATGCCAGATGACAAAGAATGTAGCGATGAAGTTATAGAGTGCAATAATGATAGTTGGTAACCAACTAATAGCGTTACCTGATACTGTACCTACATCACTATTGAATCTGTTTAATACATCCCCATTACTATATTGGTTAATAGCTAACCAGTCTGCATCAATAATCTTATCAAAGATATCAGCCTGGATATCGTTGTTAATATATATACTTAATTTAGCTGTAATACGATTTAAGACACTACCAAAGACTAAACTAAATACTGTAGAGCCTATCATGATACATATCAGAATTGGTAGTTTTGATATCTTGTAACCAGTGATGATATCTATCATGTATTTACCTACTACAGAACTTACTAGTCCTAGAGTAGTACTTAATATACCTAATACAGTATAAAAGATAATAGCACCTTTATATCTTTTACTATATGAGAAGATCCACTTCCAGTCATCTAAGATTTCTGAAAAGGTACCATCTCTCCATTTTTGAATCAATATATCTAATGATTCAAAGGAAGTAGATCTTTGTTTGTTATCGTTGTTATCCATTAATATTCCCCCCACTAATTCTTATTTTGTTTAAAATATTCTTTATATAATATAATGCGATTTCTCTAGATTGTTTTTCCAATAATGTGTTCATACCAAAAAACACAGCAAACACAATCGTACTAACCCATGCTGCATTCAAAAATAAGAATAGTAGTGAATCAACTTTTAAAGGAATCAATATGAAAATTGGAACACATATAATAAATAATAGTGCATTTGTAAGCCATTTTCTATATGTCGATTTTGCACTTCTATTTAATATTCTATGATTTGCAAATAAAATTATATCATTTGCTCTGTATATTAATGCTGCTATAGTTCCAAATAATACTCCATAAATTCCAAATTTAAATACACATATAAATGAAACTACCAAATTAATAGCAGTTTCTAACCAAGCACGCCATTGTGTAGCTTTAAATTCGCCTGCAAAACCTATGATAAAGTTAGATGATACTCTTCCATAACTCAATAATTGGTATAACCCAAATAAAATTGGGAGTCTCCAATCAACATAGTTAATATCTGCTCCATGTGTATAAATTTTCATAAATGGTAAAATGAATATCGATGCTATTGCTATTAGTGAAAATACTAGTGCTAAATAATACGTTTCAAACGCTTCATTTATCTCTAAATAATGTTTTCTATCCAAATGAAATACTTGACCTAAAGCAGACTGTATGCTACTAGATACAGTCGTAATAATAGTATCTAACATTCCATAAATAGTTGCATACATTGCATAAATACTTACTGTTTTTAAACCACATACAAATGTAAGAATTAATACATCTGTATGACTAAACACTAAAGAAGATATCTGATGCATAAAAACAGCACCTTTTTGAGAAATAGCTTTAAAGTTTGGTTTAACTGATAAGTCAAGCCACTTATAATTCTTTTTTATATACCAGCTAACATATAACATTTTAACTAAATTAAAGACCAAGAAAGTAGCTTGAACTTCAATAATACTTTTACCATTCATTAATAATATAATTCTTGTTACATCAGTTAAAACTGATGTTACTGTACTTAAATTACTAACTACATAATTCCTATTATCTACCCTCAGCAACATATTATATTTGCCCTGAACCAAATAACTAATAACGCTACCAGAACCTTGTAAAACAATTATAAAAAAGCAAGTAATATAAGGGATTTCAGTTTTTAAAAGTAATGGGTATATGAAACCAAGTAAAATCACACATACACCATATATAACACCAATTTTTTTGTAATACTTATCAGTTGCGGATAAGATACTATTGGCTGCATCATGATCATTATGAGCAATAGGGTTATATAAAGCAACTACTGAAGCGTCACCAACTCCTATCTCTAGCAAAGCTAAATATACATATATTTGTTTGATAGATGATAATAATCCATTGATTTCTGACCCATAGTTAACAATAAATAATCTAGGTATTATAATAGCAACAATTGAAGTGACTATTGTCCCTATCATTCCCCATACAAGATTATTAATGCTATTTTTTTGCCTAGACATTTTATCCCTCCTATTTTATCTTTCCCATAAAAAATCTTTATTTAATACTTTTTGTCCATTCGCAGATCCAATAATAGTATTATTTTCCACGTTTTTATTAATTAATGTACATGCTGCAATCATACTATTATCGCCAACTTTGACATTTTTCAATATAGTAGAATTAACCCCAATCCATACATGATTTCCTATATAAACAGTTCCTTTGAGTTTTGAATCTTTATTTCGGTATTTAATTTTGTGAAAATCACTATCAAAAATAACAACATTTCTAGCAATCATTACGTCATTACCTATACTGATATGGTTTCCAACAATAATAGTACTAAAACTATTCATAGTAAAATACTCAGTTTCAAATTTACTATTTAACAATAATTCGATTGTACTTCCATAAGAAATTTCAACATAAGCCATACATATCCATTTAGAATTTTCCCTTAATCTTAAAAATGTTTCTGTTTTTGATCCTTTAAGTTTCCCAGTTCCAACTTCTAAGTTTCCGTCATAAATAATTAATTCTGAATTCTTTTCTAAATTTATAATTGAATTTTTGTATGGAATTAACTTTCCTTTACCTTTTCTTATAACCTTTTTGCAAAAATAGTTATAATAAATATATTTGAATATATCAATTTTTCCAATCATAAATCTGTTCACCTTTCATAATAATTAATTAAGTTCTGCCATTGAACATCATTTTTTCCATCTTGTGAATTAACATACCACAAACTACCATCTGAAGTCCCATATATAGTAATAGGAAACGCTCTCCAAGGATACGCACTAGTAATTCTAGTCCCTTTTTTCATTGCCATATATGTTAACCATAAATCATCAGCATATGGACATAATTCCTTTATTAAATCCTTATTAAATGCATCTTCAAACAAACAATGAGGTGGATAAAGTGACCCACTACCGGAAAAAATCTGTATTTCATTTGAATGAATATACTTCTCACCAACATTAGTATTTACCCATTTTGAGGGTACTGTATCATGATTACTCCCTATATACTGAGCACTCATGGTACAAATATCCATAGGATATTTTAAATGCATTTTATATAGTGTTTCTACAGTATCATTTGGATAAAACATATCGTCATCAGCTAATATTACTATATCTTCATTAAATTCCTTTAAAGCGTAGTAATATTTTTTATGACTTTTTAAATCATCACATAGTTTAATTTTTAATCCATACTTTTGTAATCTTTTTAAACTATCTGGCAGATCATCGAGTGTTTTAAATTGTGATTTAGCAAGCCATAATACAATTAAATCAGGCTTCATACTTTGTTTAAATAAAGATGTTATAGTTAACCAGATTGTATCAATTCGTTTTGGATAAGATGTTAATGAAACAATTATCTTTTGATCTCTTTTAATTTTATTTAATTGTAAATGATTATCAGATGACCATTTTCTTTTAATATATAGATTATAATAAGCTTCAATATAATCAATAATTCTCTGGAGAGTTTTACTTGTTTTTTTATTTAGCTGAACTCTTCTTTTTTGAAATCTTGAAATTAAAAAATATAATTTATACATTTTACTCTCCAACCTTAAGCAGTTTCCTAATTAATATATTCGTATATTTAACATAAAGTAAGTAATCCTTAATTGAACTGCAATTACGTTCTTTTAATTCTTTATAATATTTTTTTATTAAACATCTATTTTTACTATCTATTGCATTTCCAAACTTTATTTTAGAAAAATAGATATGAAAATCTTTGATTTCATTTGAAAATGTGAAATTTGGTATTTTCGATATTGTATTATCCAATATAGTTTCATAATTATTTATTTGATCTATTATTTTGAAACTATCATTTATTGAATGAGAATGACTACTACTTCTAATGTAATAATAATAAGTCGAGTCTTCTACATATTCTGGATTTCCATAATACCACGAAAAAGGAACTAAGAGTTGTGCATTCTGTCCACCAATCCCATTATATATCTCACGCTTTTTTATCACTTTATCAAATGAAGAAGTTCTAAACATGTATCCTGGAAAAGTAATATTTCTAAAATAAATCACATTATTCAAAAAATCAAAAGAAGATTTATATTCAATTTCCTTTCGTAATCTTATTATTTTCTTTGTTTTATGATCTAGTTCCGTCACATCTCCATAACAATAATGACATCGTGGATTATTTAACATATACTTTAATTTGTTAAATACAAAATTATTGCCAAGCTCATCGTCAGAATCTACACAAGATAAAAATTCACCTTTAAAATATTTTAATCCTCTATTTAACGCAGAAGCTTGTCCACCATTATCCTGATAAATATATATGAATTCAATATTATTATCTTTAAATTTGCTAGAGTATTGATCAACTACTTTTTTTGTATCATCTTGTGAACCATCATCAACAAATATAACTTCTAGATGTTTATAAGTTTGATTTAAAATAGAATCAAAAAACCTTGGTAAATAAGGTGCACCATTATAACAAGGTGTAACTATACTAACTAGCGGATTATCCATTTAGAAACCTCCCCTGTACTTTTTGTATTAAATCAAATAAATAAGGTGAAACATAAAATATGTACATATACACTTTTGACTCATATTTGAACTTCGAATTAAAATCACCTAATTTATAATAATTACGATATTGTTTTATAACATATTGAAGCTTATGATCATCTCTTAGGATATCTTTAACTCTAGAAAACTCCCATATTAATGAGTGTAAATATTGTAATCTAGCTTTGTTCATTAAAACAGAATTATTTATTTTTTTGAAGAAAGCTATTCTATCTTCAAAAAAATACAAATAATCTAGTTTAGCTAATGTAACTTTTTTTCCTAATATACTATCTTTTCTTTGATAGTAATAATAAAAACAATCGTTTATCATTATAATTCTTTTACAGTTATTTAAAACATAATGACTTGTAGCCACGTCTTCAAAAATATATCCATCAGGAAATCTAACTCCATTATATACATCTTTTTTTATTAGTTTTCCCCAACAAGTGACTAAAAGAAAAGAGCGATAGTCATCTTCATAAATTAAATTAAGAGCTTCAGATGATGAAAGAGATAATACTTGAGATTTATCTCTAATAAATTTATAATCATCCTCATCTCCTTTTTTGTATTGACAAATAACATAATCTGAGTCATACTCTTGTGAATAATCGAGAAGTAATTCAACAGCGTTGTGCGCAACATAATCATCACTATCAATCCAGAACACATACTCTCCTTTAGTGTGGTCTAAAGCAAAATTTCTCGTATAAGATATACCATGATTTTCATTATGATATACCCTTGCTCTTGAATCTTTTTTGCAGAATTCGTCGCAAATACTTGAACTCTTATCTGTCGATCCATCATCAACAATAATAATTTCTAAATGTCTGTAGGTTTGATTAGAAATCGAGTTTAAGCAACGCTCCAAATATTTATCAGAATTATATACAGGAATCAACACAGAAACCAAAGGATTAGAATAATTTATTGTATTCATTTTCTAACTCCTTCATTTCTAACGATTTCTGTAACAATTTGCTTTTAATTTCCTCTTCATGTTCCACTAACCACTTATATTTTTCTGTCAACTGATCAGAATCAGCAATATTTTGTACTGGTAAAACATAATTATCTATATTTCCAAACAAGTCTTTTGCAATTCCTTTCGCTTTTACTGAATATCCAACAACTAACGTAGGTACACAAGTTGAGTACGCTGCAATTGTTGAGTGGGTTCTTGCTCCAACAAATCTTTTACATTGACTGATAATAAACTTTTGCTGCATGCAGTTATGGTCATTAATCAATAAAACACGATCATTATCTTTATACTTCTCATACAAAGTATATAAGACTTTCTGGTCATTGTTATGGTGCCAAACAACATGAGGAATCAAAGCTACCTGATCCTTTGAATTAAATAAGATATAATCAATTAGTTTTTTAAAACTGTTAAGTATATTACACTCATTACCATATTTAAAAATAAGTGGACTTAAGTTAATACCTATTGTTTCATTTGGAATAAAACCTTCAGGAATATTAACTTCTTCTTTTGGTAAGAAAAATGCAGGATCAGGAAGTAAATAAGTGTTACTATTAATTTCTTTTAGTGCTTTATAAGAGATGCTTTCTCTTGCTAATATGAAGGTATACTTTTCAATATCTTTCTTAATTGTTTTATCCTTACATAATTCAGGCTCTACTGAACATCCCCAAAGTACAGTTTTCCTAACCTTTTTACGAACATATTGATTAATATATGCATAGTTCTTTACATCAGAATAACAATAGTTATCTCCACCAATAAACAAAGCATAGTCATAACCATCCTCTAGTTTTTCTATTGCTTCTTTATGCTGTAAAGCATCCATACGATGATAATTTTTAAACAATTTCTGTTCAATATAAGCACAAATAAAATCAACGTTATTCTTTTTTACTGGATTTATCTCTCTATATATATCTACCAAATTATCTAATTTATAATAAAGGTCTTCATCTGGATTATAGGAAAGTAACGTAATATGATCAGCCACAGTTAATAATAACTTAGTTGATCTAACAATTGCTTCGCATCCATGATTTTTGCTACCACCATGAGCATATAATAAAATTTTCATAATATTTCCTCCGTTATCTCATACAAGCATGTAATTTACTATATAAATATAGCATCCAAATAAAATGACAATTATATATTCTAAGTGTTAAAGATGGTAAGAATGACATGTTTATAACTACCTTACTCTTCATTTTGTATAAAGCAATCATTTTCTTTCTAAATTCAAAATAACCAATATTCCAATTATTAATAATAATAGTATAAACATAATGAGACATTATATCTTCAAATTTTAATTCATTTTCCTCATTGAATGAATTACATTTAATTAAAAATTGCTTAACCTTATTTTGAATTTGCATTTGCTTAAAAAAATCAATTTTTCTATCATCAACATTAATACCTGAATTTATAGTTTCTTGTTTGTAGTAATAGCCATAATAATCGATAAATTTAATTGATTGAATATTACTATATACTTTAAGAAAAAAATCAAAATCCTCAGCTAATGTTATTGAACTATCAAATCGTATACTACTATTGTTAATTATTTCAGATTTGATAAGTTTGGTAGAAACATAACCATAAATCCCAGTTTTTGACTGGTCTCTATAAAATGTTTCAGCCAATTTATCAATTCTAATAAAGCCAAGACATGGAGGATTTACTCTTTCAATAGTATTGCCTTTATAATCTATTTTTGTTAAGCCACCAAGAACCATATCAGCAGTTGGATCATATAATGATTCTAAATAATGTTCATCTAAGATATCATCTGCATCAAAAAAAGTGATATAATCCCCATTATGATGATCAATGCCAAAGTTTCTAGCACAAGATACTCCACTATTTTTTGTTGAAAATATTTTAATTCTCGAATCTTGAAACGAACTGGCAATAGATAACGAGTTGTCAGTTGACCCATCATTCACAATGATTAATTCCCAATCTTTGAACGATTGATTGATTACTGAATTGATGCTTTCTCTTATATATAATTCCTTATTATAAACTGGCATTATTATTGAAATCACGCACAAAAAAATACACCTCCATATTTCTATAAAATGTTGTAAAGCGACATTAATTTTCGTTTAATTAAATAAATTTGAACTTTTAATTTCCAACTCCATTCTTTTGGTAAATCAAAATCTGTAAACGCCCCTTGAAGTTTATTAGATTTCATTATTCTAGCATAAAGTTGCATTTTATTACTTCTAGGTATTTCAGCATTTTTGATTTGATTCAAACTGTTGCACGCATAATAAATCATATGCAATTTTAATTGCTCAGAAAAATCATAATCAGTTTTTTCACTAAAAAATTTTTGTAAATAGTCATTCATTCTTGAATAAACTTCCCATGAACCTTGTTTATAAGATGTTGTTATAGTACCTGGATTATTATAATAGTGATATAAAGGTCTATTTTTTAAATAGTAGAAACTATTAGCATAGTACCCAACCATTGCACTAAACAAATTGTCTTCTGACCATTTTACATCGTTTGCAAATTTTAAATTGTTTTTATTAAGAAATTCTCTTTTATATAAACAATGCCATACAGATAATAATGGTCCATAATCTAGATTTCTTCCCATAATAAGTTGTGGATAAATTTCTTTTTTTATATCTTCATTAGAAAAATATCCTTCTCTTAGATTTGTAGTCTTAATGTAACTATCATCATCGTTTTCTATTCTAAGATAATCAGACATAACAAAATCAACTTGATTACTGATAAGCGTTTCATACATTTCTTCATACATGGTTAACTCTACGTCATCATCTGAATCTACAAACCCAACTGTTTCTCCAGTTGCAACTTCTAAACCTGCATTTCTTGCACTACTCAAACCACCATTCTTCTTGTGAACAACTTTGATTCTTGAGTCAGTCTTTTCAAATTCATCACACATGTGTCCACAATTATCAGGTGAGCCATCATCAACTAGAATTATCTCAATATCTCTCAAAGTCTGATTGCTTAAACTTTTAATACAACGCACTAAATATTTCTCTACTTTATAAACTGGAACAACTATACTCACTTTAGGCATCCATATCACCTCAACTTATAATTTTATATATTTTTTGAGCTTCTGAATATTTAGAATAATCTTCATTAAAACAATTCTTTTCCATTGTCTCCAATAATTGAATATCTTGGATAATTTGTTGCATTCTTGATGCACATTCATTATTCTCTAAAGGAACTATCACGCCATCATATCCATCCTTCAACTGACTCTTGGCAGTAGAATAATTAGTAATAATAACTGGTTTATGAAGCGATTGTGCTTCTATAACACTTACACATTTACCTTCATATCTAGAAGGCTGAACATATACATCACATGCTTTGATATATGGATATGGATTAGACTTCTTACCTAAGAGTATTACATGTTCTTCCATATTACATTCTTTAATACTGTTTTTAATTCTTTCTTCACTTCCACCATATCCTATAATATACCATTTAATATTTAATCCTGATTCTAATATTCTTTTACAGATAAATGGTACATTATCAAAATTCTTTGCTTCGCAATATCTACCTATTGATAATAACTTAATAGAGCCATCATCAATCATCTCATCACTTACATCAAACTCATCTGCCTGCTTACTAATAAGCTTAATAGGTAATATATTAAGTATTTCAATAATCTTATCTTCTAGTTGAGGAAAGTTCCTTAAGAAGTTTGTGGTCACTGCTTGAGATATAGATGCAATATAATCATAAGATCCCCACATATTTAATTGAGAACCTATATCTGTTTCTACATGACCATAATCAGTATGTATCCAAGCAATCTTCTTTTTCGCATTTACTTTATGAGAAACAATATAATGAGGTGTTAAGAAACTAATAGCCAAATCATAATTAGTATCTTTATTTATAAATGGCATAAGTTTATATGTATACTTATGACTATAATCTATTGGCACTTCACTATCTGTCTGGTGATGTTGTTTGATATATTTATTAGCTTTAATTCTTCCATATAAGCGTCCTAAAGTAAGTAATATATGACCTTCTTTTAATGTATCAATCATAGGTCTTGCAAGTACTGTATATTGTTTTACTTCAGGTAATAGATTTACTTCTTTTGGTATATATTCTAGAAGTTCTCCTTCATGTCTTAAAAGAAATAAATCTACATCGTATTGAGTATAATCAAAAGCTTCTAATAAACCTAATAAACTCTTTTCTACACCACCAAGAAACATAGCATGAGATACAATTATGATCTTCTTTTTCATAGTTTCCTCCATTTCCCCGCGCCTTCGTTGCGCGG
>UMGV01062981.1_pt1 | contig 12127 bp, 9 predicted proteins | sample 1965361 | NCBI WGS metagenome assembly UMGV01 (sample SAMEA4836081, study PRJEB28245) | human gut metagenome | biome: gut microbiome; material: fecal sample | place: Denmark | collected 2008
CGTGCGCATGCTCCATGCAAGCTTCTGCATGACGGTTATCATGATATAGCTTGCCGCGCAGGTGACGAGGTTTGCGCTTATGTATATTGCTAAAATGATGAGGATGGACTTTATGATAAGGTCCATATCTATGCCCGTTTGCAGTCCGTCGCTGATATTATTGGTCAGATCTGCAAGCTTATCGGGCGCTATGATCGTCAGAAGCGTGCCGACGAGGCTGAAGATGAGCGAAATGACAATGGGCTTGTACCACGGCTTTAGATACCGCAGCAGCTCAAGCATCGAGCTTTTGACGTTTTTGGGCTTTTCGTCGGCGCCTCTTCCCGGTGGTCCGTGTCTCATATGGCAAGTTCCTCCTCCGAAAGCTGGCTGAGCGCGATCTGGCGATAGACCTCGCAGGACTTGAGCAGTTCCCTGTGAGTTCCGATGCCGACCACTCGGCCTTCGTCGAGAACGACGATCCTGTCGGCCGACATGATGGTGCCGATGCGCTGGGCGACGATGAGCTTTGTCTGTCCGGCGGTGCGGTCTTTCAGAGCATCCCTCAGCTCGCGGTCGGTCTTAAAGTCGAGCGCGGAGAAGGTGTCGTCAAAAATGAGTATCTCGCAGTCGCGGCAGAGTGCGCGCGCTATGGAAAGGCGCTGCTTCTGGCCGCCGGAGAAGTTCGTGCCGCCGCGCGCCATGTGCGCGTTTTCCTTATCCTCAAGCTCGGAGACAAAGTCCGCCGAGTGCGATATCTCCAGCGCGTCGGCAAGCTTTCTCTTATCAGCATTTTGGCCGAACGCCACGTTGTCGGCGACGGTTCCCGTGAACATGACCGCCTTCTGCGAGACGTAGCCTATCTTGGCATAAAGTGCTTCGAGGTCGTATTCCTTGACGTTCACTCCGTCAACGAGCACCTCTCCCTCGCTTGCGTCATAAAACCTTGGGATTAGGTTCATGAGCGTCGTTTTGCCCGAGCCGGTGGAGCCGATGAACGCGACCGTTTCACCCCTGTCGGCCTTGAAGCTCACGTCGCTGATGACGCTGCCGCTGCCGCCGGGATAGGTGAAGCTTACGTTTTTAAACTCGACCGTACCGCGCACGTCGCCGGAATCGGTGACAGAGCCGCTTACGACCTTAGGCTCGGTCGCAAGCACCTCGCTTATACGCTTTGCAGCCTCCAGCGCACGCGGCATGATGATAATGACCATGACGATCATTATGAAGCTCATTATGACCTGCATCGCGTAGGACATGAAAACGATCATATCCGCAAAGATATCAACGCGCGAGGCAATCGAGGCCGCGCCGTTTATGGCAACGGCATTTATCAGCACCGCGCCTATCCAATAGATCGACATGTTAAGGCTGTTCATGACAAGGCTCATGAACGGGCTTAGAAGCGTCATGGTGCGGTTTGCAAACAGCGAGTTGTTAAGAAGCTCGGTGTTGACCTTTTCAAACTTCTTTTCCTGGTACTCCTCGGCATTATACGCATGCACGACGCGGATGCCGGTGAGATTTTCGCGCGCGGACTGGTTGAGCGAATCCTGAAGCCACTGGATGCGCTTAAAGCGCGGAAACGTGCGCACAACGGCAAAGCTCAGTATCGCAACAAGCAGTACGACCGCGATGCCCGTTGCCAGCGACCACTGCCATGCCTTGCCGGCGATCTTCATTATCGCCCAGACGGCCATGAGCGGCGCCTTGACAACGACCTGAAGCGACAAAACGACCAGCATCTGCACCTGAACAACGTCGTTTGTCGAACGGGTTATAAGGCTCGCGGTTGAAAAAGCGTTTATCTCCTCGAGAGTGAAGCTCTCGACCTTGTAGAACATTTCTTTTCTCAGACGCTTTGAGAAATTTGCCGCGATGCGCGAGGCAAAAAAGCACACCGCGATCGATGAGACAAGACTTCCGAACGCGCACAGCAGCATCATTCCGCCGGCGCTCCAGACATCGCCCATCGCGCTGCCCGGAGTTTCGATAAGCGTCGTTATCTCGGACATATAATCGGGTATCATCAGCTCAAGAACGACCTGAGCGCACACAAAAACGAGGCTGAACAGGCAAAACAGCCATTCCTTCGCTCTCAGATACCTAAACAGTTTCAACAGCTTCAGCATTTAGCGGCAGCATCCTCCTTTTTCTTTTCCGCATCGAGCTTCTCCTCGATCATCGTCTGAGCAAGCTGCGCGGTTTCCTTGGTTTTGTGCTCCTTGACATACTCTGCGTCGATAACGCCGACAACATCTATGTATATATTCGTCTTTTTAAGAGGGAAATTGTGAATGACCCTGTCGGTATTGCGCAGCGCAACGCACACGACGGGAACGTTCGCTCTCTGCGCGATCTTGAACGAGCCTGCGTGAAACGGCAGCATATCCTCCTGCTTGCTGCGCGTGCCCTCGGGATAAATGACAACGGAGGCATAGTCCTTGTCGATATACTCGGTCGCCGCCTTGACGGTTTTGAGCGCCTCGCGGTTATTTTCCCTGTCAAGCGGCAGGCAGCCGCACTTGTGCATAACCTTGCCGATGATGGGTATCTTCAGGTTGCCCGGCTTTGATATGAAGGTAAGCTCCTCCTTGGGCATCCTGTGCACCATGACCACAGGGTCGGCAAGCGAACGGTGGTTTGCCACCATGAGATAGCGCGTATCCTTCGGGATAAGCTCCGTTCCCGTTATCGAAACATCCGCGCGCGCATAAAAGCACAGGAGATCCGCCACGGCATGCAGATGCCACAGCCAGAACTTTGACGGCTTTTCCTGCGGCTTATTCTTGTTTATGAAAAGCTCTGTTGAGATCAGCATTATGAGCGCGTAGGCGATGTGAGCGCCGAAGAAGTATTCAAGAAAGCGCAGCAGCATAACGCCGGTGACCTTCAATGCGCCCCCCGCCTGACCGGCAATGAGCGTGTGCAGAACAGAGCCTGCGGCTCCGATAGCGGCAAATATTCTAAGAAGCATGAACGAGCCTCCCACTTAAAATTATAAATGTATACGCTGTATGGTATTTTTATATTTTACCACGAGTTCGTGATTTTCCAACATTAATTTTTTGAACATTTTAATAATTTTTAACTTTTTCGCTTCCGTGTAAAAACACAATTTTCGGTCTTTGCCGACGGATTGCCCAAAAACGGGCTGTGTTTGTTATTAAAATATCAGTGTTTTTATCTTCTTCGATGCATTTTTGTGTGTTTTGCACACCTTGAGCGCTAAAAACGCGCATCTTTCGTAAAAATTGATAAATTTGTTGAATTTGAACGAAAGACACGCATTTTAAAATTGATTTTTACCCTACAATAGTATAAAATACATAAACGAGTTGTTAACGGCTTATAAACACCGTGTCCGTTGCGACTCCCAGTTCAGTAATTAATTTAATAGGAGTGAATTTTATGGAATCCCTTAAGTTCCTGGCACCTGCTCTCGCAGTGGTCGCTCTGCTGTTTGCTTTCTATAAGATAGCATTCGTGTCCAAGCAGGACGCAGGTACCGAGCGCATGAAGGAAATCGCAGCGGCCATCAACGATGGCGCAAAGGCTTTCCTTTTTGCAGAGTACAAGATCCTTGCGATCTTCGTAGTCGTTCTGTTCGTAGCTATCGGCCTCGGCCTGGGCAGCTGGATCACCGCACTGTGCTTCCTGTTCGGTGCTCTGTTCTCCATCCTCGCAGGCTACATCGGCATGAACGTTGCAACCAAGGCTAACGTCCGCACCGCAAACGCAGCACGCACAAGCGGCATGAACAAGGCTCTGTCGATCGCATTCTCCGGCGGCTCTGTCATGGGTATGTGCGTTGTCGGCCTCGGCCTTCTCGGCGCATCCGTTCTGTTCCTCATCTTTGAGGACACCAACGTTCTGTTCGGCTTCTCCCTCGGTGCAAGCTCTATCGCTCTGTTTGCCCGTGTCGGCGGCGGTATCTACACCAAGGCTGCTGACGTCGGCGCCGACCTCGTCGGCAAGGTCGAGGCAGGCATCCCTGAGGACGACCCCCGTAACCCTGCCGTTATCGCCGATAACGTCGGCGACAACGTCGGCGACGTTGCTGGCATGGGCGCTGACCTGTTCGAGAGCTATGTCGGCGCTATCATCTCCGCAATGACCCTCGGCGCAGTTGTCATTGCCGAGTTCGGCGATCTGTCCGTTATCTTCCCGCTGGTCATCGCGGCATGCGGCATTCTCGCATCCGTTATCGCTACTTTCTTTGTCCGCGGCAAGGAAGGCTCCAACCCCCACAAGGCACTGAAGATGGGCTCGTATGTTTCCGCCCTTCTTGTTGTTATCGCATCCATCATCCTCAGCAAGGTCATGCTCAACAGCTACGGTCCCGCTATCGCGATCGTTGCCGGTCTGGTCGTCGGCCTTGTCATCGGTATCGTCACCGAGGTCTACACCTCCGGCGACTACAAGTTCGTTAAGAAGATCGCTCAGCAGTCCGAGACAGGTTCCGCAACCACCATCATCTCCGGCACCGCAGTCGGCATGATGTCCACCTGGGTTCCCGTCATTCTCATCTGCGTAGGCATCTTCCTTGCTTACAAGTTTGCAGGCCTGTACGGCATTGCTCTTGCAGCAGTCGGCATGCTCTCCACCACCGGCATCACCGTCGCGGTTGACGCTTACGGCCCCATCGCCGACAACGCCGGCGGCATCGCAGAGATGAGCGGCCTTGACCACTCCGTGCGTGAGATCACCGACAAGCTCGACGCAGTCGGCAACACCACCGCAGCAATGGGCAAGGGCTTCGCGATCGGCTCTGCAGCTCTGACCGCACTTGCTCTGTTCGTTTCCTTCACTCAGGCAACCGGCCTGACCGCAGACCAGGTCGCACTGACCAGCCCCACCGTCGTTATCGGTCTGCTCATCGGCGGCATGCTCCCGTTCGTGTTCTCGGCAATGACCATGGACTCCGTTTCCAAGGCAGCTTACAGCATGATCGAAGAGGTTCGCCGTCAGTTCCACGAGATCCCCGGCATCATGGAAGGCAAGGCAAAGCCTGACTACAAGACCTGCGTTGCTATCTCCACCACCGCGGCTCTTAAGGAAATGCTCGTTCCCGGCATCATGGCAGTCGTTGCACCTCTGGCAGTCGGCCTCATCCTCGGCTCGACCGCTCTTGCAGGTCTGCTGGCAGGCTCCCTCGTTTCCGGTGTTATGATGGCAATGTTCATGTCCAACGCCGGCGGCGCATGGGATAACGCAAAGAAGTACATCGAGGAAGGCCACCACGGCGGCAAGGGCAGCGATGCCCACAAGGCAGCCGTCGTCGGCGACACCGTAGGCGATCCGTTCAAGGATACCTCCGGCCCGTCGATCAACATCCTCATCAAGCTCATGACTGTCGTTTCCACCGTTTTCGCAGCTATCTTCACTGCAAACGGCCTGTTCTGATAATCAAAAGGCTCACCGCCCTGCATTCTATGAGTGCAGGGCGGTTTTTACACTTTAATCATACTTTATTAACAAAGAAGCCCGGTTTTTATGGCATAATAAGCGCAGTTCATAATACAAATGCGCCCGGCTTGACACGGGGTGTATAATATTATGGTAAACCAAAAGTATTGGAGATCATTATGCTGAAGAAAAAAATGAAAAAGTTTTTTGCTTTCGCGATGGCTCTGGTCATGACGATGAGCGTTATGCTCTCGTGCATGTCCGTTTCGGCTTTTGCCGTGTCGCAGTCGGAGATAGACGCGCTCAAGTCTCAGAAGTCTCAGCTTTCGAGTCAGAAGAGCAGCCTCCAGTCTACGATCAACTCTCTTCAGAGTCAGCAGAGTGACCAGATAGCGCTGAAAAACGCGCTTGACGAGAAAAACGCCATCACCGTAAAGCAGATCCTTAATCTTAACGAGCAGATAGATCTGCACACCGAGCTTATCGAGCAGAAGACCGCGGAAGTGGACGAAGCTCAGAAAGTTGCCGACGCTCAGCTTGAGAAATACAAGGTTCGCGTTCGTGCAATGGAGGAATCGGGCAGATACAATTATTTTGAGGTTCTGTTCGGCGCAAGCAGCATCGGCGAGTTCTTGAGCCTTATTGATGATATCGGCGATATCATGAGAAGCGACAAGGAGCTTGAGGATGCTTACCGCCAGTCCGTTGACGACCTCAAGGCCGTCAAGGCTGAGTATGAGCAGGCCAAGGCCGAGATGGAAGACAGCAAGGCAGAGCTTGAGACTCTCAAGGCCCAGCAGGAAAAGGACATCGCCCAGGCCAATGCTGTTATCGCTTCGCTTCAGGGCGATATAAGCTCCAACTCCTCGCTGCTCAGCGAGCTTTCCGCGCAGGAAAAGGTTCTTAACGCCGACATTCAGGCGAAGATCGCCGAGCTGAACAAACAGCAGCAGCAACAGCAGGGCGGCGGAAGCAGCGGCGGCGGAAGCACCGTCGGCACCGGTAACCTCGTTTGGCCGAGCTACTGCACCTACATAACAAGCCGTCAGGGTCCGCGCACCCACCCCATCACAGGCGAGTATAAAAACCACGGCGGCACCGACATCGGCGCAAGCTACGGCAGCGCGATCTACGCAGCCGACTCCGGCACAGTAGTGCGCTCATCCGACGGCTGGAACGGCGGCTGGGGCAACTACGTCATGATCGACCACGGCAACGGCATGCAGACGCTTTACGCACACATGTCCTCGCGCGCAGTCTCCGTCGGCCAGACCGTTTCGCGCGGTCAGACCATCGGCTATGTCGGCTCTACCGGCATGTCAACCGGCCCGCATCTGCATTTTGAGATGTACATAAACGGCTCGAGGATCGATCCGCAGACGCGCTATCCCGGCGTAAGCTTTACCTATTCGGCAAACGCTTGATGTAAATACGCATTTAAAAATCCCGAAGGAAAATTCCTTCGGGATTTTCTTATATTCATCTATTTATTCATCTATTCGTCAGGGATGGGGCTTACCCTCGCGGTAGGCTGCCATGATATCGCGGAAAACCTCGCCGTTGGAGGGCGGAGTCCAGGTGATGGCGTTTGCACCGGCGGCAATGGTCTGCATGATGCTCTCCTCGGTCGGGCCGCCGGTTGCGATGACGGGAACGTCGGGATGTGCGTCCTTTATTATGCGGACCAGATCCGGCGTATCTGCCGCGGCGGAGACGTTGAAGATGTCCGCTCCGGCCTTCAAACGGGCTTCAAAATCCGTTTCCTTTCTCGCAACGGTCACAACAACGGGAATATCCACAGTGTGGCGCACAAGCGACAGCACCTCGTTCGAGGTAGGGTCATTGAGCACGACGCCGGTCGCGCCCTGCATCTCGGCAAACATGGCAAGGTTTATCGCCCTCTGCCCCTGCGTGAGTCCGCCGCCGACGCCGGAGAACACGGGGATATCCGCCGCGGTGAGCAGCGCCTGGGTTATCACGGGCTGCGGCGTAAAGGGATACACCGCCATGATCGCATCGGCGTTGACGTTTCTGATGATGCTCAGGTCGGTCGAGAACACGAGCGATTTGATGCGCTTTCCGAAAACGATTATACCGCTGCACTTATAAATGCATTCGGGCACACGAAGTGCGAACTTACGCAGCGTACCATCAACTCGGTTGGGCAGTTTTTTCTCAATTGATACTTCGTCATGCATAGTTTTCACTCTCCAATATTCTTTTAAATGCCTCGGCTCCGACGAGCAGCACTTCCTCATCGAAATCAAATTTACTGCTGTGCAGAGGGGCTCCTCCTCTGCCGCCGTTCACGCCGAGGAACATGAACATACCTTCGACTTCCTGCTGATATTCGGCGAAATCCTCCGCCGCCATGACAGGCTCGACGAGAACGACATCGTCCATCGAATCGAGCACCGTGTAAAACTTCTCGACCAGCGCGCGCGGATTTGCAACATAGGGATAGTGAACGATAGTCTGCATGGAGATGCCGGCTCCCGTTGCCATCTCAAGGCCCTTGAGCAGCGCAATTATCTGACGCATGAGCTTATCGTAAAGCTCGTTGCTGAAAACGCGCAGAGTTCCGCTCATGGTGACCTCCTCGGCAATGACGTTGTGCGACGTTCCGCCGACGATCTTGCCGAGGGTCAGCAGTGCATCCTGATGCGGATCGACGTCGCGCGTTATGACCGACTGTATCATAGTTATAAGCTCGGCTGCGACTACGATCGCGTCAATGCCCATCTGCGGCGTTGACGCATGGGCGCTTTTGCCGTGGACCTTGATCTCAAAATCGCTTGTCTGCGCCATGAGGTTTGACCAGCGTATGCCGATCTTGCCGCTCGGCACGGTCGGCCAAAGATGCAGCCCGTAGATGCGATCGACCTTCGGCGATACGAGCGCGCCCTCGTCGATCATTTTCCGTGCGCCGCCCCAGCCCTCTTCGCCGGGCTGGAACAGCAGCACGACGTTGCATTTGAGCTTATCGCGGTTGAGCGATATCCACTTTGCCAGAAGCAAAAGGATCGTCATATGTCCGTCGTGGCCGCAGCCGTGCATCACGCCCTTATTGCGCGAGCGGAAGCGGCATTTGTTCTCCTCGGTGTTTTTCATTCCGTCCATATCGGCGCGGAATGCTATCGTGCGGTCTGCGTCCTTGGCGTAAAACACAGCCTTGAACCCCACTTCGGCGAGCACCTTCAGCTCATCGGGGCGGCACGCTTCGATTATCGGCTTTATGTATTCGTGCGTTTTTTGAAGATCGAAGCCGATCTCGGGTATTCTGTGCAGGTCGCGGCGTATCTTGACGCAGTCGTCCTTCATGCTGAGTATCTGTTCGCTTATCTGCATTTAGTTATTTCTCCGTTGCAATGGATATCTTGTATCCCTCGTTTTTAATGCGCACATCCGGCTTTTCTTTGCTAAGCCTGTACGCAACATATGCATCGCCGCACGCACCGGTGAGGCTGACGATAAATATCACATAACACTGCCAGAACAGCTTATCCGGCAGGATTATCATCAGTATGAGCAGCACAAGGCAGACAGCGGCCGCCGGAGCAAGGCTCATTATCAGATAGCTGCGCTTATCCAGCCAGCACTTGTATTCTATATATGCGCTCATCCTGCCGCGCACGACGCGCGCAGGCTTGCCGGTGAGCTTGCCGATGATAATGCATTTTAAGTATTCCTGCCCGACAAGGCAGACAGCCGTTATCAGCATGACGAGGATAAATCTCCCCAGCAGCGCAAATGCTCCCGATGCGTCAAACAGCAGGCTTATGTCTTTGAGCAGACAGCAGACCACAGTGAGCACAACGGCGATGGCTGCGGCTGCGGCATACAGCCGGACGGCAAGCTTTTTATTGCCGTCGAGGTCTATCGTCTCGGTCGTGTATCCCGAGGGCAGCTTGTTTTCAAACTTCATATCGTCACCGCATTTCCGGCAGCGGTATACTCTTATCGAGCAGCACCTTGCCAAAGCACATGAGCGTTATGCCCGAGCTTGCCGGAACCGTCACGTCGGCGTCGCTCCTATCGCGGTTTGCCGAGAAAAGATAGACGTTTCCGCTGTAATCCTGGCAATACTGCTTGCACTTCATATCGCCGTCAACGAAAAACAGTCCGACATCGCCGTCGTGGATAATGGCTCCGCGCTTGCACAGCGCAACATCGCCGTCGTGGATATACGGCTCCATGCTGTCGCCCGCTATGCGCACGGCAAAATCGGCGGCGCTGCCTTTTTCGACTGCATAGTCCTCATAATCGTCGCCGAGGGCGGGCGATGCGTAGCCTGCCGCGGCCGGGGTGAGGTAAAGAGGTATTATCTTGCTTTCGGGCGAATTTACGCTCGGCTCTTCCTCGCGGCGCGACAGCTCATGGTCGATGACCATATCGACAAGCTCCCTGCCGCTTTCGCTCATCCGCCTGTATTTGCCGATAAACTGCCACTCGCGCAGATCCGGCATTTTCGGCAGCGCATTATCCTCGCACAGCCGCTCGACCGGAACATTGAGCAGCTTGCAGATATGCATCATCATGTCGAAATCGACCTTCTGATTATCGCGCTTTACCATGCTGTAAAGCGTCTGTGCGGAAACGTTCAGTCTCCGGGCAAGCTCGCTGATGCTTATGCCCTGCTCCTGAAGTATCTCCTTGAGCATCGAGCCTCTCAAGCAGCACACCTCCTACATTACATTAAGTATAGCATAGCATCCTGCAAAGATTATGTCAAGGAATAAGCTATTTTATTAAAATTATGTGTATGCGGATTTGACACGGGGCACCATATTGGCGTATCATTTTGACATATAAACATTTATCCTCGCGTTTGGAGTGAAAGAAATGAAGCATAAGGATATCCGCCGCCGCGACATACACCGCATTGCGCTCGAGCGTGAGCTGCTCTGGCTCGGCATAGCGCTTGCGCTGTACATTGCCGCCTCGGCAGTGGGCGCCGTGTATGTCAATCTGCCTAAATGGGCGACGCTTATTTTGGCAATTGTGCCCATTGTTATTGCCGCAGTCACGCCGCTGCGTGATGCATTCGGAAAAATTCTCGGCGGCAAGGTACTGTCGTATGAGCTGCTGATCGTTCTCGCATGCGCAGGAACGGCCTGCATGCAGAATTTTAACGAGGCGTTTTTCGTGCTCGTGGCCTTTGACGCCGGCAGCTGCTTTGAGCACATTTTTGCTGGCAAAAACCAGAAGCGCACCCCGTATCTTGCCTTTCTGCGGCCGGAATACGTCGCGGTCGAGCAGGACGGCAGAATGAACTTGGTCGATCCCGTGCGCATTCGTCCGGGAACGGTCATGACCGTCGGAAAAAACGAGCTTATTCCGCTCGACGGCATAGTCGTTGACGGCAGCAGCTCGGTCGACGCCTCGGCCTACACCGGCGACAGGCAGCCGATCGACGTCGGCGTTGGCAACGAGGTCGTCTCGGGCTGCGTGAACCTCGGAAACACACTGAAGATCCGCGTCACGGGGCTTTATAACAACTCGACTCTCGTTCGCGCCTCGCAGGCTGTCGAGGGCGCACCCAAGAGCGTTTCGCGCCGCGAAAAGCGCTTTGCCGGCATATCGAAGCTGTTCACACCCATAGTCATCGCCCTTGCAATAGCTCTGGTCATCATCCCGTCTATCATCACCGGCGAATGGCTCGACTGGGCGCACAGGGCGCTGATCTTCCTCGCCGCCGCATCGTTTGCCCAGCCGCTCATCGTCACATCAATGGCCTATTTTGCCGGACTGAGCACGGCAGTTGAGCGCGGCATCATCATCCGCGGCAAGGGCGAGCTTGAAGCGCTTGCAGGCTCGGCGACCGTCGTCATGGACAAGACCGGAACCGTCACCGAGGGCAGCTTCTCCGTCACCGGAGTTGAGCCGAAGGGCATCAGCAGCGCAGACCTCGTTTCCCTCGCAGCCGCGGCCGAGAGCTATTCAAATCACCCGATCGCACTTTCGCTGCGCAGAGCGAGCACAACAGTCATTGACCCAGCGCACGTCACGAACGTGCGCGAGCTTGCCGGGCGCGGCGTTGAAGCCGATGTTTACGGCAGGCGCGTTCTCGTCGGCAACACGGCGCTTATGAACTCAAACGGCATTAAGTGCGACCGCACCGACAGACATCTATCCGTTGTTCACGTCGCCGCCGGCGGCATTTACTACGGCTATATCATCATCGACGACAGGGTTAAGGACGGCGCAAAGGATGCCGTGCGTGAGCTGTACGATGCAGGCATTGAGAAGGCCGTGCTCCTTACCGGCGACACCGAGCGAGTCGGCAAGGCCGTCGGGCGTGCCCTCGGCGTTTCGGACGTTATGACCGAGCTTCTTCCCGAGGACAAGGTGGTTGCCGTCGGCGAGCTGCTGCGTGAAAAGCACGCAGGCAAGCTTGCGTTCGTGGGCGACGCAGTGAGCGACGCATCGGTCATCTCAAAGGCCGACGTCGGCGTTGCCATCGGCGCATTGAATCCCCGTGCGGCAGCGTCGAGGTCTGACATACTCATCATGAGCGACGATATACGCAAGCTGCCTCTGGCCATGCGCATATGCAAAGCGGCATCGCGCACCGTAAGGCTGAGCCTGCTGCTTGCCATTGTCGTGAAGCTTGCGGTGCTGCTGCTCGCAGCTCTCGGAAGCATCGGCATGATCGCCGCCGTCACGGCAGATACGCTGACATTTATGCTGACGGTCGTCGGCGCATACAGGATATACAAGGTGAAATGAGGCCTATGAA
>UMGV01040776.1_pt1 | contig 12115 bp, 9 predicted proteins | sample 1965361 | NCBI WGS metagenome assembly UMGV01 (sample SAMEA4836081, study PRJEB28245) | human gut metagenome | biome: gut microbiome; material: fecal sample | place: Denmark | collected 2008
TACTGGAGTAATCTCGGCCAAGTACTGAGACGATATGTTTGTTATCTTCGATTAGGGGGCTTACTTTTGAAAGAATAAACCCCGAATTCCAATTTTATAAGGCTTCGGGGAGGATATTTATACACTTTTGAGTTTTACCAGACAACAATAATTTTTAACACACAAAAACGGACACAAACTTTATAATAAAAGTATGTGTCCGTTTTTTGTTTCTGCAAATAGTTATTTCTTCAACACAGGCTCACAAGTTAGGTTGAGCCCAAGTTTCTTAAAGATTTTTTGGTCAACATCACTAAGCATCACTGTACAATGCACTTGACAACCACGCAATTTAGGCAACTGTTCAAGCGCTCTACGACAATTCTCATCATTTTGCGACAATACAGAAAGAGCCACTAACACCTCATCAGTATGTAAACGAGGATTACGTCCACCCAAATAATTAATCTTGGTATGCTGTATAGGCTCTATCATTGTCTGTGGAATAAGCTTAAGCTCATGGTCAATGCCAGCAAGATGCTTTGTAACATTTAACAGCAGAGCAGCACTGCAACCCAACAGTTCGCTTGAGTGAGCTGTAATAATGGTTCCATCTTCCAACTCGATAGCCGATGAAGTGTGCCCTGTTTCCTTAAGACTCTGTTTCGCAGCCACCGTTGTGCGACGAAAGTCGGTATTAATTTTCGACTGACTCAGTAGCAATCTTATTTTACTTATCTCGTTCTCATTACAAGCACCACGTGCCATCTTGTTTGTGGCATCATAATAACGACGAATTATTTCATTTTTTGATGCTTCGCAGCAAACGCCATCATCGCTAATACAAAAACCAACCATGTTTACACCCATATCCGTAGGCGACTTGTATGGATTGCTACCATAAATGCCTTCAAACAAAGCATTGAGTACAGGGAAAATCTCAATATCACGGTTATAGTTAACCGCAATCTTATTGTATGCCTCGAGATGGAAGGGGTCGATCATGTTCACATCGTTCAGGTCAGCAGTAGCTGCCTCATAGGCAACATTTACAGGGTGCTTAAGCGGTAAATTCCATACAGGGAATGTTTCAAACTTAGCATAACCTGCACGAACGCCACGTTTATGTTCATTATACAACTGGCTAAGACATACAGCCATTTTTCCACTACCAGGTCCGGGTGCAGTAACAATAACTAACGGGCGGCTAGTCTCAACATAATCGTTCTTACCAAAACCTTCATCCGACGCAATACGTTGTACATCATGAGGATAGCCCTCGATAAGATAATGATAATAAGTTTTTATACCATCACGCTCAAGACGTTGGCGAAAAGCGCATGCTGCGGGCTGACCATTGAAATGGGTAATCACCACTGACCCTACCATAAAGCCACGGTTCTGAAATTCGCCACGCAAACGTAAAACATCTTCATCATAGGTAATACCAAGATCGGCACGTGTTTTATTTTTCTCAATATCGGTAGCACTGATTACAATTATTATTTCAATACTATCACTCAACTTTTGAAACATACGCAACTTGCTATCAGGCAAAAAGCCAGGTAGCACACGACTAGCATGATGATCATCAAACAACTTGCCACCTAATTCAAGGTACAGCTTTCCGTCAAATTGCGAGATACGCTCTTTAATATGTTCCGATTGTATCTTCTGATACTTCTCGTTATCAAATCCTATCTTCATATTATTATTTTATCGTTCCTCAATGTCAACGACACACGAAACGCCAATCATTATTATCTGAATGCAAAATTACAAAAAAAAACCGAAATGTCATCGACGTGGCTTACCAAAACGATAGCCTACACCCAACATTAAATGACGCGGAGAACGAAAATCGTTTAGTGTATAACCAATATGTGCAAACATTCGGCGCGACATATTTATCTTTAAAGCGAGCACTTCGTACAAACCTTTAAAATCAGATGTACGATTTATAACATTCATACCAAGACCTAAATTAATTGTAAAATAAGGCATAACAAACTCAGTACGAGCCGATAACCCCACAGCCATTTGCTTAGTAGCATTAGGTAGCTCAACATCATCAGCTTCATATGGTGGATCACCAATAATATGTAGGTTTGCGCCCTTGTCATAAACGCCATCAACCGATAGACCAACATTCAACCAATGATTAACATTATACATGGGGTTAATATTAAAGCCCATCACGCCAAACGTCCCAGGTAAAGCAAAAGCACCACCTTCATGACTATACATACCACGCTTATGCCAAGCACCATACAGCAGTACGTCACAAGTAACACCTTGTGTAAATGGCGGCAATGTTAAAACAGGAGCCTCTGAAGTTGGTCTATTCATATAGTAAGCTAATCCAGCTCGTATTCCAGCCGTATTCAAACCTGCATTCGGAAACTTTGTGTTTCCATTTGAATAATGAGTTACCGAAACTCCTATATTAAAGTCTAATTGACGAGAAAGACGATAAGAAAGGTAAAAGTCAGCATCAATATAAGCTGTTACTTTTGACCCGATAACAAGGTTCGACACATTATCTACCGCATTATAGGGATTCCAACCCATAGCCAATCCTAAATTCCACTCATAATTAAATGTTAAGCGTTGACACACAGTAGCTATTCTTGCCCCTTGAAAAAGATATACTGTAAAAGGGTGTCCCAGTTGAGAATTAAAGTCAGCCCATCCTGCTCCTACGCCTTGATACGCACCTTTATATATTTGTGCTTTTTTGCTACCTGATGCTTGTTGAAAAGCATATTTTAAATGCACAGCAAACGCATGATTCATGGTTCGTTCTTCAGGATTTTCACCCTTAAGGAAACGATTGGTATGAATAATGGTACCAGGCACAACATCTACAGCTATTCGATGAATAATACGGGAGGTGTCTGTTTGGGCTACTGATGGTAAAGCAAAGAATGTAATTATTGATATCAGTAGACGATATAAATATTTCGTCAAAAGTGTCAGCATTAAATCAAAATGTCATTTATTTACATATGATGTTTAAAAACATGCAAAAATAATATTTTTTCAATTTACACGTTGCGTACAGATACAATTTAACATTTTCTTTACTATCTAACCACAAAAAAAACAGCACAAACAATCATAATAGCAAGAATGGTTTGTGCGAACAAAGTAAAATGATTAACTTTGCATACAGATTTTCTAACATTAAAAACTCTACAATCCACATGGTACTAAAAAACCTGCAAACCGATTTCAATGGTTCTAATTGGAAACATGAAATCGATGTACGTGATTTTATTCAAGCAAACTATGTGCCCTATCAAGGCGACGAGTCGTTTCTCACTTCGGCTACAGACCGTACTAAAAAATTATGGAACATTCTGTCAGATATGTTCGAAAAAGAACGTGAGAAAGGTGTTTATGACGCAGAAACTCGTCTTCCACAAAGCATTGACACTTACGGTGCTGGATACATTGATAAAGACAGCGAGGTGATTGTGGGCCTACAGACTGATGCTCCGCTGAAACGAGGAATTTTCCCGAAAGGTGGTATTCGCATGGTTGAAAAGGCATTACAGTCGTATGGCTACGAATTAGACCCCGCAACAAAAGAAATCTACACTAAGTACAGAAAAACGCACAATGAAGGCGTGTTCAGTGTTTATAACGATGATATTAAAGCAGCTCGCCATTCGCACATTATCACTGGTTTACCTGACGCATACGGACGCGGACGCATCATTGGCGACTACCGTCGTATAGCCCTTTACGGAACAGCCAACCTCATTGAAGAGAAAAAGCGTTACTTTAATCGTATCGATATACAAGAGTTTACAGAAGAGATTGTTCGTTGTCGCGAAGAAGTTTCAGAACAAATTCAAGCTCTCAAACAATTTGAGCGCATGTGTGCAGCCTATGGTTTCGATGTAAGCAAACCTGCTACTAATGCTCGTGAAGCTGTACAGTGGACATACTTTGGCTACTTAGGAGCTGTAAAAGATCAAGATGGTGCAGCTATGTCATTAGGTCGTGTTTGTGCATTCCTTGACATATTTATTGAGCGCGACCTTCATAACGGTGTGATTACAGAAGAGGAGGCGCAAGAGCTTATTGATCAAATGATTATGAAGTTGCGCATTGTGCGTTTCTTGCGTACACCTGAATATAATGATTTGTTCAGCGGTGATCCCATATGGGCTACAGCCTCAATCGGAGGAATGGGTATTGATGGACGTTCGATGGTTACCAAAACCGACTACCGTTTCCTACACACCTTATATAATATGGGCCCATCGCCAGAACCCAACCTCACAATTCTGTGGAGCCCCCGCCTTCCTGAAGCATGGAAACGCTACTGCGCAAAGGTTAGCATTGACACAAGTGCCATCCAATTTGAGAACGACGACTTAATGCGAGCCGACCTTGGCGACGACTATGGTATTGCTTGCTGCGTATCACCCATGAAAATTGGTAAACAAATGCAGTTCTTCGGTGCTCGTGCTAACTTGGCAAAATGTATGTTATATGCTATCAATGGCGGACGCGATGAAATAACAGGCCATCAGATAGCACCTGGCTTTGCACCTATCACCTCTGAATATCTCACTTATGATGAGTTTATGCCACGTTTTGAAAACATGATGCGCTGGTTAGCTAAGACCTATGTAAACGCGCTGAAAATAATTCATTACATGCACGATAAGTATGATTATGAAGCTTTTGAGATGGCATTACATGATGGTGACGTTGAGCGCACACGAGCAACAGGCATTGCAGGTTTATCCATTGTCACCGACTCGATTGCGGCCATGAAGCACTGCAAGATACGCATTGTAAGAGACGAAACAGGATTAGCTGTTGATTACAAGATAGAAGAAGGCGAATACGTTCCCTTTGGAAATAACAACGAAGAAACTGATGCAATAGCTGTTGAACTGACAGAGAAATTCATGGAATATCTGCGTCAGCATCGTACCTACCGAAATGCTATTCCCACACAAAGTTTGCTTACCATTACCTCAAATGTGGTGTACGGACGTAACACTGGCGCCACGCCTGATGGTCGCCAGAAAGGTGTGCCTTTTGCACCTGGCGCCAACCCTATGAACGCTCGCGACATTAAAGGCGCTGTAGCTGCATTATCATCAGTAGCAAAACTTCCTTTCCAACATTCACGCGACGGCATTTCATATACATTTGCTATTTCACCAAATGCATTAGGAAAACAAAAAAACATGCAGCAAGCTAATCTTGTGGCTTTGCTTGACGGCTACTTCACACCACATGGCGGACAACACATTAATGTGAATGTGTTTGACAGAGAGCTGCTGGTTGATGCAATGAATCATCCTGAGAAATATCCACAACTCACCATTCGTGTCAGTGGATATGCAGTTAACTTTGTGAAGCTTACACGTGAGCAACAACTTGACGTGCTATCAAGAACTATCAATGCTAGTATGTGATAACACTAAATGATTGGACATATACATTCAATAGAAACATTTGGCACCGTGGACGGACCTGGTATAAGGTTTGTAGCCTTTATGCAGGGATGTCCACTGCGCTGTATGTTCTGTCATAATCCTGACACCTGGAATGCTCAAAGGCAATGCCAATACAACCTGACGCCTGAAGAGTTATTAAAAGAAGTATTGAGTTACCGTAGCTTCTATAGTTCAGGAGGTGTTACGCTGTCTGGAGGAGAGCCTTTGATGCAAGCCAACTTTGTTCATCATTTTTTCAAACTATGTCATGCAGAAGGGCTACATACCGCATTAGACACAAGTGGCGCTTGTCTGTCATCCAAAGTAGAAGAAGTTCTCGCTGAAACCGATTTAGTGCTTCTTGACATTAAGACAATGGATGCCGATCTATACCCACGCCTTACTGGGCAATCACAGAAAAACAATTTAATGTTTCTTGACCGCTTACAGTCACTTGGCATCCCTACATGGATAAGACACGTCGTAGTGCCAGGCCTAACAGACAATGACCAATGGCTTGATCGTCTAGGTGAACATGTATCACAATATAGTGTAGTAGAGAAGATTGAGATACTTCCTTACCATACACTTGGCGAATACAAATATGAAAAATTAGGCATCAACTATCCATTAAAAGGCACTGAACCACTAAAAGCGGAACGCGCTAACGAGATACGCAAACAGTTATCAAAATACAAACCTTGCTTCTAACAGAAGCAAGTATAAACATTAAAGTTTACAATATATAAAGAGGCATGTAACAATTTAAAAATAAACTCTTTACATGCCTCTTTTTATTTGTTTACTTTTCACTTATTCATGCCCCCATGAATAAGAGGTATGACGTTATTATGACAATCCCTCTATTTCGCCATTCACAATATCAATATGTAAGGCCTGAGGTTCTTTAGGCAATCCTGGCATACGCATAATCTTACCAGCGATAGCCACCAACATCTCAGCACCAGCATTGATAACGATATCGCTAACATTGACTGTAAAATCTTTTGCTACGCCATAGAGTTTCGGATCGGTAGAGAACGAATATTGAGTTTTTGCGATACATACAGGAAACTTATCATAACCCATATCATATATCATCTTCAGTTTCTTATTTGCCTCGGCACTAAATGTAACATTTTTTGCGCCATAAACCTTAGTCGATACTTTTTCTATCTTTGCCTCAACACTATCATTATCATCATAAGCCAACTGAAGGGCAACTGACGGTTTTTCCTCAATGGTCTGAACGACAAGACGAGCCAATTCTTCGGCCCCCTTGCCACCTTCGTTAAAGGCATTATTTACAGCAAAGCCCACACCCATTTCAGCACAATGTGTCCGAACAATATCTATCTCTTCATCAGTATCTGTGGCATAACGATTAAAGGCTACCACCACAGTCTGCCCATAGTGCTGTAAGTTGCTAATATGCTTATCCAGATTTTCCAAACCGCGCGTCAATCCATCAAGATTAGGCTCTTTAATCTTATTAATATCCACGCCACCATGCATTTTTAAACCTTGAGCAGTGGCCACTATAACGGTAAGTGTAGGTTGGAGATGAGCCTTACGACACTTAATATCATAAAATTTCTCAGCACCCAGATCAGCACCAAATCCTGCCTCAGTGATTGTATAATCAGAGAAAGTCATTGCCATTTTTGTAGCAAGTATCGAGTTACATCCATGAGCTATATTGGCAAAAGGACCACCGTGTACAAAAGCTGCTGTATTTTCTGTTGTCTGCACCAAGTTAGGAGCCAAAGCATCGCGCAATAACACGGTTATAGCTCCAGCTACGCCCATATCTTTAACAGTAAAAGGTTTGCCCTCTGTTGTAAAACCCAACAAGATATTTTCAATACGGCGACGCAAATCATTTTCATCAGTAGCAAGACACATAATGGCCATAATTTCTGAAGCAGGTGTAATATCAAATCCCGACTCACGTGTAACGCCATTAGTACGTGCACCCAAACCTGTAACGATATAACGAAGGCCACGATCATTCACATCAAGCACACGATTCCACAACACCTCCTTCAGAGCGAATCCATTGTCACGATTTTGGTACATATAGTTGTCCAAAAGGGCTGTTATCATATTATGGGCAGAAGTGATAGCATGGAAATCGCCTGTAAAATGAAGGTTTATCTTATCCATAGGCAACACCTGAGCATAACCGCCACCGGCAGCACCACCCTTCATGCCAAAACAAGGACCCAATGAAGGCTCGCGCAATGCACAAACAGCTTTCTTTCCTATGCGGTTAAGGCCTAAAGCCAGTCCTACCGAAACAGTAGTCTTGCCAATACCCGCCTTTGTTGGCGTGATTGCAGTAACTAAAACCAGATGGTTTTTCTTTACCTTTTCTTCATCAATAAGCTTCAAAGGAACCTTAGCAATGTATCTTCCGTAATGTTCAATTTGATCAGTAGGAATGTCATATTGCTGAGCAACCACACTAATTTCTTTCAACTTGATACTGCGGGCGATTTCAATGTCTGATTTCATATTATGTCAGTTTTATAATAATAGTAAGTTATGCCTTGCCCAAACAGGCTGACAAGGTTGTAAATATAATGCAAAGGTAGTCACTTTATTTTAATTATAGAACAATTTATATTAGAAACATATCTGATATTATAATTATTGATTGAAAGTATCTGTAAAATAGATTATGTATAATTTAACCCAAACATATATAAAACCCCTTTTACACCAGTAGGATAAAAATATACTATTTATAGAGGGAATCGGTTATTAGGGCTTGCTTGTATTTTGGATTTATAGAAGAGTAGATTTTGTTTGGCTTTTAATGAGTAATAGCGAGCTATTGCGAATTAAAAACAAGCAAAAGATGCCTTATAAAAAACAAAAGACAGCAAGCAGTTCTAAAAAAAATACATCAAACGGCCTTATGACCGTTTGGGGTTTAATAGATAAATCAAAAAATGCTATACTAAATCAAATATCAATAAAATATAGTTGTAGGATTAAAAAACATTTACTATTTTTGTTGCATGAATGAGGCAAGGGTTGTTACGATATCACATGGCGACGAGTTGCCAGAAATGGTCTGCACCGACTTTTTTCACAGCAGTCAGTTCTTCCGCACACTTGAACAAGCACCAGGCATAGCACCATATATGGTCATTGCTTTAGATGCTCAAAAGTGCGTGGTTGCCCACATGCTGATCGTTATCGTAACCCACCATTCTGTTCTCCCACCATTCTTTATTCGACATGGCCATGTTTATGGGGAAGGCGAATATGACATAAACATTTCGAACAAAGAAGAAATATTTAATACAATGTTAATAGAGGCAACAAGAATATTCAGACGCACAAAATGCCTGTATGCAGAATATAGCAGGCTAAAAGCCAAAATGTTTGGATATAAATTGTTCCGAAGAAATGGATACATTCCCATCCCCTGGCAAGAAATACACAATTCACTGCATAGTGCCCCAATAGAAAAGCGGTTAGGAGATAAGACCCTACAACGAATAAAAAATATTCAGGCAAACGGAGTGTCTACCCGTCCATGCAATAATGACATTGAAACGCAACGTTATGTTTCGTTACTGAAAAAGCATTTCCGCTTTAAGTTTCGACGCAATATTCCTAATTTCAAACTGTTTCAACAGATTCATCAATCAGGAAGCGGAGTAAACCTCATCACCACCTATAAGAACAAAATTATAGGAGGATGCACAGTGTTATTTTCTAATAACGATGCCTATTTATGGTTTACAGCCTCACGTCGTAAAACATACCCATTATTACGACCTGCTTTAATGACCGTTTGGGGAGCTTTAACTTACGCACAAGACAATGGTTACAACCATATGTACTTTCTTGATGTAGGTCTTCCCTATCGTTCCAATCCATACAGAGAATTTATACTTAACTTTGGTGGAAAGCCCACTGCAAAATTCAGATGGTTTAGATTTCCATTTACTGGTACGAATAAATTATTATCATGGATTTATAACGGATAACTAACAAAAACACTCCACCCTATGTTTTAAATAATTAACATAAATACATATTATAACACACGTATATTAAATACTTATATGAAACGGCTCAAAGAACGTATCGAAAAAGATGGAAAGTGCTTTCCTGGTGGCATCTTAAAGGTTGATAAGTTTATTAATCATCAGATGGATCCTAACTTGATGAAAGATATCGCGGTAGAATTTATTCGCCGATTTGCAGCTTCTGATGTAAACAAGATTATCACGATTGAAGCATCTGGTATAGCACCAGCCATCATGATGGGTTTCCTTCTCAATCTGCCCGTTGTTTTTGCTAAAAAGAAAAAACCAAACACCATGAGCGAAATGTTATGCACTGAAGTAACATCATTTACAAAGCAACGCTCGTACAATGTCGTTATTAGCAAAGAATATCTAAAAAAGGGTGACAGAGTGCTCTTTATTGACGATTTTCTCGCTTATGGAAATGCGGCCAAAGGCATCATTGACTTGGTGAAGCAAGCCGATGCCGAACTTGTAGGCATGGGATTTATCATTGAAAAAGCTTTCCAAAACGGCGGTGAATACCTGCGTGAACAAGGCATCCACGTTGAATCGTTAGCCATTATCGAATCATTAGACAACTGCAAAATAAAATTAAGAGATTAACGCAACAAAGCGTTGCTGATGGCATTTAGGTCATAGAAAACGGATGAAAAGCAAAATTCCTTACACTATTATTGCACGTTTGACAGAAAATTCATACATTTGCAATGAAAAAGAAAACTAAGGACGATGAAGCTCATAATAATGACGAAATCCACATTCTTTGTGGAGGAAGACAAAATCCTTTCAGCCCTCTTTGAACAGGGAATGGACAATTTACATCTATATAAGCCAGGGGCATCGCCAATGTATGCAGAACGTCTACTGTCATTGATGTCTGACGACTACTATAACAAGATAACAGTGCACGGCCATTTTTATCTAAAAGACGAATATCATTTGGCAGGCATTCATCTTGACACTACTGAGACAGAAATTCCTGTCGGTTATAAAGGCAAGATAGGACGTTCGTGCAACAACTTAGAACAACTGAAAGAAATGAAGAAAACGTCGAATTGCGTTTTCTTACATAACATCTTCAACAGCTTGTCAAACAGCGAAGACAAATCGACATTCACCATGCAACAACTGGAGGATGCTGCCGACAAAGGTCTTATTGATAAAAAGGTTTATGCTATGGGCGGAATGACATGTGATAATATTCGTATTGCTAAAGAGCTCGGATTTGGTGGCGTTGTTATCAGAGGCGACATTTGGAACCGCTTTGATATCCATCAGCAAGTAGACTTTAAAAATGTCATCAACCATTTTGAAAAGTTGCGCAAATCAATAGGATAAAAACTGAAACATATATTTCTCAACATAAACAACATTAATGGAAATGAGTGCAAAAAACTCTTTTTTGGTGTTCTCGGGTACTAACACGAGATACCTTGCAGAAAAAATCTGCTCAAGTTTAGGGTGCCCTCTGGGAAATTTGGTGGTTACTAAATTCTCAGATGGAGAATTTGCAGTATCGTACGAAGAGTCAATTCGTGGTCGCGATGTATTCTTGGTACAAAGCACATTCCCCAACTCTGACAACCTTATGGAACTTCTGCTCATGATTGATGCAGCAAAGCGTGCTTCTGCTCGACACATTATCGCAGTAATTCCCTATTTCGGTTGGGCACGACAAGACAGAAAAGACAAGCCCCGTGTAAGCATTGGCGCTAAGTTGGTAGCAGACTTGCTGAGTGCAGCTGGCATTGACCGCCTGATTACTATGGACTTGCATGCCGATCAGATACAAGGTTTCTTCGATGTACCTGTTGACCACTTGTATGCTTCGGGCGTAATCCTTCCTTACCTACAAAGCTTGCACATCAAAGATATGGTGATTGCATCACCTGATGTTGGCGGTTCAAAACGTGCCAACACATTTGCAAAATATCTTGGTTGCCCGCTGGTTCTTTGTAACAAAACACGTGCAAGAGCCAATGTGGTAGAGAGCATGCAGATTATTGGCGATGTAAAGGGCAAGAATGTAATCATTGTAGACGATATGGTAGATACTGCTGGCACCATTACTAAGGCCGCCGACATTATGAAGGCCGCTGGAGCCACAAGTGTTCGTGCATGTGCTTCACACTGTGTAATGAGTGGTCCTGCCTCTGAACGCGTTCAGAATTCAGCCCTTGAAGAGATTGTCTTTACCGACTCTATCCCCTACTCACAACGTTGCGCTAAGGTAAAACAGTTGTCAGTAGCCGATATGTTTGCCGAGACCATCCGTCGTGTGGTAAGCAATGAGAGCATCAGCTCACAATATTTGGTATAATAATGACCAATACAACCTTTTATCACGCTGCTATGAACAGTAAGAAGATAAATTGTTCAATTTTATATGTTTTGGTAGCCATGAGCTTTATGCTCATGGCTTGCCAAAACAAACCCCAAACCGCCCCACATCAAGCAGAGGCTATTGAGCATAATGACACCAGCATTTTTGCATCTGATGAAGAATCGGCTCTCTTTAAACAAATTTCTGTTCCTAATTTCGATCGAAACGAAGTTTCGTTAATAAATGAAATTAAGAAAACCTTAATTCCGCAACACTATAGTTTAACATTATTT
>UMGV01078700.1_pt1 | contig 12012 bp, 21 predicted proteins | sample 1965361 | NCBI WGS metagenome assembly UMGV01 (sample SAMEA4836081, study PRJEB28245) | human gut metagenome | biome: gut microbiome; material: fecal sample | place: Denmark | collected 2008
ATAGATTAATTACATTTAGTTATAAGAATACACCTATATTTAAAATTAATTAGACATATACTGCAGAAGATATGTATTATACTATATATATTTGGGAAATAAATATGCCCGGTGGTCTTGGTAGTTTTGCTTTTTTTAAATATGATGATAATAATCCAGTTGAATGTAGTAAAAACAGTAATTTATATAATAAAATTGAATTTTATCTTATAAGCGATACAAATTAGACCACATTATTTTGTTATAGTGATGACTATACTACATTAAGTTCTACTGTTGGTGCATATATTAGGGGAGGACTTATAGAATATGTACAAGGACATGATTATTTGATTTCTAATTATAATAAATATAATTAGTTATATATAAAACCAGTAACAGACGTAAATGTATTTATTGGAGGTATTGTTTCTTCAGATGTAGCAACAACAAAAGCAACATTAGATATGACAATTAGTATATATTAGGAGAGAACTAATGGTTTGTATCAAACATCTGATAGAATTAGATTTGGCAATATAGATAATACTTCTCATGTAGGTGTTTATAGAGTAAGAAGATAATATAAAAAAGAGAGTTAGATAATCGAAAATCTAATTCTCTTTTTTATTTTTATAACTTTTTATATATTTTTTTATATAATATAATAAAGTATATAAAGCAAGAAATGCAATACACGATAGAATCAATAAAATCAAATATATTAGATTGGGTTGAAAATAATATAGGTTTAGATTTTTCATTCAGAAAATATCAGCTTGAATCTATAATGTTTATTATTAAGAGTATATTAAATGATAATAGGGAAACTTCTATAATTGAAGCACCAACTGGTTCTGGTAAATCTCTTATATGTATTATATGTGCAGGTGTATTGTCAAAATATTATCATAAATCATCATATATACTTTGTTCGGATCTTTTTCTATGGCAGCAATATGCAGATTTTATTGATAAAATGTCATTATATGAATTTGGTTATATAAAGGGTGCAATAGGAAATTATACATGTTTTGTTAATAAGCAAGATCTCAGTTGCGGACGTTGTAAACTCGCAAAAGTTTCATATGGACAGTTGAGAGATAAGAATTGGAGAGAACGTAATATGTTTACATGTGTTGAACGATGTAAATATATGCAAGATAGATTTAGAGCAGAACGTTCAAATGTTACACTTATGACATATCAGTTATGGCTTCATCATATGAATCTTGTAAATCAAAAAGCAGGAACAAGTCATCCATTTCCAAAACGTGATGTTGTTTTTTGTGATGAGTGCCATAATATTCCTGATCTAGTTCAACAATTCTGTTCACCAACACTTCGAGATCAATCTCATACAAAGAAATTAATGGATATTCTTGATTATGCAGAACAACATAATATAGAGATGAAAACACTTTCATCTGATATAATATATGATGAATTTTTTAAACCTGAATGCTTAACACAGATATTAAATGAAAATAAAAAATTTGATAAACACTATACATATATATTTGATAACGATAATATTAAAGACAAGTTGGATGTGGTATTTACTGGTCTTAATTACTATCATGATGATGCGGAACAAATTATAACATTACTTAAATTATTCCGAAATATTCTTACTATTGTTGCAAATGTTAATTCATCATTAGAAGATGAAATTCAACATGAATCATTATTCAATACAAAGAATATGGATAAAGATATGGAAACATTATCAAAAAGATTAACATGGTTCCATACATTTGGAAATTCATTCGAAGATTTTATGGAAGCAATTAAAAAGTCAGGAACTGAATATATGTTAATGGAAGTTAATGTTAATCCGGAAACACATGAAAGAACATATCAGTTTAATTGTGCAAAAGAAGATTATCTTTGTAATGAATATCTTTTATCACATGCAAATAATAAAGTTCTTTTATCTGCTACTGTAGGGTCTCATCATGCATTTGATGAAAATATAGGAACGAAATATACAAAACAACATGAATCTTTTTTCTCAAAGATTCCATCTACATTTGATTTCAGTAGATCTCCTATATATTATATTCCTAAATACAAAATGAATTATGCAAATAAATCTCATGATTTTCCAATGATTCAACAAATGGCAGCAAAGATTATAAATGCGCATAATCAATATAGAGGAATTATTCATACAGGTTCATATGAAAATGCAAGACTTTTTTATAATAGTGTTCCATATGAAGTAAGAAAGCGATTATTCCTTTATGGTACACCAAAGCAAAAAGAAGAAATAATGCCGGATTTTAAAAAATCAACTAATGGTATTTTAGTTGGTCCAACATTAACTGAAGGTATTGATCTTCCAGATGATTATTGTAGATTTATTATATTGATGAAAGTACCATATCCAAATATTACAAGTAAAATTGTAAAAAAGAAATTAGAATTATTCCCATTATGGTATAATTGTACTACAAGTAATATTATTATACAAAGTATAGGTAGAGGTGTCAGAAATGAACATGATTATTGTACAACATATATATTAGATGGGTGTTTTGGTAATTTATATCAACAAACAAAAGAACAATATTCTCCAGAATTTCAAAATAGAATAAAAATAATTTATGCATAATCAAGAACTTTATTTAAAGAATTCAGGATTATTATTTGCACATAAGTTTGAAAGAGTTGTTCATGGTGGTAGAGGAGATTATATTGAATTTACATATGAACAAATTCTTCCAAAACTTTATTATAAATTTGATGAAGACAACATGAAATTTGATATAAATAATTTTGACAAATATACAGGTTTTTATTATCATTGGTTATATCCTTTATTTGATACTGAAACAAAAGTATATTTTCAGTTAAAAACTGTCAAATACGCTGATTATAAATTATATCATTTTTATGTAAGTCCAGATTTATTCATAAATTTTAAAGATCCCCAAAGTTTATTTTAAAATATGATGGAATAGAATAAAGATAAGAAAATAATTATATTGTCAATGTGTTGTAATCAGGAATTATTTCAGTAGCAGGAATATAGATTACGCACAGAATTATATGCAAAAAACATTTTAAATCATAAATTTAAAAATGTTGATTATTGGACATATACTGCATCTACAGATGGTAAATATCATGTAAATAAAAAATTACATAAGATAGAAGTTCCAACAGACGATTCATTAAATGGAACATATGAAAAAACATATCAAACATTTAAATTATTAGAACAACTTAATTTAGATTATGATTATATATTAAGAACTAATTGCTCAACATACATAAATGTTAATTTGTTAAAAAGCTTTGTTAATAGATTAACAGATGAACGAATAATTTATTCTAATAATGTATATTGTACAAAAGATGGTACAGGTCCTTATGAGTGGAGTTTATATGGTGTTGGTAATTCATTATTATTATCAAAATTTTGGATTAACATTATATTAAATAATCATATATCTAATATTAAAAATATTAATGAAAATAAAGCAAGTAAGAGCACAATATTTGAAATTGATGATAATGCTATAGGTTTTACAGTAAATTGTTATTGTCTTCAGCATAATTATGATGCATGTTTTATATGGCAATCATGGAAATCACCATTACCTAATGTTGATATTAATAATGCGGGTGATTATATAGCAATACCATTCAGAGAATATAATAAGGAAAAAACAAGAGATAATGAGTATAATAAATCATTATATATACATAAGTAGATAACAGAAAATAATGGTATATATGATGATGATTATATAAAGAGTTTAACAGAAAATCAATATATGCATATATTAGATTTTGATTAGAATATGCATTCTATAGTAACTAAAGAGTTCTGTAAGAATTTTATGGATGTAGTTTATTTTCCATATTATTTAAAAAATATAAAAAAGCAAATGAATAAAAAATAAAGATATGGTAGATTTAAAATACGTTAAAGGAAATTTACGTGAAGGATGGATGTTGAATCCAAATGAAAAGATTGTAAATGGAATTATTAAAGGTATTAATCGTTGTAATGGTGATTGTCCTTGTAATAATGATTCTGAAGAAAAACATTGTCCATGTTCTAACTATAGAACAAAAGATAAATGTTGTTGTAAATTATATGTTAAACAAGATTAATTTAATTTATTATGGCTAAACATACAATAGATATTATAGAAGGGGTAAAGAATTTTTCACAAATGAAATTATTTACTATTAATAATCCATCAGAAGAAAATATTTCTTTTTCTAGCGATGGATTATATCCATGTATTAAAGTAACAAAGGAAGAAGTTCAGAAATATATTGATCAGAATAAATTTTATTATATTCATACATATGGTGAAATTTATAATTTAGCAGATGATATTTATGGAACTATTCTTGTTTATAATAAAGAAGATAATTGTTATAATATTGGTATTCTTAATATGTCGTCTGATATTGGTATGAAAGGCGATATTATTACTTTTATCAATTTAACAAAGAGAATTAATAGTGATAATGAATATTGGACACCGAAATATTGTTTTTATAATTATGAAAAGTTTCATAATTACCAGACAACATTAATGTATCTTTTTGATACACGAAAAGAATCAGCTGAAGATTTATTGTTGGATATTATTCAAAAATATAAATTTAAACTTTCTAAAGAAAAAGCGAATGTCATTACTTTAAATAATAAAGAACTTTATCAACAGAAATTTGATAAATTATTTAATGAACGTGTAGAAGAGCTTAAAAAAGAAATTGAATCTATACTTAATAATGAAAAGCAAAAATCTGAAGGTGAAATAACCAAATTAACTGAAAAGATTACATATACGCAGGAAGATTTAAATAAGATTAGAGAATGGAATTAATCAGTTATGAAGATTTTAAACAATATGAATCCAAGTCAGTATATGCTGTTATATATTCATCAATATTAAATAATGGTATTTTACCTTTAGCAGAAGAACTTTCATCAAAGGAAATAGATAATTTAACAGATATATTTAATGATGATAATATAAAACCGGTTAAATTTACTCTGGTAAAAACAAGTGAAATATTACCATCTAATAATTTATTCATTAAATATATGTTACAACCTATTGATAATAATTGGAATAATCCTGATATTCCATATATTTTTTATCGAGAATGTAAAGGTAATCCTTTAATGTACTTATTTTATAATAATTTATAATGATTTATTCTTTTTACAAAATAAATCAGAAATTAAACTAACCTACGTAGGATTTAGTTGAAAATAAGCTGGAAAACTACAGATTAAATTTATCTATAGAAAGTCTATACATCATTTTAGACTTTTTGAAGAAGTAATATAGTTCCACCAAGTCATGATATGTAGGATGTAAATGAAATTCTTCCAATGACTTCATATACAACTGTTTAAACATAACTATGCTTGGTCTAACTATATTCTTTTTTATATCTTTAGATTTTATAATGTACTAATTATAAAATTCATATGCTCTACGACTTAACTCTATTGAAGCTAAAATCATATCAGGTAAATTCAATGATCTATAAAGAAAGTTACCAATAAAACTCGAATATTCAGGAACAACATTCAATAACTTAATATTCAAAATATTACATCTCTTCTATAAATTATTAACAAATAAATTTCTGTTCCATGAGTTATTAACTAATTTATTAAATCTCTTTCCTTTATCGGAATCTTTAGATTTGATATTTAAATCTTCACATGAAATTAACTGACATTTGTAATATATAGCTTTGTTAACTATATTTTTAACTATCTATATAGTTTCATACTAACGTTTATTTGAAATATATTTACGTTCTTTAGATTCAGTACTATAACCTTTACCTTTTAATCCAAAATCATAATTATTTAATTCTTTTATAGAATAAACTCCGGATTTAACTACCTCAAATTCTGATTCAGATTTCCAATCAACTATACTCCATCCTATATAATTAGGATTAAGATCTAAACTAAGAATTCTGTTTTCAATTTTCTTTGAATTGAACTATGTATTTGAAATTATATTTTCATCAAACTGAATATAAACATATTGATTATCAATTTTATAAGTTATTGGACAATCATCTAGAACTTGGTGTTTGTATATATTTGTTAATGTTTTCTTTATATTTAAATGTAAGAATTTTGGTAAGTTAATTTGAATTTTATTTTCTTTAAGTTTTAATGTGATGAAAGATAAATCTTCGGATAGTTTGAATTTTCTGTTTCCATGCACAGATTTAGTTCCTGATTTCTTTTCGCCATATGAACATAAAGGAACTAATCTTTTTTCATTAAATTTATCTTTAGAAATTAATCCTTTTAACCTATTGAAAAAGTTTTTCTTTCCACCAAATATAACTTTCTATTCATTACCTACTAAACTATGGAGAAATTTCGCTTCATAGCTTGCTGACTATATAAACCAACTATCCAACAACTCTATATTATTCAATAAACATAAATCAGTTACCTTATTCTTTATACCATTCTATAACTTATTAAATGCAACACGATATACATGATTATACTACTTGATATATCTACCAAGCAATAACTAATCATTTTGATTATCTATTCTATATTTAATCTTTATTGTTTGCATTTAATATTATAATTATATTCTATATTATTTATCTAAATTATTCTTAGAATTATCATCATTTCTAAAAATATTTCGAAAATATTTTAATTATTACCAACAAAATTAAACAAAAAAGAATATAACTTTATATAGAGAATAAATTATTTATAATATATAATATAGAAGACCAAACATTGAAATATTCAGTTCCTTATGGAAATAATAGGAATATCCATATATTTTCCACTTTAGAAGAATGTAATGATTATATAACTAAATGTAAAGAAATTATTATACATAATTTATTATCATACTATAAAACAAAGATTTCACAGTATACTACTACTGTTAATAAAATTGAGTCAAAAATGGATGATTTTTATCATAATTTATCAAATATTTATATTATTTTTTAATTAATTTTGAAGTTTTATTAAAATATTGGTTAATTTTAATAAAACTTCAATTTTAATATATATATTTAAATCAGATAAATAATAAAAATGATTTTTAATTGAATGGAACCAAAAAAACATAGTTCACGTGATGGTTTAAGTGTTGTTGATGTTAATGATACACCAGAAGACGTATATATGGATTCTTTTTTAGAAGATGGTGATGACGGTTTCGTAGAAAATATAGAACCGGATAAAATGCCAGCAGAAGATTTACGAATTGAAGCACTTAAACGTGCGATAGATATTGCAAAATTAATGAGTAACGTAACAACTCAAGACGTTATTAATATTGCATCTAAAATTGCTGATTATATCAGTAATACATAGATTTAAAAATAATATATTTAAGTTATATAATATGAATACAACTACATTAAAAGAAAGATTAGGTCTTGATGAAGAAGCCGTATTTGAAGATGGCGTAACAGCAACAGATGACGGTATGACTGATGAAGAACTTAAGATTGAATCATTGAAGATTGCAACTAATATAGGTAAACTTATGAGCAATGTAACAACAGAAGATATTGTAAGTATTGCAGAAACAGTTGCTAAATTTATTAAGGGTGGTGAAGGCGCTTCACTTGAAACTACCAATGATGATAGTTCATCAGATGAAGATAACGGTGAAACAGAAGAAGACTTTAATACAGAAGATGAAGAAACACCAGAAGAAGCAGATGAAGGAACATCTCCTGCAGCTGGTGAAGATGAAGAAAATTTTGAAGTTTAATAATATAGGAATAACATTATTTAACGATTTTGTTATTCCTTTTATTTTTATCATAAATAGACTTTATTTATATTTGGATATATAAACTTTAAATATTCATAAAACTAAAAAGAAATAAAGTTATGGCAGAAGTAAATGTTAATGGATCTATTGATCTTAATGTAAATCGTGGTAAGAGAGTGAATAATAATCAGCGTTCACGTTTCAAGAAGGATGAGTACAAGTCACGTGTAAAGACAGATGAAGAGTATATTGCTCAGCTTAATGCAGCAATGCAGAAGGCGGGTGGACGTTATGTAAAATTTGATAATGTAGATCATACAGAAGGACTTATGGTTGCAGGCGTGCAGTCAAATAATGGAAAGTATATGTTTGCTGTTGTAGATCGAGATCGTCATGTTCAACTTGTAGGAAATAATGAACATTTTTCTGTGATTCGTAATGTACCTGCAAGTCTTTATGTACTCGATTATCTCTATCACCGTGAATCAGCAACTTTACATGGGATGGTAACAAATACATTTGATATTGATAATACAAAGCTTATCACAAAGCTATATATCAATGTACATAAGAAAACTACTAAGACTAATAAGAAAGTAAAGAATACTAAGAAGAACACAAAGAAGTAAGTATCAATAGATTTAATTATTTTACTTCTAACATAGAGATATAATTCAGTATATGAGTTATATCTCTTTTTTATTTTATAAACTTATACTTTATTTTTAAATATAATAATTAAATATTTAATTGTACAAAAATGAAAGAACTAAATTCATTCAAAGAGTTATTTACATGGAATAAGGAAGAACAGCAAGATTTAGAATTTGAAAATTTGAATCTTGTAACTGCTGTTTATTCTGCTAAACGTATAGAAATGTTAAGGGATGAATTTAAAAGCACTTATAAGAAACTTACAGATTTGTTAGATATTAGGAAATCTGATAAATTACTCAAAGACAGAATAAAAGAATTTAATGCAGAACAATGGATACAATATGTATATTCATATATGAATGCATCTATTAGAAAATATGAAGATTTAACATATGCAATAAATTTTCATAATATATTATTTCCGGATGAACCTGCATTAGGATTAACAGAGGATGAAATTAAGATTATAAATCAAATAAAGGGTATAGAAATAATTATATAAAAAGGGAATTACTTTGTGTGCTGTCAGTAATCCCCTGTACTTGTTTAATAGTTATTTAAAATATGCAGTGAAGTAAACTGCCGATGCAGATTACCAATGTATACTTTAACATGTCCTTATGATTGCATACATCACAAGTTTCTGCTTGCATATGATGTACATAACAAGACTGTACAATCATTGCTAATATTGAGAATGTAAATCCACATAAAATAGAAATTAAAAACCATGCAATAAACATGATAGAATTTCCATTATTTGTTTTTACATCATTCCAAACTTCTTTGATGATTTCCCATATATACAATCCAAAAGTTACGAAGAACTTTTTTACTGATTCAAATGTTAAACCTTTAAAAAAGTTTACTAAATTAATAAATGAACTTAACATATTAGATAATAAATAACTATTTTTATGAAGTATAATAATTTGTTTATTATACATATATATTTATTATAGACAAAATTAGAACTTTAATATATAAATATAAGTAAAGATAGATTAGAATATAAAAAGTATGATAAAACAAAAATATAATTTATCAATAGCAGAAGAAATGCCTTATGACGAAGATATTATTTGCTTCTGGAAGCCTTATGGAAATGATAAAATAGGGCCACATGTATTTTGTCAGTGGTATAAAACAAATTTTATTGATGAAAATAATATTAAATTTTCATGTACTGAACAATATATGATGTTTAAAAAAGCAATGTTATTTGGTGACAAACAAATTGCATATCAGATTTTATTAGAAACAGATCCATCTAAAATGAAAAAGTATGGAAGACTTATTAAGAATTTTGATGATAAAATTTGGAATGAAAATAAGTTTACTATTGTTTATAATGGTAATTATTTGAAGTTTACACAAAACGATGAATTAAAGAAATACATTAAATCAACCGGTAATTCAATATTAGTTGAAGCAAGTCCATATGATAATATCTGGGGTGTAAAATTATCTGCAGATAATGATGATATTTTATATCCAGAGAAATGGAAAGGCGAAAATCTTTTGGGATTTGCGTTGATGCAAGTAAGAGATGATATAAAATAATGAATATTAATGAAATTATAGAAGAATTGAAAACCTTTTCTGATGAAGATTTAATTAAGTTTAATAAAGTATTTTCTGATTTTTATAAGCCATACAAGAAGAAGGAAAATGAGATAAAGAAAAAACTTAAGAAACAGAAAGAGGAATTGAAAAAAACAGAAGTAATTAAAGCAGGTGATAAACTTTGTGAAATTTATGGTATTAATGCATATCCTATTTCTATTGTTCATAAAGCATGGAATATCCCATATAATGGATGACTTGATGATTGTATAGGAGGTGATGAGAATATCGGTGATTTATTTGATAATCCTGTAAAAGGATATACTGATGAAGATATTGAAAATATAGAAAATACATTTTACGAGTATTTTAATAATTTTATGTATGATGAAGATATGGATTCAAGAGAACTTCGTCCAGGTAGATCATTGTATAGAGTTTATGTAAAAACACTAATGGTGAAATAAAAGATATTGATGAAGATGAAATTCGAACTTTTATGCAAGGTTAAAAATTATATAAGATATAAAACGCCTTGGCGATACGTTACTTATAATAGAAGACTATATAAAGGTGATGACATGTATATTGATTTCAGTTGGAGTCGAGAACGACATTGTTCTTTAGGATTCTATTATGATGGTAATCTTCATACAGATGTATTTGCAAATAATGAGGAATGGTTTGTAAATAGACTTTATATAAATTTTATATTCGCGACTATAAAGATAACAACAAAAAGAAAATTGTATTGTATACGAAATTATGATTGATAACTCAAAGGAATATATTATATGTGCTGCATATCTTCAGACAAAGAATACAGCACATAGACAATATATGATAGATACAATGAATAAAGATCCTAAAAGCATATATCATAAACCGCATGATGAAATTTTTGATATGAGATTGGGGTTTAGACATCCTGATATTATATATCAATTTAAAGATGAAATTAATTCATTTGAATCTAATGGTGGTTTTATGACTTCTAAAGGTAGATATGTTGATAGAATAGAAGCGATGAAAATAGCATATGAATGTGGTCAGGTGACTAAAGAAAAAGCGTTAAGAAACGATGATAGTAATATAAAATATTGGCCATTATATTCAGAAGATATTTATTGAAAAATTACATTATTTTAAAAATGATAACATTAAAAGAAGCAATAGAACATGCAACAGAAATTTCAGAAACACGTGATAATAAAGAATACGGTTTAGATCATAAACAATTAGCAAATTGGCTTACTGAACTTGAAGAATTGAGAGAAGAGCATAAGCAGAATGTGATGAATATGCTAGCAACAGACTATGCAGAAAATCATACATCTAATGTTGAATACCGTTATACAAACTGTACTGTTAGAGATTTTTATAATGCAAATAAAGCAGCATACCTTGCTGGATTTAATGAAGGATTAAAATATAAGGAATGAGAAAGATAAAGAAAGGTGAGTATATGCATTCATATACATCAGGTCCATGTAATGATGAAACAAGATGGGTATTTCCGGAAGATTTTGAAGGTCTTGATGATAATGCTTATTATGAAATTGAATATGATTATTATAGTGCAGCAGATCCATGTGATTTTTCTTGCACATATAAAGTAACATATATTAAGAAAGTTGGTGATTCTCTATATCATATATTTAATATTTTAAATCATTATAATGATGCAAGCACATCAGATTCATTTATGGAATGGTTTAATAAACATTATACATTAAATTGTAAATGAAATTAGATAACTATGAATTGGTAATATCTTTTGATATGCCTTGCTATTTATATATTGAAGGTGATTCAAAAGAAAAATTTTATGTAGATTAACAAACATGTGATTATTATTTGTTTAAAGACATTGATAATGTTCCAAAATATTGGAAACTTATGTTATATAAATCAAATAATATAAAACATAAATTATAATATTTTACAATTTATATATTTTTTAAAAGATTCCTAATTTTATAAATTATTTAGATAACTAATAAAAGAATATAATATGACTAAATTTAAGTATGTTTAA
>UMGV01007769.1_pt1 | contig 11994 bp, 7 predicted proteins | sample 1965361 | NCBI WGS metagenome assembly UMGV01 (sample SAMEA4836081, study PRJEB28245) | human gut metagenome | biome: gut microbiome; material: fecal sample | place: Denmark | collected 2008
CTATAATATAATTGGTATGAAAAGACAGTATCTCGGTATGGTTGTTTGGCTTGCCCTTGCTATAAGTCCGCAGCCGCTATTGTCACAACGAGTGAAATCGACGGAACTTCCTTTGAAGACTGCCAAGAATGCGCCTGGTGCGGAGCAGGCGCGGGCATCGCACGAGCTGCGCAAGTCTTCTCCCGCCCTGTTTCTACAGAAATCAGTTCCTGCCCGCCCTGCGGCCCTCTACAAGGAGAAGCCCTTCAGCGTGAGGCGGAAACTTCATTCGTCGGTCTCGTCGGTCAATCCCTCGTTGGTCCTTTGGGGCGATGTGGTTTCCCCGACCCTTCCTGGCTTCCATTCTTTTTCCCCTGTCAACCCCATTGCGGTCACGCGGCTCAACGATTACAGCCAGGCGTTCTTCAATGCGGGTTGTGGCCGTGTGGGCAACAAGCTTTGCGGGGTATATCTCGACCTTACCTGGCAGGAGTACGGTTTCATACAGTCGTATTACTTCACTGTAGACACCGACACGTGGCAGGTGGCGGATGCCCCCACGCCTCTTCCCGATTTCTCGCTCTCTGCCGTAGAGACAGCCCAGGACGCCAACACGGGCGAGGTCTTCGGCGAGTTCCGCAATGCTGATGGCAGTGGCTTGGAGTGGGGTGTTGTCGATTACGCCACTAAGACCCGCACCACCATCGCCCAAGCCGCCAACGCCTATGTGGCCTTGGGCATTGCCCAGGATGGTTATGCATACGGAGTGGCTCAGGACGGCAATCTCTACAGAATCGACCGCAAGACGGGTGGCGAGACCAAGATAGGCAGCACCGGTGTGGCTGTTGTGGCGGACGGAGGTTCCAGCTACTTCCAGTCGGGCGAAATCGACCCTAAGACCAACACGTTCTATTGGGCGGCCACCGATGCTGCTGGAGCCAGTGCCCTCTATACCGTCGACCTTTCCACGGGTTTGGCAACCAAGGTGGGCGACTATCCTAATGAGTATGGCGGAGCCAACATAACAGGGCTCACCATACCGAAAGCCGCAGCCGAAGACGGGGCTCCGGCTGCCATCACCGACCTCAAGGCCCTCTTTGTAGGCGGGGCGCTCACTGGAAAGATTACGTTCACAGCCCCCTCTACAACTTTCGACGGCAAGGGCACCCTCTCGGGTCAGCTCGGCTACAGGGTGGTTGTCAATGGCCTCGACACCTTGAAGGGAACAACCGTGGCAGGAGAGCCGACCACGGTGGATGTGACAACCCACGAGGGAACGAACCAGTTTGTGGCCTTTACATTCAACAGCGAGGGCAACAGTCCGTCGGCCAAGACGACGGCCTTTGTGGGAACCGACACTCCAGCCGCTCCTGCCAACGTGAGGTTTGAGGCCGACAGCCAAGGCGCGTCGCGTCTCTCATGGAATGCCGCCAAGGGTCAGAACGGCGGATGGTTAGGGAGTGTGAGGTACGACGTGGCGCGAATCTCTGGAAAGGACACCCTGTGGGTGGGGCGGAATTTGGCCGACACCACCTTCACCGAGCAGATTCCCCAGGCCAAGCTGAAGGCCTACAGGTATGGCGTGGCAGCCAAGAACGACAATGGCGGCAGTGCACTGGCCCTGAGCAACGAACAACTTTTGGGCGATGCCTTCGACGTGCCCTACTTCAACGATTTCGACAGCAACCTCGACCTCTACACCGTCATCGACGCCAACAACGACGGAGCCACTTGGAGTTGGGATGCCCCCACCAAGTCGGCTGCCTACCATTGGAGCACTTCCGCGGTGGGTGACGACTGGCTCATCACGCCGCCCATCCACCTCATGGGCGGAAAGAGCTACAAGGTGAGCTTCAAGGCCCGCAGCACCAATGGAGCCCTCTACCCCGAGAGGTTGGAAGCGCTCTGGGGCAAGGGTAACTCTCCCGAGCTCCTCACCGACACGCTGCTTGGTACAACGGTGCTCGATCAGGTAAGCTATCAGCAGTTTGCGAAAACCATCCGCCCCAAGACAGAGGGCAAATACTACATGGGCTTCCACGCCGTGTCTGACGCCTCGATGTATTACCTCTACGTCGACTCCATCTTGGTGGAGGAAGCGCCCGATGCCAATGCCCCCGACTCGGTGACGAGCCTCAAGGCTGTATGCGACCCGACGGGAGAGCTTCTGGCCACTCTGAGCTTCAATGCCCCCACCAAGACCTTGGGCGGAGCGGCGCTCGGCAGCCTGTCGAGAATCGAGGTGCGCAAGGGCAACGACCTTGTGGCGACTATCGAGAAGCCCAGTCCCGGCGCAGCGTTGACAGCCACCGACAGTCATGCCTCGCAAGGCACCAACACCTATTCAGTGTATGCCTACAATGCAGCCGGCAGTGGCCCACGTTCCAGCGTCTCGGTGTTTGTCGGGGTGGACATGCCCGACATGCCCGTCGTGACGGCTCGAGACAACACGCATTCCGTCACCCTCTCATGGGATTCCGTGGAGGGACTCAACGGTGGAATCATCCAGCCCGCGAAGACACGCTACGACATCTTCAACGTGAGCGATGGCTACGTGAGCGACTCTCTGACCTCCGTGACCGGTGAGACGGAGTATGAGGTGACGGGAATGAACAACGACGAGGGCGAGCCCCAAAGCTATCGCACCTGGGCCGTGCGCGCTGTCAACGGGGCAGGCGAGAGTTCGTATGGCGTGGCCGCCATCGTTGTGGGAAAGCCCTACGCGCTGCCTTTCCACCAAAGTTTCAAGAACGCCACCGACGAGGGGCTCTTCATGGGTATCAACCACGGAGAGGGCAACTATCAGTGGCAGATAACGGGTGAGGCCTCGGCCGACGGCGATGGTGGCTCGCAGGCTTTCTCTGCCAATGAAGCCTCCCAGGGCGACGTGTATACGGGCAAGATCACACTCAAGGGAGCCAAGAATCCCCACCTGCTCTTCTATTATCGGGCTGCACAGAACTTGCCGGTCACACTCGCCGCTTCCTTCGAGCAGAAGGACGGAAGACTGACCAAGGTGTTCTCTTGTGACCTCAGCCAGAACACCAACGACGAATGGACGCGCGTCGTGGTGAAGCTCCCCGCAAGTCTTGCCACTGAGGACTATGTGAAGCTCCACTTCACGGGTACGGCCATGCAAGGGCTGGCGGGCAGGAAGATATTTGTCGACAACATCAATATCGTGGATCCTCCCAAGGCTGATGCCGCCATCACGCTGAACGCCCCCGCCCGCATCAAGAAGGGGCAGACGCTGACGGTGGACATGACCTTGAAGAACAACGGTCTCGACGAACTGGTCGGCCCGAGGGTGAGGGTGGCTGTGAATGGTGAGAGCATAGCAGACTCCACACTCGACCTGCGTCTCGGCCTGCTTGAGTCGGCTGTCATTCCCGTGAGGCTGACGACTTCGCGGCTCGACGAGGGCGACAAGCTGGCAGTGAGTGTCGAGGTGGTGGCCGAGGGCGACCTCTTGCCCGACAATAATATGGCCGCCCTCAACGTGGCAACCGAGGAGGCGCAGGTCAACGCGCCCACAGACCTACGCTTCACCGACCGACAGGCAGGAAGCGTCACGCTGGCATGGACGGAGCCGGAGGTGGACTTCTTGAGTCTGACCGACGACTTCGAGAGCTATGATCCGTGGAGTCTCACCTTTGGCGACTGGACCACCATCGACGCTGATGGAGGTCTGGCCCAGGCTCTGAGCAGCATGGCCACTTACCCCCATCAGGGAGAGGCTTTCGCCTTCATGGACTGGCAGCCTTCCGACCTTTTCCGCAGCGGAGCCGGCCTCGACCCCTATTCGGGCACCAAGGCTCTCGTGGGAATATGCCAGCTCAACGAGTCGCGCACTGCCTATGTGGATGCCGACAACTGGCTCATCTCGCCGCGACTGTCTGGACGCGCCCAGACCCTCTCGTTCTGGGTGAACAATTTCCCCCAGCAGGGCTATGGCACGGAGTCTTTCCAAGTGTGGACATCCACGACCGACAACGAGAAAGGCAGTTTCCAGATGTTGGGAGTCGACTACACCCAGGGCTCAGGTGAGTGGACAAGGATAGAGGTGTCGTTGCCCGAGGGGACAACCTATTTTGCCATCAGGCAGAACACGCCTGCGAGCCAGGCTTTCCTCTTCATGCTCGACGACATCACGTTTGAGGTGGCCAGCCAAGCCGCCAGCTATCGCGTCTATCGTGAGGGGAGTCTGGTCGGAGCCACCTCCGCGACCACCTATCAGGACCAGGGGCTTGAGGAGGGCGACTATCAGTATGCCGTCACGGCAGTCTATCCTGATGGCTCAGAGTCGGCCCCCGCTTTGTTGACCGTCTCCACCCAAATCCCGCAGACAGAGATGGCAAAGGTCCCGGCCTATGATGTCTATTCCGTTACCGGCGCAATGGTGCGGCGCAATGCTTCCCGCCTCAGTGGACTGCCTAAGGGTGTCTACATCGTTGGCGGCAGGAAAGTCGTTGTGAAGTAGATACCATGCTCTTATATATGACAAGCCCCACGCTGCCTGAGAGTGGCTGCGTGGGGCTTGTCGTGTCATCCGCCGTCAAGGCGGAGGAGGGGGCGGATGGGAGCAGGGCGGGCGCTGCCTGTTCGTCCACAGCGAGGCCGAAGCGGTTGTCCTGGGGCTCGCTTGGCGTGCAGAGCAGCACGAGCAGCCAGATGCCTCCGATGATGGGGATGAGGCTGATCCAGTACCACTGACCGCCTTTGCCCATGTCGTGAAGACGGCGCCAGGCGACGGCCAAGCCTGGGAAAAAAAGGCTCAACCGATATTGTCCGTGGATTGGGGGTGCTAACCAAATATTCTGGCGCAACGGAAGAGAAAGAAAGGCAAGTCACGCACCCCTCTAAGTTCAGACCTGAAACCTTTCATCTTTGAGTTGAGCGATTCGGCGGCTGCATTGGTTGAGTGGTTGACGAAGTAGTTAAGCACTTCATCCTCCTTGGATTTGAGTGTTTTCATAGCGGATATCATTTCGGGCATTCTACTGGCGGACACTTCCCCGCACCATTCACGCAGTCTTGTCCTCGCTGTATCTTTCGTGAGTTTCTCGTTTTTGAAAATGGCACGCAGCCTGCATACCAGCGAGTATGCCTCTTTCAGTTTTGGAGCAAACTCAAAGACCATGCGGGCCCTGGTCTTCTGGCTTTCGCCCCATTTCTCACCACTTTGGGGCAGCACTCTCTTGACACGGGTAAAGAGTTCCACCTTGGTGTCACCATTGGACAATTCCATCGGCACGTATTTCTCGTTGGCACGTTTTCTTGGTCTTCCGCGTTTCTACCCCCGTCTTTTGGGATGTGCCTTGCGGTATCTGGCCCTTGCCAATTTCCTGTTTCTCTTCTTGCGGTTGAATTCCCGCTTTTCCCTGTTCTGCCCGGAAATGGCCTTGCGCTTAAATTTCATGCGTATGCTGTCAAGGGTGTCGCATTGGTTCTTCATGACGTGGAAGCAGTCTATGACTATTGTGGCGTTGGGAAAGGCCTGCCTCACTATGGAATACATCGAATCAGAATAGTCCATCGTCACCTCCTTGACGGCCAGTCGCTTCTCCTCGGGGATCCGCATCAGCACCTCTACCGCTACTGAGGCTTTCGTGCCACGGACAGCGGCTGCCAGGGCGCCCTTCTTTCCATGGCCGTCCTTGTTGGAGACGAACGTGAACAAATCCCTGGCGTGCATGCACTCGTCTATGTTCATATGCTCCCCCATGTTCTCCACCAGCAGAAGCCAGTTGTCCGCATGTGCAAGTTGATCCCACTCACGAAAACCGCTCAAGTGCTCCTTGTAATTATTCTCCAGGGTATCGCCGTCTATCTTAAACCCAAATCGAGACATAATCTTTACCTTACTATCTAACGTCTCTGTACGTGAAAAAATCTACCAGCACTTAGCATTTTTGTTATATTAGCTTTATGCATATCTAAAGCATAATTGCAATGACAGTCTTTAGACTTGTCGACAATAAAAAAGGTTAAACTCATGAAGCGTAGCTTGCGATGTTCTCATTTTTGTTTAACTTTGAGACTAATAACATAACGATAGAGCAGCATGAAGAAACTGATTACTTTTTTAATTTTTCTGTTGGCAGTAGGGCAGGGGGCAACGGCGCAGGAAGTGTCGGGGCAGCAACTGCCGTTGCTGAATGAGGAGCTTCATCAGCTTGTTCCGAATACCGAACTCCGGCCGATAATGCCTACTTATTCTGACATTCTGATGATGAAAGCACTGTCGTCCTCCGAACTTCTTGCTACGCCGAATATGCCGATTGTGGCGATGCCGTTCGCAACAGCGAAGCCGCTTGTTTATGGCTACGATGCGAGCCGTTCTGAGACGGCATCGATGGAAGTGTCGAAGAACTTGAGGCTGACTGCCACGGGCGCATACCGCAGCTACATCGGACTGATGGATATGCAGTCGGTGAGCGGCGGCGTGCAGTACAGTCTGGGTGGCATGACTGTGCAAGGTGCACTGGCTGCCAACCGTTACCTCTACTACGGACGCGTCGTCACGCAATACGGTGTGTCAGGACAACTCTCCTACTGCTTCAACCCTAACCTTGCGCTCACCGTCTTCGGAACCTATTACAACACGAATCCGTTCCTCAGCATGGCGGCATTTCCGTTCGTGCCGACCACCAGTTACGGCGGATACATGACCGTTGGCAATCGTAGCTTCTACGTTAACCTCGGTGTGGAGCGTCGCTTCAATGCTTTCGAGCACAAGATGGAGACGGTGCCTATCGTCACTCCCGCGTTCAAAATCTCGAACAAGGTGACTATAGAACTGCCGTTGGGCGACCTCACGAAACATCTTATTGAGGAAATCTTGATAAAGAGCGGACCGCACAGACGCTGATTGTCGTTAATAGCTCACCATAAATAAATTGCTATGCTATATACCAACTCAACGCCCTTCCTCCAACTGCTTCAACAAAAACTCCTCAAGCGTCTTTTTGTCGGGTAGTTGCAGCATATAGGTAGAAACGAAGAGGTTGTTATCCATGCCGGCGAGCGCGTACTCCACCATCTTCTTGCCCTTGCGTGTGCAGAGCAGGATGCCGATTGGAGGGTTGTCGCCAGGTTGCATTTCGTTCTCGCGATAATGTGAGACGTATGCGTTGAGCTGTCCGAAGTTCTCGTAGGAGAACTCCTCGTTCTTCAGTTCTATGATTACGCCGCAATGCAGTATGCGGTTGTAGAACACAAGGTCGGGATAGTAGTACTCGTCGTCGATGATGATGCGTTTTTGGCGAGCCTCGAAGCAGAAACCCTTGCCAAGCTCGAGAATGAACTCTTGCAGGTGGCTGATAAGCGCATCCTCCAAGTCATGTTCGTCAACAACTTCCTGCGCCTTCAGTCCAAGAAACTCGAACGTGAACGGCTGGCGTATCTGCAACTCTGCCGAATCGTGGCCTTGAACAGAAGGGAGCGAAAGCAATTTCTCGGGATTGGCGCTGATGCCAGCCCTGACATATAGATTGGTGCTTATCTGACGGCGAAGCTCACGAACCGACCAGGTACACTTGATGCACTCCTGCTCGTAGAAGTAGCGGGCGAGGGGGTCGTCAACCTTCATAATCTCATTGATATGTGAGAATGAAAGCTTTGAAACCAATGTTTCTCCAGAAGTTACGAATTTGCATGACGCTGTTGTGCAAATTATATCGGTACGCATTGAGGTGTCTTCGGATGGTAATGAAATTATATCTTCTGTAGATTTGCATGACACTGTCGTGCAAATTCTATTCTTAAAATTCTCAATCATCTGAGGATACATACGATAAAAGTTGCGAGAACTTTGGAATGTATTACGTGTCAGTCCCTTCCTATCCACCCTTTCCTCCAACTTCTTCAGCAGTTGCGTTCCATACTCAGCCCTATCCTTGCCGTGCTGTTCAAACTCGACGATGTAATAGCCTATGAGCCAGTTGCGCATCGTCTGCATGCGGTTGATTGCTTTTACTGCAGACGATTGTGCTGCATCATGAGTAGTCTGAACGATAGAAGCCAAGTCGTTGAAGGAGTGGAGCGTCTTGCTCCAATCCTCAAAAGGCAGTTCCATGCCGTCGTGCAGGTATCTTTTCACTTCGTTTGCCATAATATATTAGGTTTAGCTATTCAGAGGGAAATTTCCACAAAGATACTAACAAATTATAGTCGGGCAAAGTTTTTCTTCTTCAACTTTGCAATAACTAACATAACGGTGGAGCTGCATGAAGAAACAATTGAGGAAACCTCCGCTACGGTTTTGCTGTTATAAAAAACAAACCACTTAAGCACGAATTTCAACCGCTTGTGCCGTAGCCCAATCCGTTTGAACACAATCGTCCAAAAGTCGTGTTGTGAGGATAAAAATTTAATCATACCTTTGCATCAGTAACATTTAAATTCCTAACTTAAAACACCAAAAACTATGAAACAGATTAAGTATCTTTTGATGGCTTTTATAGCCTTGTTTACATGCTTTTCTTTCTCTGCATGTAGCGAAGACGATGAAGGTGGCGGCGGCAGCAGCAAAAATGGCAGCGCTTTCTCCACTCTGGATGGACGTACCGTTAAGTACAAGTACCTCTATGTTGTATCATATGTTGACAATGACGGTCCTAGTTATGAGCTGTGTGCTTCAACTGAAGACTTGTTCTACTATCGTCAGCATCCAGAAAAGGTAAAGGACAATATGGTGTATTCATTTATGTCGTTGGATATGTATGGAGAAGAGTTTAACAAGCCTCTGCACCAGTTTGATGTTCAAATTGGATACGACTGCAATCTGCAACATGATATTTCTATAGATGATTCAGAAGACGAAGACTATACCGAGAATCCCGTAGCATCAACTCACATTTGGTACCAGACACCATGGGATCAAGACGAGTCGTCTACAGAGACTCTGACTGTAAAGAAGTCGGGCAAAACCTTCAAGGTTGAAACAACTGAGCTTACCTTCTTGGCTTCGGAGATGGGCGCTGACGAAGATGGTGTAGACGACTATTCAAGAAGAACAAAGGGCAAGATTGCTTTCGAGAGCAGCAATCTTGTCAGCGCCGTTCTGGATAGCCCGGAGATTGTGTTTGTAAAGAGCGCAAAAGACCGCAAGTTCTTGAAGTCGCTCAGAGCTCGTCGTAGATAACAGACAATATATAGCGAATCCCCTTGCTCGGCAATGCTGAGCGAGGGGATTGTCATTTCAAACTCAACGATGTAATAGCCTATGAGCCAGTTGCGCATAGCACTTCGTCTCTGTGTGTGTCTGCAGCTGTTTCGTTATGTTGGCGAAGAAGATGTACAAATACATTTGAAAAGATTTAACCTGCTTTTGTTACAGCAGCATGGTAACGCGATGCCCGATATGCGGTAATGATATGCCCAATATGCTGTAATGTTGTTTTTGCTGCGCGGTAATTGTATTACCGCGCAGTTTTTTGCTTTTATTTCTGAAGATTGATAATAATAAGTTTGAGAGTTAGTGGAAAAGAGTGTAATTTTGCAGAGATGTTTCTTCAGAACATCTCTTGGAAACGGGAAAGACATCAAGCTGAAAACCGAAACAAAATACACTATAAATATATGAAGAAATCCTTACTACTGCTCACTTGCGCACTTGTAGCAAGCCAAGCCTTCGCCGGAGGTCTGCTGCGCGCCGACACCGACCAGCACAACTTCCGACCTTCTACCAACGTCTCCTTCAGCGAGACCACGCTCCCTATCGTTTACATCACGGTCGACGGACAGATAATTCAGCGCGAGAGCCGCGTGCTCGCCACGATGAAGATTATCGACAACGGCGACGGACACAACTACACCGACCTCACGGCGCACCCGTCGCAGAAGGTAGACTGGGAAGGTCCGGTAGCGCTGAAGTATCGCGGCAACACCTCGTTCACCGGGTCTGACAAGAAGCCGTTCTCGCTGAAGACGCTCTCCGCCGCCGACCTGAAGGCGAAGAAGGCGAAGGTGTCTATCATGGGCATGGGCAAGGACAACGACTGGGCGCTGCTGGCTCCGTGGGAGGACAAGAGCTACATGCGCGACGTGCTCACCATGCAGCTGGCGCGCGGAGGCCATTCGTTCGCACCGCACATGAAGTATTGCGAGGTGTTCGTCGACGGCTACTACTACGGCGTATACATCATGTCGGAGCGCGCCACGAAGGGCAAGACCCGTCTCAACCTCGACGACCCTACCGCCGACGACCTCACGGGCGACTTCCATGTTGAGATCGACCGCAAGGACGAGGAGCACTACTACGTGTCGAAGCACCATCCGGTGAGTGCAAGCGGCGTGGAGTATACTGACCGCATCGTGGCTTACCAGTATAAGGAGCCTGAGTACGACGACTTCGCCGACCTGCCTGCGGGCACTCAGGACGCTATCGACAACGCCATCGCCACGATGGAGGACGCTTTCGCCTCTGCCGACTACACGGGCGAGAACGGATACCGCAAGTATATCGACGTGGCGTCGTTCGTCGACTACCAGATTGCGCAGGAGATGGCGGGCAACGTAGACGCCTACCGACTCAGTTCGCCGCTCTACAAGTACAGCGAGACGCACGCCGCCGAACTCGGCACCGACTCGAAGTGGAAGACGGCGCTCTGGGACTTCAACATCGCCTACGGCACAGCCAGCTACTACGACGCCAACAAGGTGAACACTTGGCGCTACACGAGCAACGACCTCATGGCTTACGCCGACCTGCAACTCGTGCCGTTCTTCTGGTACAAGCTGATGAACGACCCGACGTATGTCGACGAGCTGCACCAGCGCTGGACCGACCTGCGTTCTGCCAGCTACTCGGAGACGAACATCATGGCGCAGATCGACTCGCTCGCTACGGTGCTTAAGGCGAGTGGCGCCCTCGACCGCGACAACCAGGCCTGGCGCAACCACTTCGGCACGTTCGACGACGCCGTAAGCACGCTCAAGACTTACTGCACCAGTCGACTCGCCTTCATCGACAAGAGCTGGAAGCTGAAGGAGCCTATCGACGCCGACATACAGACGCTCACTGTAGCCAGCGGATTCAACGCCGACATCATAGCCGAAGCGCTCACCTCTGCGGAGCATACCACCGCCACCGTCGACCAGACCGGCTACGTGCTCTACACGAAAGCCGTCAGAGAGAGCGGCGCGCTGGCAGGCGACGACGGCGTAGTGATGTCTGACGCCGGCGTGACCTATCAGCTTGCCGACTACACCAAGAACAACGCCCTGCTGCTCACCACGTCTTCCGACGCCGATGTCGTGTTCGACAGCCCGGTAGCGGCGAAGTCGGTCTACTGTCTTGCGCTCAGCGGCGACGGAGCGTCCGAGCTCACCGTCACTCCGCGCTACGCCGACGGCACGAAGGGCGACGCCTTCACAGCCAGCGTGCCCGACTGGTACAGCTCGTCGGCGCAAGGCGATGAGGCTGTGTACGGATTGGGCCGCATCCTCACCTCTATGAGCGGCGGATGGCAGGGCACAACCGACCAGTTCGACAACAACGAGTACATACGTCTCTACGAGATAGAGGTGCCCACCGACCCTGAGCGCCAGCTCAGCGGACTCACGATGTACAAGACCGGCGGACGCACATCGGTGCTCGCCATGACTGCCGTTAAGGAGAAGGTGGAGACCAGCGTCGATCGCCTTTCGTCAGGCGCTGGCAAGACGCTCCTTGGCATCTATTCTACCGACGGCGTGCGCCGCACCGTGTGCCGCAAGGGCATAAACATCCTGCGCTACTCGGACGGCAGCGCGAAGAAGATAGTAAAGCGATAATTCTTATAGTCAACCGTAGCGGAGGCAGGATACCTCCGCTACGCTTTTGTTATACTGTTTTGTCGTTATAAAAAACCAACCACTTAAGCACGATTTTCAACCGCTTGTACCGTCACCCAATCCGTTTGAGTATAATCGTCCAAAAGTCGTGTTGCGTAACCGAAAATATAGTAATACCTTTGCGTCAGAATCATTTAAATTAACCTCAAATCCGCAACCTATAGGGTTTAGTGGGAT
>UMGV01038918.1_pt1 | contig 11983 bp, 8 predicted proteins | sample 1965361 | NCBI WGS metagenome assembly UMGV01 (sample SAMEA4836081, study PRJEB28245) | human gut metagenome | biome: gut microbiome; material: fecal sample | place: Denmark | collected 2008
GGCGCAGACACGCTCGACCTCTTCTTCAAAGCGTTCGGCCAACGTGGCACTTGCCCTTCCGCAGACGAGCGTAAGCAGCTCGGAATGCTTGCTGAGCCAGGCAGCGGCGTCGATATTCTGCTGTGCGATGGCGCTCAGCGTGTCGTAGTCCAGGCCACTGCGCTTGATTTTGGAGACAAAGCCGATCATCTTACCGATGTTTTGCGCAGGCATATCAGGTGACCCTCCGCCTAACGGAGAACCAAAGGGCAGCGATTTGAGCAGCCGATCAAAAATCTCTTGCTGGTGCAAGCTGGTAACAAGCGTGTCGGTCGCAGGGCGTGTGAAAAACTCGGGAAAGCGCGACCTGATGCTGCTCGCAAATCCGTGAAACGTGCTGACTTCAATGCCGTAGGCGTCGCGCCCAATGAGCTCAATCAGGCGTTTGCGCATGGCTTCCGCGCCCGCCTCGGTATAGGTGAGGCAGAGGATGTTGCGCGGGGCGGCATCGCGCTTGGCCAGGATGTTCGCCGCGCGTAGGCTCAGTAGCTGCGTCGTGCCGGTGCCGGGACCGGCAATGACGAGCAGCGGACCATCTAGGCATTCGACGGCCTCGCACTGTTCGGGATTCAGGCGCTCGAACGATACGTTGAATTTGGGGGTCATGTTCATGGCAGTATTACCTGTCTTCCTGGTAGAGCGCACGCGTGCTATCGAGATAGTCGAGATACGTATCGATGGCACTTTGAGGTTGAACGATTTTAATGAAGGTGCTGAGCTGTAAAAGCCAGCCAAAGAACTGCGGCGACAGCGGAGCTTTGACGGTAGCCAACAGACGCCCATCCTGGTTCTCAAACACAACGGCGTCGAGCCCGAACTTGTCGATGAGCGGGTTCATCGCACGGTCATCGAGTTCCAGCACCACGGTGGTTTTGTTGGCTGCATATACGCCGAATGATGGAGAGACGTGATCTTCGAGCACATAGCCCGCGATGCGCGGATCTTTGGTCGCGGACTCTTCGGACACCGCAACGTCGAGCATACGATCGACGCGGTAGGGCGTGAACGGCTGATGACCCGAGCCGGCATTAGCCCATTTATCTCTAAATCCAATCATGTAATAGAGTTCGTCGGAGTAGATGAGGCGTACGGGTGTGAGCTCGTAGGCCTTTCCGTCATGATTAAGGGCCTTTTGCTTGGCGGCGTCGTAGTGGAAGTAACGAAACCGAATCTTGCGTTTTTCGCGCATAGCCTGCTGAATCAAGTCGATGTTGAGCAGGGCATCGGAGTTTTGCATCTTCACGCGCGAAGGCACGTCGACGCGCTTGTGCATAAGCTCGCGTTCGCCCAGGCTGGCGAGGCTCTGCAGCTTGCCGATGAGGTGGTCAGTCAACTCATCGGTCAAAAACGGCGAACTCTGCACGGCATCGACAAGCATGATGAGCTCTTGCAGGTCGAGCGGGCGTGAGACCAGCGCCCATTTCTTGCCGCCACGCTGGTCAACATCGAGCCCAAAGTCGCGAAGCGTTTGCAGATCGCGATAGATAGCCTTGCGTTCGGCCTCGAGATCGTGATAGGCGAGTTCCTCGATGATCTGCTGCGTCGTGAGCCCGTGCGTGCTGTCGGTCTTTTCCATCAAGGTTTTAAGCAGGAACAGAAGCCTGAGCTTTTGATTTGGTCTGTTCGCCACGTTGTCTCCTTTCGCCGGCATCGTACCAACCGGAGATTTAAAACAAGACCCGTTATTGGGACTCATTGTAGCCCGCGCGACCGTAGTATTCGCAGCAATAAGAGCCCGAATAGGGCGAAAGGTGGTTAAACGAAGATCGGCGGTTTGGCTGGTTGGTGTGACATGCACTCTGTTGGCTTGGGCCGGTTCCGGTTTACAAGAATCAGAACAGGAGAAATGCGATGACAGACATCAAAGTCTTTGCCGAGAATCTTGAGGATTCAACCAAGAAGCAGATCGAGGAGATTTCTAGCTGCCCGGCGTTTGAAGGCGCCAAGATCCGCATCATGCCCGATGCCCATAAGGGCAAGGGCTGCGTGATTGGCTTTACGGCAAATTTGGGCGACAAGGTGATTCCCAACCTGGTGGGGGTCGACATCGGATGTGGGATGTACTGTGTGCCGCTTGCGGAAACCATTGCGCGCGACGACCTCATTCAGTTCAATCGCGATGTGAAGCGTGCGGTGCCCACGGGCTTTTGCCTTCATCACGATCCTGCCTGCGTACTCGCGGACTTTGCCATGGAGTCGCGTGATTGGCTGCAGGATAAACGCAAGGTTGAGCGCTCCATGGGCACGCTGGGCGGCGGCAACCACTTCATTGAACTCGACGAGGACGAGGATGGGTGCCAATATCTGGTCGTGCACACCGGCTCGCGCAACATGGGCAAGCAGACAGCGGAGCACCATCAGGCGCTGGCGCAGAAGACGTGCACGGCAGATATCCCCGACGAGCTTAAGTATCTCGTGGGAGATCTTTCTGCCGAGTATCTCGTCGATATGCATAACTGCCAACGCTTCTCGAATCAGAACCGCAAGGCGATTGTCGCGCAGATTGTTGAGCGTACGGGAATTCGACTCGACGGAGACGGCTTTACCACCATGCACAACTACATCTCGGAAGGCGGCATGATTCGCAAGGGCGCCATTAGCGCTCATGCAGGCGAGATAGTGCTGATTCCGTTCAACATGCGCGACGGTGCCGTTATTGCACGCGGCAAGGGAAACGAGGACTGGAACTGCTCGGCGCCGCACGGGACGGGTCGTGCGATGAGCCGCACCAAAGCGTTCCAAACGCTCGATACCAGGTCGTTCGTTAACGAGATGCGCGATGCCGGCATCTACTGTCCGAGCGCATGCGAGACGACGCTCGATGAGTCGCCCGAAGCGTATAAGCCTGCGGATGATGTACTGAGACTCATGGACCCGACGGTCGATGTCATTCACCGGCTTAAGCCGATTTGGAATTTTAAGGCTACTGGTAAGCGCGGTAGGCGTTAGGAGGGTTGCGATGACGCTAAAGATGGACTCCAGGGACGACCGAATTGGACGCACTGTGAGCATGGGCGAGATGATGGGCTTTTCGGGTGTGATACCGCCGTCCGCGAATCGGTGCGGCGGGAATCGTGGAGAGCGTGATGACGAGGGCTTTGACTTCAGCGGGTTTCGCAATCGACTGGCTTCTGGACTCGACCGTGGTATGGAGACGTCGCTTTTCGAAACTCCTTGTGTGTTGAAGACCGGTATGCCGGTCGATGATGCCCTAGGTGGCGGCATTGGGCTGGGCAAGCTCAGCGTGATTGGCGGCGCGCATGAAGAAGTTTCGAACGTGTTGGCACATGCGGCCTTGCGCCTGAGTGAGCGATGCGCCGTGCTCTACGTGCCGATTTGGGAGCGTGAAGAGGACGCGATTACTCGGCTTATTCGAGCTGAGATGGGCGACAAAGGATCGGAAGATCCTGAGGAGCAACAGGTTGAGACAATCCGCGCAACGATGCGCCTCAAGCAGCGCAACCTGGGCATCTTTGCCGAAGACAACATGACCATGGACCTTGTAACAAGTTGGTTGCTCGGCGACCAGACGTGGAATAGAGCAGTACTAGAGAACATCGTGGTCGTAATCGACGGACTCGAAATGCTCGACGACAACCGTCCGATAAACGCTGTCCTGCGCGACTTACGCAACATGCTCAGCCCGACGTCGGCGATCTTAGCAGGTTGCTTTGTTGCTGGGAGCCGAGACAATGACGCGGTATTCGCGGAGGCCACTGCAATGCAGATGCCCTGGTCCGCATGAGCTCCGATGGCATGGAGCCGTCCTGCGCACGAGTCTTCGGTTGAGGTTATAGCAAGTAACAACTGCTCGGCCAGCAGTGCGTCTACCAGCAGAAAATGACCGCTCAACAGCCAAGAAGATGCGTTTAAGCGGGTTAAGAATTACCATCAAATGAGGACAAAGGCGAGCGGGCTTCTGCCAGATTCAGAAAGGAACGTCCAATGACAACGCGTAAAGATCGGAACGTTAGGCGAATCGTTTCTTCCATTGAGGCTTCGCTTCATCCGGATAAGTATTACGAGTTTGATTTAGACCAGAGCGGTTTTCCGGTTTTTAGCGATAAGAACATCGCCTTTGTGAACGGTCTCGTAAATAACGATTCGAATTACACATGGATTGATCAGGGCACAATTCACGACAAGTATGTGGATGCCTCGAACGGCGACGCCTGCGCCATCCGGGAGGCTGTTTATTTTACTAATAAGATGAATTCGACGCACTTGGCTGCAGTAACGGTAAAGGGTGACCAAGATAAGCTAATGGGCAAGATGAATGCCGAGCTCAAACGGCTTTGCGAAATCAAAGAGGATCCGCAAGGCGGTAGTGGTGAAAAGGGGGATGAGGGCGAAGCCGAGCTTACTGGCGGAACACTTATAACTGCCGCATATCTTGTGAGCCAGTATGCGAATAATAATAAACTGGCGTCTAGCCTGTTGGAAAAAGACTTTGAGTTCCGAGCGAATCTCGTTGCCAGCATCGCGCGCGCTACAACAAATATGACTTATAGACTATTGCCGGAAGAGGACCCTAGCGACCTTAAATGCAATCGAAGTAATTTTTCCTTTGCAACAAAGTTTTGCCACCATGGCTGTCGCAATCTAAGCAGGCGTGAGGTGAACGGCTCTTATATCTATGATACGGACAACTTCTGCATCTATGACACGGTTGTCGGCACAATGCTTCCTTATTATGCGGATGCTTATATTGATTACGGTAGCAATGAGAGTGAGTGGCTTAACGAATGGTGTAAAAAATACAATGACACTCCATTGAGCCGCTATGGAAACCGATACGCATGGATTAGAGGTACGATTAATAAACTGGTTGCCACGCCCGATGAGGATGTTGAAAACGCTGACGCCCAGGTCGCTCGGGGCTACCTGGGATACCTCGACCTTTACAGCCATATCGTTGATGGTATCAATGAGTGGCGAAAGCAGGAAAACCAGACGGTTGGTTCAAATAACGGCTCCGCCCCAGATATTGGCTTCCATGAAGTCGACCTGATGATTTGGTATTTCTTCAAGGGCAGTCGTCTTGACAGGGCAAAGGATAAGATGAAATAAATCGTCGCTAAGATTAGCGTCGATTGGCAATGGGAAAGCCCCGCTCAAGTTCGACATTATGTGCAGAACTTGGGCGGCTCAAGATGCTTTCACTTCGCCCAAAGATATTCTGATTCACGTTCTTGGGCCGTGCCTGGTTTGGGCACGGCCTTTTTCGTATCTATGAAGATTCGAATGCTGAATTGAGATATGGGCAAGACTTGCTGATGGGGATCGCTGCGGTTTTCCGCATCTTCCGTCAACGCGAGCGATGCCGATATATATCCAACCAGCCGGGTTCTTCTTCTTTGTTGTCGGTGCACTCTTCTAGCAAGTCATCTATCCGGTCCAGCTTGATCTCTTGCAATGCCGTGCATTCTTCCGGCAAGGGCTGTGTCACTTTCTTTGCCCTGAACACGGGCGACAACATCAAGTTCGTATGCGCCCATCCGGCAAAGCAGCTGCCGTAGGGGATAGAGCCACATCTGATCTGCCCATCGCCATCGGGATACAGACAGTCCAATTTCGAGTTTGCTACCAGGCAATAGCAAGGTCCCGGCGCCCATGGCCGGCAGTCGATCTCAAGAGTGTCGCCCTTTCTGTACGGCGTGGGCAGGTCGACATATGCCCCCTTGAACCACGGGCCAAAGATTCCACCCACAATGCAGTCGAGCACCTCACCACATTCGCCCTCTTCTTCCCTGCAGATGTATTGAATTTCGCCGGCGGCATTGGCGTAGTAAGTGTAGTCCGGCTGCAGAAAGCCGTCGTATGGATATGAACAGCTCGGCTCGTTGGCAAGGTTGAACAGCTCGATCATCCAGTATGAGGACGATAGATCTGTCATTTCGCTCCACTTGTCCGCGTATGCCTTCATTGCCGTAAGGGCGGCCTGCCACGATGCTACGGGGAAGGGGCCATGCGTGATAGCGGATCCCACCTCGTCGTCGACAAAGCTAATTTCGCTAATAAGCAGCACTTTCCTGTTTCCGTCGACGGCCTTTAGCGCGTTCAGGCAATCATCGATGTAGTCGATACAAATCTCTGGTCCGTACCAATCAAAGGTTTCGCCTGACGAGCTGCGCTCGGCAGCAACCAGCCTGCTGAGCATCTTCCGTTTACGGTTGATTTCTATCGATGCGCCACCGATGATTTGCGTGTAATGATCACCACTCAGGAGCTGCGGATTATGCAGCAAATGCTCTCGCAGCTCCGGAGATTCGATCAGGTTGATTATTTCTTTGTGCACGATAGTCTCCGGGTTATCGGCGTAGCCCCTCGTGGATTCGGACATGACGACCTCTATTCAAATAACTGCGGATACTTTTCCTTGAGCGGCGCCTGATCAAGACGCAGCTCTTCTAGGTTGCGCTTTGCCTTGGACTCCATCCTTATGGTGTCGATAAACGCGATGAGTGAGTCGACATACAGGTCGCCGCGCAGGTAGGCCTGGGCGGCGATTAAAATTCGCTGCTCGTCTTCGAGTGGTTTGCGATAGTACTCAAGATTCAGGTAAAGCGGGTCTGGCTCGCCGATGTAGAGGGGAAACGTCTCGTTGTAGGTAATCGAGCAGCCAGTGGCACGCATGTTGCTGATATCCCCTGCATGGCGATAGTGCTCGAGGCGTTGCTGCGCATGATCAAGCCATTCGTCAGAACGGTCTGCCTGCCGAAGCTCTGCCTCAAGCTTTGTCCGGTCCCACGTGGACAGATCGAACAACGTGAACGGCTCACGGGCACTGCCTTGCGGCGTCCAGACGATGTCGCCGGTGTGAAACGGCGTGGGGATATCGACCCAGATGAACTCGAATGCGATCTCCCAATCGTTCTCAACGGGGCCGGCGGAAGGACAATAGACGGAAAGAACCTCGCCTTTGCCGTTCACCATGAGCCAATCTTCCCGGCGATGAGCTTCATCGATATCGAGCGGGCACCGGGTGATGCGTGCGCGTGCCTCTGGACGGCTCGCCAGTTCATCATCACCGCGCAACGCCTCGGCACATTTCTCATAACAGCTGAATGGCGCGCCGAGGGCCCCGCAAAGTTGCCCGTCGGGCACAATCTCCTCTTCATACTGATAAACGTAGCCCGTCCCACTCGTAAACGCATCGACGCACCGTTTGTTGTAATCGATTGTCCAGCGCAAGAAGGCATGGAAATCAGGGATGGCCGGCCTTCCAAGACCGGCATGGGTTGCCTCCAGCGAACAATTGGGCATGGTTCGGGCGATCTCCTGCCAGGCTTCGCACTTATGCTCGAGCGTAGCGGTCTTCGAAAACCAAACGAGATAGGCGGCTTCGACGGTGCTAGGCCGAAAATCGATGCTACGCAGGTGCTCCCGAATGTCCCGGGAGTCGACGAAATCCAAGATGTCCATGGCTAGCTCCTCTTTGTTTTGAATCGTGCCGGCGGGGCTATCGTGTCATCGAACAGCTCCGGATAGCGGGTCTTGAGCCAGCCGTCTTCCCCTTCAAGCCGCTCGGCTTTTTTCTTGACCAGCGCCTGCAGCTCGAAAAGACTTGATAGCGCAATAAGTGAGTCAAGACCCAGATTGCCGTCGAGATATGCCCGCACGCCGTACAGAATTCTCGCCTCCGGCTTGAGCGGGGTACGGCAGTATTCCATATCGAGAAGAAAACAACTCGGCTCTCCGATATAGACGGGGTACTCCAGGGGATATTCAATCTGACAGCCGTAGGCGTACATGTCGCTCGTATCGCCATTTTGCCGATGGTGCCTGAGCAGGTCATCGGCCTTTTTTGCAGCGCCCTCCCTGTAGGTGGAAGGCGGAAGCTCGTCTATGACCCGCTGTGTGGTCCATGTCTGCATATTGAGGAGCAGCATGGGGTCGCCAGGGTCGCCGTGACGACAAATGATGTCGCCGGCGTGGAATGGCGTCGGGATGTCAAACCACATCAACTCAAAAGCGAAAGTGGGGTCTTCGCCCTCGCGTTCTTTGTCGATGCAACGCAGCTGGCAATCCATGACCTTGCCATTTGCGTCGAGCATGAGCTTATCGGCGGCATAGTAGTCTTCGTCCGGATCGATCGGGCGGCGTGTTACTTCAATCGAGGTAGGATTCTCCTCCTCAAGCTCATTCCAGATTGCCTCGAAACATTTTTCGTAGCTGGTGTAGGGGCCATAATTGCACCCGCTCTCATGGGGACTTCCCGTCTTGTCCTCAAAGAAATACATGTGCTTGCCAGGCTGTTTGAACTGGGCAATTATCTTGCGTTCCCATTTGATGACGTCGCGGAGAAAGACATGGAAGTTGGGGATATTGAACGTGCCGTATCGCCTGCTCATCGCACAATTGGGCATGTTTTCGAGAATCTTTTGCCAGGCCTCGATCTTCTGTTGCAGCGTCTTTTCGCTCGAACGGTCGACGATGAACGCCGCCTCGGGTGTGGTGGGCTCGTAGCTGATGTCCTTTAAGTGTTCCTTGATGTCGGGTGAGTCGAGAAACTCGAGAATGTCCGAACGTATGGCGTTGGCGCCGGCGCCGGCCGATATGCGGTATGGCTGCAGGCAGTCGTGTACGACCGATCCGTCCGACCATTGTTTGCCGTAGCTGGGGTCATCGCGCAGCTTTTTCGAGAGTTCGAGCATAAAGGAGCAATCATCGGGCAAGTCGCCGATATAGCGTTCGGCGGTGTAGAGCGCAGAGGGTGTGAAGTCGTCGAGGAAGCCGTCCGTGAAATCCCTCAAGCGGAGATTGCCTTCCTCAACGCCGTAGATTTTGCTCGGATAGGCGCACCAAACCTGGCCTTTGAACGAACTATCGTAGTCGTCTTCGAGCACGATGGCGAAACGGGGACCGTGGTCGAAGGGCCGACTATCGATCTTGATGATGTCGCCGGGGGACCAGGGAGTGTAGAAGACCTCACCATTGGCGCAGAAGTTCTTGCTATTGTTCCACGGCAAGTGATCGATGCTTTGATGCGGAGTCCGCTGATTCCGGCGGTCGCTCAAAAAGACCAAATCGCCCGTCATGGTCGCGGCGAATATCAGCGAGGCTTGAGCGCGCGGGCGGTCGTGTAAGTCTTCGGCGGTATAGAGCTTAATCTGCCAGAATGATTCGGACCAATCTTCATCGGGGTCGTCATTGACGTATTGCTTCATAAGGGTTTGAGCGGCATCCCAAGAGGTAACGGGGAAGGGGCCATCAAAGGTGTCGTGCCCACGCTCCTCTTTACTGTAAAACATGCCGGAGATTAGAAGGATGCCGTGGTCGCGGTCAACGTTGTAAAGCATATCGAGCGCGCTGTTGAGCTGGTCAAGGCCGGAGTCGATCGCCTCGGCGTAATCCGATGAGACCTCTTTGCGGAGCTGCTCGAGCATGGCTCGTTTTTCGTCGAGCGTCTTGAGGGAGCCGCCGATGATTCTACAGAGGGAGCCATCTGCCATTCCCATGTGTTTGAACATATGAGCACGCAGCTCATCGTCCTTGATGCAACTGCAAACGAGCTCCCTGCCGGCATCGGTGATCACGGTATCTGCTTGGCTGTCCATAGCAACCTCCAATTCGGTCGTTGCGGTTAGCATCCGTCAGAGGTTGTGATTTTTAGTCCCATTAACGGGTCTGATATGAATCTCACGTCAAACATACTTCTGGAAATGCACTGGTACATGGGTGTGCGCGTACTGAAAGGATTGCCATGGAGAATATGATGCTGGATCTTGTGACGAATAGCGCCGGTATGGCGGAGGCCTGGGAGGACACATTTAGGGGCTACAGAGGCATTGCGGTGCATTGCTGTGATTTTAAGGCGTTTGTCGAACAGCAGCCTGAAATCGATGCCGTCGTATCGCCGGCGAACTCATATGGCTTGATGGATGGCAATTACGACCTAGCGATAACCGATAAGTATGGACCGGAGCTTGCCGAACGAGTGCGAACGGTTATTATGGAGCGGTTTTACGGAGAGCAGCCGGTTGGTACGAGCTTTTCAGTTCCAATTCCCGGGCACGAGGACATTCTGCTCATACACACTCCGACCATGCGGGTCCCCACTCCCATCGTTGACCCTTTGGTTGTCTATCAATGCATGAGGACAACGCTTATAGAGGCGATGCGAACTTCGCGTCAGCGAATCGTGGTTCCCGCGTTCGGCGGAGCGTGCGGATTTCTTCCGTTCAAGAAAATAGCCATGCTCATGTGGGAGGCCTATCTTCAAATCGCCGAACCTCCCGCAGAAATCACTTGGGAATACGCATGGTCGCGCAATTTGGAGGAATGGTACCGCTGACGTGCCGATAAACGGCATATCGAAGCGTAACAGAAGGGGTCACCGCCGCTGAGGCGTTGACCCCTTAATCCTAGCAACCGGTATTATCTCCCTTTAGCAAAGGGTCTATCGTCGCATCGAACAGCTCCGGGTATCGGTCCTTGAGCCAACTGTCGGCGTCCTCGAAGCCGCGTGCCTTTTTCTCCGCCAGTGCTTGCAGCTCGCATGTGCTCGCCATCGCGGCGAGCGAGTCAACTGCTAGGTCGCCTTTGATATACGCCCTGACGCCGTAGAGGATTCGCTCCTCCGACTTGAGCGGCCCACGATAATAGTCAATGTCCAAAAGAAAGCCCTCAGGCTCCCCAATATAGAAGGGGAAATGCAAGGCGGATGAGACTTGACACCCGTAGGCGTACATGTCGCTGGTGTCGCCGTCATATCGGTGCCAACGCAATAGCTTGTCAGCCTTTTGCACGAGGCGCTCTTTGTAGACGGAGGAGGCCAGCTCTTTGTCAACTCGTTCGGATCCCCAAGTTTGCAGGTCAAACAGCACCATCGGCTCGTCGGGGCGTTGGAGGTTGCAGACGATGTCTCCGGCATGGAAGGGCGTTGGGATATCAAACCACATGTCCTCGAAATCGCTGGCGGTGCCCGCCTCGTCCCACTCGCTTTTGTTGCGGTAATCGCAAGACATTACTTCGCCGTTCGTATTGAGTAAGACCATGTCGTCGGCATAGTGGTCTTCGTCTGGGTCGATGGGACGACGAGTGATCCTGATGGCTTTGGGATCGTCACCGTCGAGCTCTTTCCAGGTTGCATCGAAGCACTTTTGATAACTGCTGTACGGGCCGTAAAGACAACCGCCCTGCCCGCGCCGGTCCCATGAGTAGTCATCAAAGAAATACAGACTCTGGCCGTCTGTCCTTTTAAAGTGCGCGAGCTTTCTTTGCTCCTGCCTGATGACATTGCGCAGAAAGGCATGGAAGTCCGGGATGTTGACCGTGTCGTTTCTGCGGCTCATGGCGCAATTGGGCATATTGTCGATGATCTTTTGCCAGCCTTCGAGCTTTTGCTGTAGCGTTGCTTTATGCGAGCAATTGACGATAAAAGCCGCTACGGGCGTGGTGAGCTCGTAGTTGATTCGTTGAAGATGCTCCTTAATGCTGTGCGAGTCCAAAAACTCAAAGATGTCCGGACGAATGTCCAGCTCGCTTTGGCTGGCGGGCTTGCGATACGGCTGAAGGCAGTCATGTCCGACCGCGCCTTCGGACCACTGCTTGCCGTAGTCGGGGTTGTCGTGCAGCTTCTGCGAAAGCTCGAGCATAAAAGCGCAGTCGTCCGGTAGCTCGCCGGTGTAGCGCTCGGCGGTGTAGAGGGCGGAGGGGATGAAGGGGTCCAAGAGACTGTCGCTGAAAGTGCCGGATGAAAGCGAACCCTCCTTAACGCCGTGATCTTTGCTGGGCCCTGCGCACCAGATCTGTCCCCGGAGCGTGTGCTCGTAGTCGTTTTCGAGCACAATGGCAAAGCGAGGCCCGTGGTCGAAGGGGCGACCGTCGATTTTGAGGATGTCGCCCGGTGCCCACGGCGTGTAGATGGGTTCGTTGCTGTTGCAGAACCTCCTGCTCTCGTTTCGCCAGGCGCTTTCGACATACGATTTGCGAGTGCGGT
>UMGV01044851.1_pt1 | contig 11953 bp, 7 predicted proteins | sample 1965361 | NCBI WGS metagenome assembly UMGV01 (sample SAMEA4836081, study PRJEB28245) | human gut metagenome | biome: gut microbiome; material: fecal sample | place: Denmark | collected 2008
TGACAACGCCTATAGCGTAATCACTTGGCTGGAGGGCCTCGGAATGGAGTTTAAGCCGACTGTCCACCAAATGTTCGGAGGACTTTATCCTCGCGCTCACTCTCCCGCTGTACCGAAAGGTATCGGCTATACAGGCGTATTAAGCAAAGCTCTCAAGGAAAGAAACGTTCCGTTTAAATTGGGATACTCCGTCGTTGAGATCTACCGTGAACAGCCTTGGTCCGGCGATGTGATCGGGGTCAAACTGCAAAACAGCAAGGGCCACACCCTTAACATCAAAGCGAATAAAGCTGTGGTCTTAGCTGCCGGCGGTTTCTCGGGCAATCAATACCTCAGAGAGCTGCATGATCCGAGAACCGCGGGGCTCGGTACGGATAACCTTCCCGGCCACACCGGGGACGTAATGCTGGCTGCCAACCGCATTGGGGGCTACTTGGTCGGGATGGATTTCATCCAATCTACTCCGGGCGCCCCTGCAGGCAAGAAACTAAAAATCATTTTGAACACCAACGTTGACGGTTCCATCTACGTGGACAAGCGAGGAAATCGTATTGTCGATGAAGGCGCACGCCGTGACGTGATTCGAGATGCAGTCCTCGGTACTCCTGAACGATATGCTTATACAGTCGTAGACAACAACCAGTACAACTCTTATAACAGCGCAGTTCACGATGCAGTGGAACGCGGAATTGCGATTGACGAAGCTTGGACCGCACCGACAATTAAAGAACTTGCCAAGAAAATGGGAGTTGACCCGGAAGGCCTTCAGAAGACTATCGATCGCTATAACAATGTCCTTATTAAGAATAAAGAAGACCCGGACTTCCATAAGGCTCCTCGGAATCTGACCAGAAAAATTGCTCAGGGCCCCTTCTGGGCTTGTTATACCGGAATGACGGTCCACCACACGATGGGCGGCCTCAATACCAACACCAAAGCGCAGGTTCTGGATGCAACAGGAACTCCGATTCCGCGTCTGTATGCTGCCGGTGAAATCACAGGAGGTATTCACGGTACCAACCGCGTGGGCGGTAATGCGCTTCTGGACGTATTCGTTTTCGGAAGAATTGCCGGAGAGAACGCAGCCAAAGAAAGCTCGCGCTAGCCGATCGGTTATATCCGATAACAACGAAATAACTTGAACTTTAATTAGGATCCGGCCTCTTTTTCCAGAGGCCGGCCTCCGGAAGATTCTTGAGAATTTAAGAAAGAGTTGTTTTGTTGAAAACCACTGCCCCAAATAACCGCTCGAAGGCAAAGCCATCATGCCCCCTCAAACCATTAAGAGAAGATCAGTCTTAAAAGGAATCCTAGGTACCCTCTCCCTTCCTTCAACAGCCTTTGTTAAGTCAGCTGCAGCCGAGGAAACTTCATTAGACGAGTGGACCGGTTATTCAATATGCGATAACTGTAATCAGGTTCCGTCCTGTGGAATAAAATTTAAAGCTTGCGGAAACATCATTCAGTCCATCGGCAATTGGAGTGAAAATCCTCGGCATGTTCTCTGCTCCAAAGGCCTTTCCACACTACAGAGGCTCTACAACCCGAACCGTCTGCTCTACCCGATGAAACGGACCAATCCTAAAGGCAGCGACGATCCGGGATTTGTGCGCTGCAGCTGGGATGAAGCTTATCGTATGATTGCCGAAAATCTCACCAGAATTAAAGCTAAAGACGGTGCTGATTCTGTGATGTTTTATATCGGCGATCCTAAGGAGCCGCGTCCGCCGATTATGCGTCTTGCTCGCTACTTTGGCTCAGTCCACCTCGGTACTGAGTCCTCGGTCGCTTGTCGGGCGGCTTGTATGCAGGCTGAAATCCTCACGTGGGGACGTCCGTCTCAGGGATCGATGCCGAATGCAAAAACTAAATCTTTTATGGTCCTTGCCTCCAACGTCTGGTCGCGCCCGCTTGGATGGTGGCAATCTCTGACCGCAGCCAAAAAACGCGGCTGCAAGATTATCGTGATTGATACCCGAAACACGAAAACCGCGCAGTTTGCCGATATCCATCTAGCACCAAAAGTGGGAACAGATGCTGCACTCGCTATGGGCATCATCCGTGTTCTTGTCAAAGAAAATCTTTATGACAAAGCCTTTGTTGATAAATGGTGCCACGGCTTTGAAGAACTTAAAAACTATTGTGAGTCTTTTACCCCAGAGCGTACGGAGGAAATTACCGGAGTACCGGCTCAAAAGATCATTGATGCAGCCCGCATGTACGCCGACGGTCCCGGCTCATTTTCTCTGACATCTCAAAGCCTGACCCATAACACCAACGGCGTCAACAATGCTCGAGCCTTACTTCTCATTCCGTGTATTCTCGGTTATATCGATGTTCCCGGCGGTGTTAGTTTTCCGCTTTCACCGAAAGGGCTTCAGGCCTGCGGGATGGGGCTGCAGCCTAAATTCTATGAAGCCAAGTGGTGGAACGCCAAAGCTCAGAAGGATAGACGTCTTGACAAAGACTTTGTTCTGCTTTGGCATGACATGATGATCATGTACAACCCGAATCATCTTCCGGAATATATTGATGCAGGCAAAATCAAAGCCTTCTGCGGCTGGGGTTTCAATTCATTCATTTGGCCGCAGCCTCAGCAGTACCAAGAAGCTTTAAAGAAACTCGATTTCGCTTTCTGCGCCGACTACTTCTATCGAAAAGAAAGCCACAGAGACATGGATCTCATCCTTCCGGCGGCTATGAATTTTGAACGCTATGCTCCCTTCGGAGTCTACGGATCAAAATTTGCTCCGCGAACTCCGGTTAAGCCGCTGGGTGAGGCCAAAGAAGACTGGAGAATTGCACTGGAACTCGGATGTATCCTGGACGATCCCAAGCACTTTTTCAACGGAGAACCGGTTAAAGCGTGCAACGCCATTCTCAAAGAGTGGGGTGCAGAGTACGAAGCCGCAGTGGCTGCTTTGCCTCAGGTTTCCTCGCTGGAATGCAGAAAGAACGAACCAAAAAAATATGAAAAAGGGCTGCTTAGACCGGATGGACAAGCCGGCTTTAATACGCCTACGGGCAAGATCGAGCTCTTCTCAACACGATGTGCAAAATTTGGTTTCGACGGTCTGCCTGTCTATAAACCCATGATGGAGCCCGACGGCCGTTTCAATCTAAGAATGATCAACGGAGCACGCAAGCTATACATCACACACTCTAAAACCCGTTCGGATGCTCCTTATTTATTAGAACTCGAACCGTGCAGCACGATTACTATGCATCCGAATGATGCTTCTGCGAGGGGTTTGGCAGACGGAGATCGTGTCGAAATTTTCAGTCCCTTCGGAGGGCCGGTGAAGGCAAATTTAGAAGTATCCATTTTGGTTCCCCCCGGAACAATAGACGCTCAGTACGGTTGGAAAGGTGAAGAAGACACGCAAAGACTCGTTCCGAGACAATGGGATCCCCTCTCCGGATATGCGCCGTATTTTGAAGTCAATGTAGAAGTTAGAAAAGTCGGGAGCCAAAAATGAGTCGAATGGGAATTATTGTCAATGTCGATGAATGCATCGGCTGCCACGCCTGTTTCATTGCTTGTAAGCAGGAGAACCAAGTCTCCCCGAATATTCAATGGAATCGGATCCGTAAGGTTGAAAATAGAGAAAAAAACATCATTAATTATTTTCGTGCCTCGTGTCAGCACTGCGAGGATCCGGCCTGTCTAAAAGTTTGTCCGATGAAGGCGGTTTACAAAGGACCTCACGGAGAGATTCTGATTGATCAGGATAAATGTATTGCCTGCAAGGCATGCTTAGCCGCTTGCCCCTATGGAATGCCGATGTTCAATGATCGGAAACTGACAAGTTATTACGGTGAAAAACAACCTTTATTCTCTCCGTCTAATCCTCCGACCAAAAACGCTCAACCCGGAAAAGCAGAACACTGTACGCTATGTTCTCATCGTCTGGCTAAAGGCAAAGAACCTGCTTGTGTAGAAATTTGTCCGGCAAAAGCGCTTACCTTGGTTGATTTTGATGCTCCTACGGAAAAACAGAAAAAACTCCTCTCCAAGGCTGTCCAACTAAAAGCCGGAGTTGATACAAAACCTAAAGTTCGCTACATCTGCAGCAATATGGATTTCAGAGAAGTTGCCCTGAAGTAGCTTTCAAATACTGGGAAATTATTGAGGCTTATATTTGGGCTGATGCAAAACCGGGAGCCACGCTTCGCATCAGCCCATTATCTATTCGTCAGGATATACCTGCTCGTCGTGGTTAACACGATTCGATCCGAATACAACCTTCACCGCATCTCTAAGATTATCCACTCCGATAATTTCAACGCCGGGAATATCTGCCGCTTTGTTCTTAAGCGGAACAATGATTCTTGTGAAACCAAGCTTGGAAGCTTCTTTGATACGTTCCTGTCCTCTGGAGACCGGCCTAATCTCACCGCCCAAGCCCACTTCTCCGAAAATCGCCGTCTTACTGCTCACCGCCTGATTCGTCATAGAAGAAACAATTGCGATAAGCACAGCTAAGTCGCTGGCCGTTTCACTGATTTTGATACCGCCGACTGCGTTTAGAAAAACATCCTGATCATAAGTGGAAAGCGTCACATGGCGATGCAAAATTGCAAGAAGCATCGTGAGACGCTGGGCATCGGTACCAACGGTCAGGCGTTTGGGATTGGGGAGCATGGATTTGTCCACCAAAGCTTGAATCTCGATAAGGATCGGGCGCGTACCCTCTAAATTAATAAAGGTCACGCTTCCCGCCACTCCTTCTCTTCTTTCTGCCAGAAAAAGAGCCGAAGGATTTCTGACGCCGCGCAACCCCTTGTCTGTCATCCCGAAAACACCGATTTCGTTGACGGAACCGAAACGATTTTTACACGCGCGAAGAATACGGTAATTCGACTCCGGATCCCCTTCAAAATAAAGAACAGTGTCAACCATGTGTTCCAAGACGCGAGGGCCGGCCATAGCGCCCTCTTTTGTGACGTGTCCGACGAAGATAACGCCGATGCCCTTTCGTTTGGCAATTCTCGTCAGCCGCGCTGCACATTCTTTAACCTGAGAAACAGACCCCGGCGCCGCACTTAAATCTTCGGAGAAAAGTGTTTGAATCGAGTCAATCACAACCCACTGGGGGCTAGTTTCTTCAATGATCGCTTCAATTTTTTCAAGCTGAATTTCGCTGATAAATTTGAGACCTTTAGTATTAACGCCGAGACGCTGAGCGCGAAGCGCAACCTGAGTCGGACTTTCTTCGCCGCTCGCATAAAGGCAAACCTGACCCAAAGCAACCATTTTGCACATTGCTTGGAGCAGCAAGGTCGATTTTCCGATCCCGGGGTCACCGCCGATTAGCACGACGGAGCCTGGAACAAAGCCTCCACCCAGCGCCCTTTCGAGTTCGCTGAAGCCGATTAAGATTCTCGGGCTTTCCTTTGCTTCAATTTCTGATAAGTCGAGAATATCGCTGGTCCCGGCGAGGGCTGTCCTGCCTCTTGCCGAGGAAGCTGCAGTGGCCTGTTCTGCCCGCGCATAACGATTAGAAGACTCCGCTTCGATTCGGAATTCTTTCATCGTGTTGTAGGCTTTACAGGAAGGACACTGTCCGAACCATTTCGGAGCATCGTATCCGCACTCTGAACACACCCATGCGGTTTTCGTTTTGGATTTACTTGCCATATCTATTCTCGAACCATTCGACTCTATTCTAAAGACTCTAATCTAACCAACAGTGCGACGGTTTACGCCGCAACATCAATTCTTGTCGGTGAAATAATCGCTCAATCAAAAATACATCGTGAAAAAATGATCCTTTACGGTCACGCCTAGGTGAGGACCAGATCTTTCATTCGTCAAAAATAAGGTTCGGAGTAAAATTCAGGTTCAAGATATTTCGAGTAAGCAATAAATGGCAAACCCCTCTATCTCTTTTACCGACAGGTACAGTTCGACGCTCCAGCCGCTGCTCCTGTTGGCTACGGACTACTTGGCTATTATTATTGCCGAGTGGTGTGCCGTCGGAGGCAGGGACATTGTTTTAGAGTTACTCGGAAGAAAGAACGATTGGTTCGAGCTGAACAATTTTTATTTCTACTTGTTTGTACCTCTCATTTTCATGGTTTTCCTCCATTGGGGCAGAACCTATATTCGTTTGCTTTCTATCGGAGAGATGATTCGGAGAACCTTCTACTCGGTAATCTATGCCATTGTCGTCTCTATTGTCGTTTTATTTATCGCGGGGAAAGCTCCTGTCGTTTCGCGCCTTTTTATTGCATTCTTAGGCTGTTTTGTTTTCGTTTTTGTTTGCGGCTCTCGCCTTCTTGTTCGTTACCTCTGTAACCGTGCCAATATCCTTTTAGAACCGACGATCATCATCGGATCCGACGACACTGCAAAACGCGTCTTGAACTATTCCGCGACAAATTCCTTTTTTGGAATCAAAGTCGTAGGAATTATCGATGATAAAACTTCTGGGACCGCCCTCGAAGGAAAATACCCCCGGCTCGGCTCTACGGACAAGGCCGCAAGAATTATCCTTCGGACAGGAGTACAAAACATCCTGATCTTGGCCCCGAGAATGGACAAACGGCGGCTTTACACGCTTATTGATGAAATTTTTCCTCTGGTTAAGAATATTTCCTTCGTACCGGAAACGGAGGAGCTGCCCGTATCCAATATGGAAATGCACAGACTGTATTCTGAAAATCTTGTCGTCATTTCCGTTAAAAATAATCTCTCACGGTGGTACAACCAATTCCTTAAGAGAGCATTCGATCTATCGGTCGCAACCGTCGGGACGATTGCGATTTCACCGATTCTTTTAGGGATCGCCATTGCCATCAAAGCCTCAAGTCCGGGACCGGCCTTTTACGCTCATCGGCGTATCGGTAAAGACGGTATTCATTTCAACTGTTATAAATTCCGCTCAATGGTGGTCGACTCCGACAGGCGCTTACAAGAATATTTGCGGGCTAACCCTGAAGCGACAAAAGAGTGGGAAGAGACTCATAAACTCAAGCATGATCCTAGAGTGACTAAGATCGGAGCATTCCTTCGTAAAACTTCGCTTGATGAATTGCCTCAGCTTTTTAATGTCATTCGCGGTCAAATGAGTCTTGTCGGCCCAAGGCCTATCGTGGATGAGGAAGTCATTAAATATGACGTCTTCTTTTCCGATTACACAATGGTTAGACCCGGGATGACAGGCTTATGGCAGACAAGCGGTCGAAGCGATACTTCTTACTCTCGACGAGTTCGTTTGGATGCTTGGTACGTCAGAAACTGGAACATCTGGCTTGATATCAGTTTACTGGTCAAAACAGTAAGAGTAGTCCTGTCTTCTCGATCCGGCGCTTACTAACTAATTGAACCCTTTTACTCCGCGATAAACAACGATGAAAATTTGGATTACAGGAGCTTCAGGCATGCTTGGCACTGAACTCGCGTCGAAACTGTCTTCTCATGATCTGCTTCTGACCGGCCGAAGTGATCTCGACATCTCTAACGAAAACGCAGTCCTAAATTTTTGCAAACAAAATAAGCCGGATACCGTAATAAACAGCGCGGCTTTTACAAACGTGGATGCCTGCGAAACAGAAAAAGATCTCGCCTGGATGGTCAACGCATGGGGATGTAGAAATTTAGCACTCGCTTGCAGCACGGTCGGATCTCGTTTAATAAGTATCTCGACAGATTATGTTTTTGAAGGTGACTCTTCTCGACCCTATCATGAATTTGACGTCGCAAATGGAGGTAAAACTGTTTACGGACAGACTAAATTTGCCGGAGAACAATTCATTAGGCAGCTTTGCCCTAATCATTTGATCGTCAGAATCGCATGGCTTTACGGCAGGAATGGCAAAAATTTCGTAGATACAATGCTTTCTCTTGCCGAGAAAAATTTAAGCGAGATAAAAGTTGTCAACGATCAAATAGGCAATCCGACAAGCACGTCTGCAGTGACATACCTCATAAAAGACTTATTACGAACTGATTACAAAGGCGTTGTTCACTGTACCTGTGAAGGCTCCGCGACATGGTATGACTTTGCAAAAACCATTTTTGAATTGTCTGGATTACACCAGAAAGTGGTTCCGTGTACATCGAAAGAATTTGTGCGCCCTGCTCCCCGGCCGAGCAATTCTCGGCTGGAGAAAAGGGTCATTCAAATGTTGGGGCTAGCGCCCATGCCTGAATGGAAAGAAGAACTGGCCAAGTACCTCAAAACATCTATTTGAGATATCTGGAATTCTCCTTCAAAACCTCTGGAATGTATGCAGGGATAGTTTTATCCTTTGACGGACGATAAGTTTTGTCCAAAAACTCCAATGCACCTGCGGCGTTGATTAGAACAATCCTATTGGGCTCAACAAAAGCGTCTCTGCTCCATCCTTTGGAGTACACCCAATTCCGGCGCCCCGCTTCCTTCCAGATAGACATTCCGACTGAATAATCTTCCGTGGGGTTTTCACATCCCAGAACCTCAGGCAGCAAGGTCGGTACAAGATCGAGATGTGAAGTCATGTATTCAATGTTGGCAGGTTTCTTACCGGGCCAATGAATCACCAGAGGGACCTTAATTTGAGCATCCGTAAAGTTTCCTCCGTGGCCCCAAAAATTCAGCTTATTGTCATTAAATTCATCACCGTGGTCAGAACTGATAACCACTATCGTTTCATCAAGAAGATGCTTTTCCTCTAAATAATCCAAAACTTTTTGGATGAGGTTGTCGGCGTAACGGACGGAATTTTTGTATCTTGCCAGGTAAGGAGCGGGATCAAAGGAATTATTCAGTTCCATGTGATTAATCGATCCCCAATATGGCTTAAATACCTCGTACTTCGATTCCTTTGGAAAACTATATGCATGCACAGAGTCGAAGAAAATGAAACTAAAGAAGCGGGAGCCGGGTTTGAGAGAAGACTGCCACTTTTCAAAATCTTCTACGGCAAATGCATCGGAATCGACAGCGCCTTTTCCTCTTGGATAGATTGGAAGATTAGAAATCCCTGCAAATATGGACTTATGAAACTCTGGCATATTCAACGGTGCGCCGGCAAAAATCCCTATTTCATAGCCTCTCTTCTGGAGCGCTATTAGCAAAATCCCGGGAGTTCCGCTTGACAGGGAGCCTGTCCAATAATTTCCGGGGAGCCCTGTAAACAATGAAAAAATACCGTCCCTTGTATTATTCCCGTTCGAATAGTGGTTATTAAACCTTGAATTTTTTAAGGCAAATTTCCAGGTATTAGGCATAACTTCTTCTGTCAGCATGTCGTACCGAAGAGTGTCTACAAACAGAAAAAGAATGTTGTAATCTTTTGAGGGCTTACACACCAAAGGATTGAGCGGATAGTTTAATTTTCCGTGTTCGTCTAAAGAGACCTTTCTTGCGTCGATGGCTTTTTTGTCGATTAATCCGAGCTTTTGAAGCTGCGTGTTCATCCTAAGAGGGCGAGCGAGCGGAATCTTGTCAAAAACGGAAACAAGTCGAGTGTTGAAATTAGCAAATCCCCAGGAGTAACAGAGGTTGGAACAACAAAAGCCGGCTAAAACTAGAACCAAAGCCGTGAGCGATAGCTTTTTGAAGGTCGCCAACTTGAAAGATATAAAGGTAAATATCCAAGACAGCAATCCTAAACCTAATATCCAAGCTGCTATTTCAAATATCATCGGAAGAGAAAACGAAACGATTCTTCCGCCTCCGAGGAATGTCATTTGAATCATTGCAAAATTCAAATGTGTGCGGTACAAAGGATAAATAAAAGCGTCGGCAGCCAGGTAGATCAGAAATATCCAATCTAGAAAAATCGTAATTCCAAAGAGAAGTTTTTTATTCTTTCTGAGCAAAGGATAAGCAAGGAATATTGAACCTAAAACTAGCGCAATAAGGGTAAATAAACCGAAGGTATAGCTAGAAAAAATAAGGAGTTGGCCTTTGTCCCAACCAGCAAGAACGCCGGCAGAAAAAATGCTGCGAAGGCCCAAGCAAAGCGATCCTAGGCCTAACAAAAGAGCGTTAATAGTAACAAAAGCGAAATTGAACAAATTACTATCCTTCTTCATAAAACATGTTCGGTAAGAATTATCCTTCAGCACTTTACTTTTGAAATGCTGCCTTTGTCCCTATAACTCTTTATAACCAACAAAGCGTACATATTTTATTTCCAAAACCAGTCTTCAGCTGAAAGTAGACCTCAGTGGACCAAACAGGTAACAAACCTGCCCAACGATGATTGATAGACAAACTCTTGAGCCTCAGACTGAACGATAAAGTTTGGTCTCAAGCTCTAATTTAGGTGAAGAAGTCAAATTTGGTCACAGAGCCTGCCCGGAGAAAACTATCAAATAACTAGAACTTGCCTTGTTGAAGAATCTTGCTTACTACAAGATCGCTTCCTTTATTTGTTAAGTGATTGTCATCATGGTAATAAATCGAATTTACCCCATCTCCCACAGAACAAATTCCCTGATCGCATATTGCCTTTGACGCATCAACAACCGTGACAGACGAAAAGTTCTTTGCAACTTTTCCGATCATTTCGTTGATTTTGGCATCATTATTTCTTCTCTGATCTTCTTGGAAGGTGCAATTTCCTGCAGTCGTTTGCAATGGGCGACTTTTTATACAGTTCTTCGGATTTAATGGAATCTGGGGAACATCTAATACCACGATTACTTTTTTCTTATGCATGACGAGTTCACTAATGGTTTGGGATAGAAGTTTTCCCAAAGTGATTAGATTACTGTCATTTTTGTAATCTAATAACTGGAAGTCTCCTTTTTTGGAATTAACAAAATAATGCCATCGGGCACTCAACACCACCGTCTTTATATCGGGATCGTTAATTACAGTATCCAAAGCCTTACTCATTAAGGGCTGCTTACTGCTTTTTTCGTGTTTTAACGATATTATTCCCTTCACAGGAGGAGTACCTGGATGGCCTATTAGAAGAAACTGCTTGCCCCAATTTTTCTGTAATCCAAAAGCTAGATGGTGTGCGTGAGAATCTCCAATTAAAGCTAGAGAAGGCTGAGAATTTTCAGGGGCCCAACAAAACTCCAAATCTGCAGAACAACCATATTTGACCTTTGCATATTTATTCTGTTTAGGAAAAGTGTTCTTACTAGAAAGAGCCGCGGTAGCGGAGTCTCCTAATCTGCCTGGAAATCCGTCCAGACTTTGGACCAGCAAACCAAGTAAGGTGCAACAGAAAACACAAATTGAGAGAGAAATTGTTAACTTTTTTGTAATTGCTTTCTTTCGGATAGGGGTTTCAATAATGAAATAACTAAAGAGAGAAAGAGCTAAGCCGATTAACAAAAGAAAAAAACAAGTTGGGTAATTAGGGAGATTTCCTCCATTAAGGTTCCTAGCAATTGACAAGAGAGGCCAATGCCAAAGATACCAGGTATAACTGATGAGGCCAACAAAGACAAAGGGGCTCGAGCTCAAAACATCAGGTCGGACGCATCAGAAATTAAATAGAAGACCACGATAAGGGTTTCCTTTTGAAGGGAGACCTTAGCCCAGGGAGCCGCTAGATGCGTATGCAATCATTCATTGCAGCCAGCATATCCTCAATTTTATTCAGCCTCGCCCTGATCACCGGTTTGGACGGCGCCTCTTTGCCCGTTGTCTCTTCCAAGCGTGTTTGGATTTTCGTCGTGAAGTTTAGGGCGATCTTGTTAAGCAGTGTTCTTCCGGCCAGATACTGAGCGTTTGTGCACTGCAGCCGATCCTGATTAAAGGCCATATCTAACGCCCAATGGCCTTTGTTTTCAATTGCCCAGTGCTGACGAATGGCACGATGCAGAACCTGCTCCACATTCGGGGCATCGTACCTTAATGATGAGATGTAATAGCGGACCTGAGGCCCAAGAATTTCTCCGGTGTTTTTCTTCACCGTGTCAGTGACGGCTTCCACGATCGATCCTTCATCGAGGCCAACCCATTTATTAAGAATTTCTTCCGGTAAAAGAGCTCCCGGA
>UMGV01066610.1_pt1 | contig 11952 bp, 11 predicted proteins | sample 1965361 | NCBI WGS metagenome assembly UMGV01 (sample SAMEA4836081, study PRJEB28245) | human gut metagenome | biome: gut microbiome; material: fecal sample | place: Denmark | collected 2008
CATAGTACTTGTTGGATGTAGCAAAGAAAGTGAAAAAGAAAAAGATGATAGTGAATTATTAAGTACAGAGTTAACTAATAATGATGTTGATTCTAAGGAGAAAAAAATGGATATAAATTATAAAATAGGCATAATGGATGTAAATAATCATGTAGATTATTTTGGGAATTTATTTGAAGTAATTTTAGTTAATGAAGTTGATGAATTAAATACATATTTATTAAATGAAAATAATAATTTTAAAAAATATGATGAACAGTTTTTTAAAAATAATTCACTGATTATTTATAATATTAGATCTAATAAAACTGGAAATGAAATAAATATAAAGAATTTATTTATAAGTGGAACTGATCTTTTTTTAGAATTAGAATTAATTGAAGGATATGGTGATGCATTTTCTTTTGGCATAGTAGCACTTGAAGTTGAAAAAAAAGATTGTCAAAATATTAAAAATGTAAAAATTCTTAAATAAGGAGTATCATTAATACGAATATTTAAAAAATTATTTATTATAACAAATTTAGTATTTTTACTTGTAATATTTTTTGGTTTTACAAATATAAAAATATCGGCCAATTCACAATCTAATGATTATTATATTAACGAGTCGATGATAGAAGAGATTTCAAATAATTATGAATTTTCTGAAAATAGAATTTTAGTTGTTTTAGATAAAGAATATTCATTAATTGCTGAAGAATATACTGTTGATAATTTTTCAGATATTAATATTAAATCTGTTGAATTACTATCAAAAGGAGCTCAATCAGTTTTAGAAAATCAAACAAAAGAGAATATAAAGATAAATCCTGATGATTATCGTGCAATATTATGTTTGACATTAAATACTTCAAATAAAAAAGATGTTCTTAGAGCTATAAATAGTTTGATTATTAGAGATGATATACAAAGCGCAGAACCTGATGTAGTTTTATATAATGAAGTTATTAATCCTAATGATCTATATTATGCCAATAATAGCCAATGGAATTTAAATGGAACTGCAGGAATAGATTGTCCACAAGCTTGGAATATAACCTCTGGTTCAAATGATATTTTAGTGGGTGTAATCGATACTGGAATTCAAGCATCTCATCCAGATTTACAAAATAGAGTTAATACTAATTTGAGTAGAGATTTTTCACTAGCTAGTCCATATATTCCTACAACTGTAAATGATAACAGAGGTCATGGCACTCACGTGGCGGGAATTATTGGAGCACAAGGTAATAATACTATCGGTATTTCAGGAGTGTGTCAAAATATACAGTTGGTTTCCTTGAGAATTAATCCAATGAATGATGAAGCGTTTGCCTCACAATTAATTTTAGCCATTGACTATGCTACTGAGAAAAATATTCGGATTTTAAATAATAGCAATGGAACAGATAATTTTAGTGCTGGTGTTAGTCATGAAGAAGCCTTTATAACAGCTGTTCGTCAATATCCAGGGTTATTTGTTACCTCAGCTGGTAATGCAGGACGTAATAATGATTTAAATAACAATAGATTTCCGTCAAATGTTAGATTGCCAAATTTAATAACTGTTGGTGCAAGTGATGTTAATAATAGAATCAGTGATTTCTCTAATTGGGGGCAAAATAATGTTGACATATTTGCTCCTGGAGGTGATGTTAGTTCAATAGCTAATGGAATTATAAGTACTTATCCTACAGGATTAACTGCAAATGTTTCCACTGGATATAGTTCTTTATGTGGTACATCAATGGCCACTCCACATGTTACAGGAGTTGCAGCATTATTATTGTCAAAATACCCTCATCTTTCTGGCAGTGCTTTAAAAGAAATTATAATGGACAGTGCAGAAATTGTTTTAGATGAAAATAGTAATTCTGTTTTTGAAGGTTTTTGTGTGTCAGGTGGAAAGTTAAATGCATATAATTCATTAAATGGATATAAAACATTATCAAAAGGAACATCAACAAATGTTGTTGAAAATTTAAATGATGGTAAAGGATTATTTGGTTTTTCACAATATGGCTCAGGTTTTGTTGAAATTACAATGACTGCAACAAAGAGTTCAGGTACAGTTACTTATCCACAAGGTTCATTTAGAGTGTTAAATGATGATGGAGAAGTTGTAAAAAAATGCGAAATGAGTAATTTTACTGATGAGGCAATAAATAAATTAGGTCAAAATAGTTTTACTGTATTCTTGCCAGAATCAGGATATTATTATATTGATGTAGAGTATTCAGAAGAAAATTTAACTGTACTAACTTTTATGGTCGAAAATATTGAATCATATGGTTCAAGTATTAATTTATTTAATTATGTAGAAAATGCAGAATTTGAAATACCTTTTGCAAATAATATTCAATCAGACGATTTCTTTAAGTCAATTACTTTAAAACAATCTTCTCAATATGAATTAGATATCGAAACTACTGGTAGTGCTAGATTAGTTGTAGTAAAAAGAGATTCAACTAGTGCATTTGCAGGATTAGAAGTTTACAAAAATCAAGTAATTACTGGTAATACTACAATAACATTAAATATGGCTGCTGGAACTTATTATATTGGTTATTTTGATAATTTAGATAATTCAAGTTTAAGTATTAGTATGACACGAAAAGTTTCACAATATGGTGGAAGTGTTATGGTTACTGACCCTGATTATGGAACAAATGCAGGAAGTCAAATTACTGTTGCAGAACGAGATATAGTATTTTATAATAGATCTTTTAGAGGAACAAATATTTTAGAAGGATTTACTAGACTTGTATATTTCGATGATGATTATGCACCATCTGTATCAAGATTAGATTATGATTGGTATTCTAGTGATGAGAATGTTGCCATAGTTACTTCATATGGTACTGTTTTAGCAAAAAATGTTTCTCAAAATACAACTGTTAAAATTATGGCGGTATATAAAAATGATATGTCAAAGGTATATGTTAAAGAATTTACAATTTTAAATGATACAAAAACGTATAATTCCGATCCGCTTGATATTGAAATGACACTTAACGTTTCAGCTGGAGAATACACTAGCATTTCTTTTGGAAATACACCTGTTCCAATAAATTTATTGCAGTATTATTATTGGTCATCTAGTGATTATAGTTGTGCATCAGTCGATAATTGGGGAAGAATATATTGTTATTATTCTGCAGTTGGACAGACAGTAGAAATAACAGGAACTTATTTGTATAATAGTAGAGTTAGAATAAAGATAACAGTAAATATCGTTAATTAATGTTTTGAGTTAGTAAAGATGCAAAATTGCATCTCTGCTGACTCTTTTATTGTTTTGAAAAAGTGTAGAAATTAAAAAAAATGTAGAGCTACTATATTATGCCAATAAGCTAGTTTCTATATCTTTTGCCAAAATTTAAGAGAAAATATGCAAATAATTTCAGATACAAGTAAAAAAATCATGGTTCAATTAACAATGTGACGCTAATTGAATTTGAATAAGAAGAATTGTATACTTTTTAAGAATATAATTCTATAAAAAAATGTTCAAAAAAATTTACTCAAATCCAAAAGAAAATAATAGAGGAGTGTGAATAAAATGAAAAAAATAGTACTATTATTAATATTTTGTTGTTCATTATTTTTATTATCTGGATGTGTGACTGAAAAACCAGAAGAAAAAAATGAGTTTACAAGTGAAAAATTATCTTTAGTTTTAACTAGATTAAAACAAAAAGTAGATACATTAGATAATTCTGAAAATGAAGAATTAGAAATAAAACAAGACTTTGAAGATTTAAAGAAACAAATAATTAGTATGTCAATTATTGAGTTTGAAAAGTTTTGTGAAGAGTATAAGTCAATAAATTTTAGAACATATTCATTTGTTTTATATGAAAAAACAATTAGTATTGTTGTAAAATACGCAAATGACCTTTTGAAAATTGAAGATGTTAAAATATTCGAATTATTCAATGCAGAATTAACTAAAATTGAACAATTAAATGTAGGAATGGATGTTTTTCAAGTTATTGAAAAAATGGGATATCCATATGTAGTATTGCTATCATCTATAAATGCACTAGACTATAAATTAGAAAATGGTAAAATTATTAGAATTATTTTTGATGAAAAAATGAAAGTTTTAGAAATTAAAGATATTGATTATGAAGCAATTTCTAATCCTACATATACAACAGATGATAGATGTGATCCTAGTGGAGAAAAAATAGAATTATCTAAGGCAACTTTAATAGTTGAAAAAATGTTATTTGAAGAAGTTGTAGAATTGATTGGTAAACCACATAGAACATTTGGTTCAGGAGCAATATGGTATGAATGGACATTGGAAGATGGTAAATTGCTTCAAATAATGTTTAAGCCTTATTATAGTAATGGAAATAAAAGTTTAGAAGTTGTTAAAATAATTTATAAATAATTAATGATAGGTAAATAAAGATTTTTATAAATATATTTTCAAGAGTTAGTAGAAATACTAGCTCTTTTTTCATGCAATTTTATAAAAAAGCCTTACTTTTTGATTTTGCATTAGAATGATGAGTCGAACCACTAAAATTAACTTTTCTAATTTGCAATAGTCGGGATTTGAATAATATTCTTTAAAAGTTATTAGTACTGTTGCAAATTTTTCCAATAGTTGGTATAATAATAGTGTGGGTAGAAAATGCTCATTCCTAAATAGAAGAAAGATAATATTTTAGGATATAACCAAATAATACTAGTAACAAACTCTTCTATTAGGAATATAGAGGAGTTTTTTGCTTATCAATAAGGAGGTGTTACTAATGACAAAGATTTATTTATTATATGGGGTGATTATCTTTGAAAGTTTAGTTGAATATAATAATATTGAAAGGAGTGATTTAAAATGAAAAAATTATTATTGATGTGTTTTATGTTAGTTATTGCATTTACAATGGTTGGATGCAATAATGAAACTGAAAAAGTAAAATTATATTATTCAAATAGCAATATGAATAAATCTTTAAAAATAGTCAGTGATACAAATTCAGATAATACTATAAAAATACCTGAATTAGTAGAAAATGATACAAATTCAGATAAAACTATAAAAATACCTGAATTAGTAGCTGATAGTAATAATATAGTTAATAATAGATTGATTATATATATAAAAAGTAATGACAATATAATAAAAAATCTACATGACGATTTTGCGACAATTGGCTTAGAATTAGAAAAAATAGAATGGTTGAATGAGTCATTATACAAAAATGAAAATAATAATGAGTTTATTATGATTTTATGTATTACTTTTAAAAATATAGACGCTATACACATAAGTAAAATTAAAGATAAAGTAAAATTATTAGATTGTATTATTGATGTTTATGAAGTATTGATTTATGAAATACCCAATATTGATTTTATAGAAACAGAAAAAATATCTTTAAAATAATAATTTTAGAAATTTATAGAAAGGAGCTATGTATGAAAATAACAAAGAAAGTATCAATATTTATAATTTTGTTTTTAATATGTCTAATTACATTTTCTATAGGAAACATAAACGTTAGAGCTAATGAAGCTACTGACAAGTTATATTGTAATGCAACAATCAACGATAACTTTGATAGTTCCACTATACAAATAGTACTTAATGATGTATCAAGTGCAAGCAATAAAGAATATACAATTAATGATTTCCCAGAAATTAATTGTTCGTCTGTTGTTGATGTTACAAAAACAATTAGTGATAATATTAAAAATGGGAATACTAATTTAATTAATAGTAGTAGTTTTAAAAGAGTATTAAATATTACAATAACAAATCCAGGTAAAACAAATGTTTTATATGAAGATGAGTCTTCAACTCCATATATATCAATTTTGAATAACTATGACTTAAATAAAATATTGAAAGGAATATAAATTAAATGAAAAAAATTATTTGTAGTTAAAAATATACCTTTGGTAGTCTCAACCAACGTTGAGTGTGTAGTTTGTCTTGAAAGAAGATAGAATTAATTTGGTGATTTATATGAAAAGTATTATAAAAAACATTGCTAAATTTTTTTAACAAGATAACCGTTTTATTATAATAAAAAATGCTATTCTCTGAGATATATAATGAGAATAAACTTACTCAGGAGAGTAAGGAAGAAGCTGATATTGAAATATTCAAGCAAATAACTATAAAGTATATTGACTTTAATCAGTTGATTACTGAAATCATTAATAATTTAACATCATATCTAACAGTAAGGTATGTAAAAGATATTAATGATACAAAATTTAAAGGAATTATGATTATCTATAAGTTTATAGGTTAATTTAGAAAGGAGGTAGAACAATGTTAGAAAAAAGTTATGTGATAGTAGTAGAAGAAATTAAAGAGCAAATTAGAAGTGCTCAACATAAAGCAATTTTGAGTGCTAATAAAGAAATGTTAATTCTTTATTGGAATATTGGAAAAGTTATTAATGAAAATAGTACTTGGGGTAGTAAATTTTTAAGTAAATTGTCATCAGAAATTACAAATGAATTTCCTTCAACTAAAGGTTTTTCAGTTAGAAATCTTAAAAATATGGCTAGATTTTATAGAGAATATTCTGAAATTGAAATTGTGCAGTCACTGACTGCACAAATTACTTGGACTCACAATATTGAAATTTTACGTGTAAAATCTAAAGAACAAAGACTTTGGTATATTAATAAAACAATTGAAAATGGTTAATCAGTAAATGTTTTAGCTCATCAAATTGATACTAATTTATATGCACGTCAAATTGAACAAAACAAAGTTTCTAATTTTTCTACCAAACTTCCTAGTCCACAAAATGAATTAGTATTAGAAACAATGAAAGATCCGTATGTATTTGATTTTATTGAATTAAAAGAAGATGCTAAAGAAAAAGATTTAGAAGATGCTCTAATTAATAATATAGCAAAAGTTCTTTTAGAACTTGGTAAAGGCTTTGCATATGTAGGAAATCAATATCACTTGGAAGTAGCTGGTGAAGATTATTACATTGATTTATTATTTTATAATATTAAATTAAAATGTTATGTTGTTATAGAATTAAAAATTGGTGAATTTAAACCAGAATATGCTGGTAAGTTGAGTTTTTACTTAACTGCAATTGATGAACAAGTTAAAGAAGTAAATGATAATCCAACAATTGGTTTATTATTATGTAGACATAAAAATAATGTTGTTGCTGAATATACTCTAAGAGATATGAATAAACCAATGGGGGTAAGTGAATACAGAATTAAAGATTACTTACCAGAAAACTTACAAAATGAATTACCTTCAATTGAAGAATTAATTACAATTGTTAAAAAAGATATTTAATTAAAAAGCTTTAAATAAGAAAGTAGATATTGTTTTTGATTCATCTTATATTGATGACTATTTTAAAATGTAAATTATGGAGGATATGATAAAATTATGTTAGGAGTTAAAGATAAGGGTATATTATTACAAATTATTAAAAGATGTAATCGTGTAACTTCCAAAGTGTCAAATATTACGGAAGCAGAGTTCTCAAGAAATGATGACGTTAAAGAAGTAGTATGTTTTAATTTATTTCAAATTGGTGAATTAGCTAATGGTTTTTAGAATTTATAAAAGAATATAATAAGATACCATTGAAACAAATTATAGGAATGAGAAATAAAATAGTACATGGATATGATACAATTAATTTAGAAATTGTATGGAATACAGCTATAGAAAGTATTCCTGAATTAAAATCATATTGCGAAGAAATACTAAACTAAAAATCTTTTTGTTTTAAACTCTGATAATTCAGTTTCAGCAACTACAAAGAGAGTTTCTTATGTTAAAGCGGATTTGGAAATTATCAAATATTTCTTTGAAGTTGAAGCAAACGATGAGTATGTGATTTGGAAAGAAGAAAATATTTAATTTCATAAGAAAAGAAAATAAACAGTTTCCAAACAAAAATGATTAACTATATAAGAAAAAGATATGCACTTGAGTTTAAAATCAAATGTGGAATAAGTAAAAAAATGACTAGCAGAATAACACTGTTAGCCTTTTTTGATGTTATGTTAGAGCTTTTAAATAAAACGTAAAGTTAGAGAGATAAGAAGAAAAGTGAAAACTTTCAATAAATCTCTATTAATATTGTTCTCAATAATAGATAGATCATTTATAATAGCATCGTGTTTTATATATACATGGAAAATTGAAATAAAAATGACAGTTTTATTTTATATTATTTTGCTAGAAAAAAAGAGTTTTATTATAAAAATGTAATTATAATTAATAAAACAGAATATGAAATTATATATGTTTAAAATTTGATGTTCGATAAAAGAATAATTATTTGTAAAGAGGATGGTTAATTATTTTAATTAATTATTTAATAATGATGTAGTGTGATAGTAATCTAAAAAAAAGAAATTCTAATGATTACGATTCTACAATTGAATTTGTGGTACTATAAAATTTGAAATTTCATAATTTAAAACTTATAATTAATGATACAACTATGAACTTATTATTACTATGCGTATGATAAATCAATACTTTAAAAACAATAAAAATCTATAAAACATAAGATTGTAAAAAGCTAAAATAGCTGTAATTTTTTTTGTTTATAAAACTCCCTATAAAAAAGTGCAAATATTGTCAAAAACTCCCTATAAAAAAATGCATATTTTACTTGAAACTCCCTATAAAAAAGTGTATAATTTATTTAGAGGTGATAATTATGTTTAAAAGAAAAATATATAATGATATTATTTCGTGGTACGAATCTTTAAAAATAAAAAAAAGAGCTTTGATTATTAAAGGATTGAGGCAAATCGGTAAAACAACTATTGTTAGAAGATTTTGTGAAGAGTATTATGAAAATGTAATATATATTGATTTTATGCATAATTCATCTATAAAATCTTTATTTGATAAAGATTTAAACGTTAATGATTTAATAATAAGTTTATCTGCATTTAACTTGGGTGCTAAATTTATTCCTTATAAAACAATAATCATATTCGATGAATTACAAGAATGTGCAAATGCTAGATCAGCTATTAAACCATTTATGGAAGATGGTAGATTTGATATAATTTGTACTGGGTCACTTTTAGGACTTAGAGGTTATAATAGAAAGATTTCAAGAGGAGTATCAACTGGTTTTGAAAAAGTTATAACTATGAAACCAATGGACTTTGAAGAATATTTATGGGCCATTGGTCTTGAAAAGTCAGTTATAGATTATGTGAAAAAATCTTTTAATGAAAAAACTAATGTAATTTCCAATGTTAACGAAAAACTTATGAAATACTTTAAAGAATATCTTTGTGTAGGTGGACTTCCTGATGTGGTTAATGTGTTTAATTTAACACATGATCTAGCACAAGTAAGAGAACTTCAACAAAGTATTTTAGAAAGCTATAAAGATGATTTTGGTAAACATCTTAATAAAGATGAAGTTCAGGAAATTAATCAGACTGAGTTAACTAAAATTATGCAAGTATATAAATCTATTCCCAACCAGTTAGCTAAAGAAAATAAAAAATTTCAATATAAACTGATAGCAAGTAATGCTAATTCAAGAAGTCATAGTAATGCAATTACTTGGCTAGAAGAGTTTGGATTAATATGCAAATGTCATAGCTTATTTAATTTAGAACTACCTCTTGATGGTAATAAAGATGATGATACATTTAAAATATATGTAACAGATACAGGATTATTTATTGCAATGCTAGAAGAGGGAACTGTTGATAATATTATAAATGGAGATTTAAAAATATATAAAGGAGCAATATTTGAAAATATTATAGCTGATGCTTTTAATAAAATGAATAAAAGCTTATATTATTATCATAAGCAAAGTGGACTAGAGATTGATTTTGTTACAAGATATAATAATGAAATTACTTTGATTGAAGTTAAGTCAAATAACGGAAATGCTAAATCGCTAAAAGAAATATTAAATAATAAGAATAAATATAATATTAGTAGTAATTTTAAACTTGCTGATACTAATGTTGGTACTACAAATGGAATTAATACGATTCCATTATATATGGCATTTTTAATAAAATAATTCTTATAAAAATTAACTGATACAACTAGTGCTAATTTTTTAAAAAATCTAAAATATTAATTAATGTATATGGATTGATAACTTTTATAAAATAAATATTCACAAGGTATATATGAATTAACCTCATTTATGAAAAAAATGTGAATTGCAAAAGAAAATAATTGAAGCTGTGGTTTTTAATAAAAATAAGTCATTCTAACTGAATTACAATTACAAATTCTGATTAGAATGACTTTTTCTTAAATAAATGTATTTAAGAACATTTATAGAAAAGTATTTATTATATATCTATTAGAAGCAGAAATTAAAAAAGTTTAATAAATTACGTAAAAATGCCAACCATTTTAAATATTTATACACTATATATGTGTAAGAGGTAAAAATATATGAATAAGATAACAAATGATAAAGAACAACTAACTGAACAACTATTAGCCCAAATGGATAAAGTATTTTTTTATTGTATAAAGCGATGTAATAATAGAATTGATGCTGAAGATTTATCGCAAGATATATTGTTAGACATTATGATTAATATTAATAAAGGAATAAAAATAGAAAACTTCGATTATTACATATGGCAAATATGTAAAAACCATTATAGTAAATATGTAGCTAGAAAAGTTAAAGACAGAGAAAACATGATAGTCGTTGAGGAAATTAATGAACCTGGCAGTGAACCTTCTTCATTAGATAAACTAATTAACTTTGAAAAAATTACAATGATTAATAGTGCAATAAAACTATTGTCAAGTGACTATGCAGAAATACTTTATTCATATTATGTCGAAGATAGATCGTTATCATTTATAGCTGACAAATTAAATTTACCTCTTGGAACAGTCAAATATAGATTGTTTAATATTAAAAATAGGCTTAAGGAGTATTTAAAAATGGAAAGATTAAATGGAAAAAAAGCATTTGTACCCAAAGAATATCAGACACATCGAAGTGGAGGAGCAAATTTGGATCCAGAGGAATATACTTCTGGATTGATTCAACAAAACTTGTTATTACATTCATATGGTAATCCATGCAGTTTAGAAGATTATGCAATAGAAATGGGAATAAGTTTACCTTACATTGAAAATATTGTAAAAAGTTTAGAATATGCTACGTTATTAATAAAAGATCAAAATGGTAAATATTTAACTAATTTTATTATGATTGATAAAGATATAGATTTAAAAGTATTAAAATTGATTAAGCAAAGATCAAATGAATATACAAAGTTAATAGTTGAATATTGTAAAAAGCATTGAACTTGATGATAATTTATATGGCTATCCAGTTGACAAATATGAGATAAAAATTGATAAAAATAATCTTATATTTTATACAACCGAAAGAGGATTTACACCATTAGGAACTTTACTTAATCATGTTTTAGATTCATTGACTGAGAAAGAAAAAATAATAGTAGAAGAATTTGAAATTTTTAGGTAGGCCAAAAAAGTACAAAAATATCTTTATTATTATATAAATGTTATTTAGAATCTGTTGAAAATTAAGGGCATTTTTTACAGTTCTTTATTAATATTAAATATTAAAACAATTAAATGATTATCTTTGATTGCTTAACGCTTATCAAAATCACAAAGTAAGTTTATTTGTGTATATGAAAATCTTTTATAACATAATCCTTCAAATGTTTTTAAGTATTCAAATGAAATTCTCATTAACATGAATAAAAATAAATGCTTTATGTTATAAAACTATATGGTTTTAAGATTGTTAAAATTTTATTACACATATAAACTGTACAAAAATTGTTTTATATGTTGATTTGTTTTATTTTGTTTAAAAATATGATATAAGACCCTAAACTCGGGTTGCAGAGAACGTTGACGTTATATTAACGCTTCCATAATTTTTAATTTTTTTATTTAAAATTATTAAATAAATAAAATACTTGCATTATTTTCCATATTATGGT
>UMGV01054402.1_pt1 | contig 11880 bp, 8 predicted proteins | sample 1965361 | NCBI WGS metagenome assembly UMGV01 (sample SAMEA4836081, study PRJEB28245) | human gut metagenome | biome: gut microbiome; material: fecal sample | place: Denmark | collected 2008
TGCTTTTTGGGCTTTCAGCCCGCTTTGTTTGACTTTTGACATCCCTCCTAAGCAAGCAGCGGTGCTAAGAACAAATAAAAAGAATGTATCGTCTAACTGCTCAGGCTACGGCGAGGACGCCATAGCCTCCTACCTTTTTATTGCCAATTCATTTGAAACTTCAACTTCCAATATTGTCACATGAAATGTCGGAAGAATATAAAAAGAGGGCGTGCATTCTATGTTTCTACTGATGAAACATAAAATGCACGCCCTCTTTTTGTGTTTGATTATATCTCAGACCGATACGATTAGAACTTCACATCAAACTCGAGGTCAAACATATTGTAGTTTGGCTTGTTGAGACTGCGATCGTTGACGCGAACATACTCGGCAGCAATCATAATGGATTTGCCTATCCAGTAGTTGGCACCAATCTCGTAGTTGGTCTTCGCCTTGTTCCACTCGGCAGTAGGACGATACATGTCGTAGCGTGCCTTGGCATAGAGCTTCTTACTGATTACCGGTGCAATCATGAGCGCATAGAAACCGTCAGCCTTGTCGCCGGCAGCATAGTTGATGTTGCAGTCGGTCTCCTTGCCAGTCTTGTACGTTGTCTTGAAGCCGTAGCCCTGGCTGTGTATGTACTCCGAACGGAAAGTCCAGTCGTTGGCAGCATACTCGGCGCTGAACGCATAGCGGTTCTTCGACAATGAGCGCACGCCGCTCTCAACTACGTTATTGCCATCCTCGTCGAGCACAGGCTTATGGTTGGCATCGGTAACGTTCCATGTTCCCTTGCGGGCATACGAACCTGTCCATCCGAAAGCGCCAATACGCAATCCCTTAACGGGCATAACCCAAAGGCCGCCGATGATGTCCTTGCGCTGGTCGACATCCTTCTGACCGGTACCCTGACCATTGAACACGCCAATCTGATAATGCACGAGGTTACGACCAGCCTGATTCTTGATGATATCGCCCTGAATCTGCACACCAATGTCACGTCCGTTGCTGGCATGCTCGCCCACACGGTCGTTGAATCCCGACAACTTGCTCACGTTCTGCGAGTATCCCATAAATCCCTGTGTGATGGGGTGCATAGGATTTTCGAATGTGAACGGACGCTTAAACTGTCCTGCCTTCACCTTGAACGCATCAAATTTCTGCCACTCGGCGAATGCATCAACCATACGAGGCGACGATCCGAGGTCGCTTGTGTTGCCATTGGCCTGGAGCTGAACCTTCCAGTAGAAGTCCTGCATCAGTCGGCCCTCAAGAGCCATACGCACCATACGGATGTTGAAGGTGTTGATGTCCTTGGTGCCGTCATTTGCCTCCTTGTCGCTGTACTGATACTGCGACATTACATAGCCGCTGAACTTGATGTCGCTAACTACCGATATCTTCGGCTTGTCCTGCTGAGCCAACGCGCCCGTTGTGGCAAGCGTAGCAAGAGCGAGAGATAAAAGCTTTTTCATTTTTAGTATTGATTTTTGTTTAATTTTGGGTTTTGAGTTTTTTATATTTGTTTTTGAGTTCTGAGTTTTGAATTATTTCTGCAAAGCCACAATATGAATTATCCAATTAAGAATTATATATATAACAACTCTCAATTCATAAATGGATAATTCAAAATCGGTGCAACCGATAATTCAAAATTCAAAACTCAAAATTCAAAATTGCATTGCTTAAGCCTTTTCTTCCAACAATACCACGTTCTCGACGTGCGGAGTATGCGGGAACATGTCAACAGGCTGCACCTCCTTGACGCTGTATGCCACGTCAAGAGCCTGCAAGTCGCGTGCCTGTGTAGCCGGATTGCAGCTGACATATACTATACGCTTCGGGTGAGCACGCAGGATTGTCTCTATAACATCGGGATGCATGCCTGCACGAGGTGGATCGGTGATGATGACATCGGGACGGCCGTGCTCGGCGATGAACTCGTCGTTGAGAATGTCCTTCATATCGCCTGCATAGAACTTGGTGTTGGCTATGTTGTTGACGTTAGAATTGACCTTGGCGTCCTCGATTGCCTCGGGCACATACTCGATACCTATCACCTCACGAGCCTGGCGAGCCACGAAGTTGGCAATAGTACCCGTACCTGTGTAGAGATCGTAAACAAGCTCGTCGCCGGTGAGCTGTGCAAACTCACGCGCTACCGAATAGAGATGATAAGCCTGCTCGGTATTGGTCTGATAGAAACTCTTGGGGCCTACCTTGAAGCGCAGGTTCTCCATAGTCTCGTATATATGGTCGTTGCCTTTGAATACCGAGAGGTCGAGATCGCCGAATGTGTCGTTGCACTTCTGATTGTCTACGTACATGAGCGAGGTTATCTCGGGGAACATGTCGGCAATGTGCTGCAACAAACCTTTGGCTCGCTGCTCGTCACCTTCTTCATCATAGTGGAACTGAATGAGAACCATCCACTCGCCGGTATTGGAGTTGCGTATCATTATGTCGCGCAACAAGCCGTGCTGCTGGCGCAAATCGAAGAATGTCATACCCGTTTCGAAGGCATAATCGCGTATGGCGTTGCGTATGCGGTTGTGCAAGTCGTCCATGAGCCAGCACTTCTCGATAGGCAGAATCTTGTCGAATGCGCCCGTGATGTGGAATCCTATGCCGTTCATGTTGTCAAACTGAGTGCCCTCGGCTATCTGTTCGCGTGTGAGCCAACGCTTGTTGCAGCATCCGAACTCAAGCTTGTTGCGATACTCCTTGATATGTACCGAACCCATAATCGGGCGGAACTCGGGCAAAGGTATCTTACCGATGCGACGCAGCTGGTCGTGTACCTGCTGCTGCTTGGCCTTGAGCTGCTCGGCATAGGGAAGGTTCTGCCACTTGCAGCCGCCACAAATGCCGAAGTGCTGGCACATAGGCTCTTCGCGCACTTCGCTCTTCTTGATGAATCTTATCACTTCTGCCTCGCAGTAGCTGTGCTTCTTCTTGCGCACCTGCAGGTCGACAACGTCGCCCGGAACGGCAAACGGCACGAACACAACCATATCGTTGACGTGAGCCAACGACTTGCCTTCGGCTGCCACAGCCTCAATAGTTACGTTCTCGAGTATCGGAAGCGGTTTCTTTTTTCTTGACATATATGTTTCTTTTCTATTTTTTCAAAATGCAAAATTAGCCATTTTTATTGATATAAAGGGGTCCATTCATACAAAAAACGACAAAAAACGGGCTGCATGTCCTCATACTCGCCGCATCTGACGGCATAGTGATGAAGGCATGCAGCCCGTAGTGTAAAAAAAACAAAGTGACTTCTACTTTAAGTAGAGTGATTCTTACTTTATGATGCCCAGCTCTGTAAATACGCGCTTGAGTATCTGAACGCCACGCTCAACCTGCTCTTCGGTGTGTGTAGCCATAAGTGCAAAGCGCACCAATGTGTCCTGAGGAGCACATGCAGGCGGTATAACCGGATTGATGAACACGCCATACTCGAAAGCCTTTGCAGTAGCAAGGAATGTCTTGTCAACGTCGTGTACGTAGAGCGGAATGATAGGACTCTCGGTTTCACCGATCTCAAATCCCTCCTCCTTGAAGCGGCGCAGAGCATAACGTGTTACGTTCCACAGCTTCTCGATACGCTCAGGTTCATTCTGGATGATGTGCAGCGCCTCAAGAGCGGCGGCAGTAGCAGCCGGCGTGTTTGATGCGCTGAAGATATATGTACGGCATGTGTGACGCAGATAATTGATTGTATCCTTGTCGCCGGCGATAAATCCGCCGATGCTTGCCATTGACTTTGAGAATGTACCCATGATGAGGTCTACCTCGTCGGTGAGTCCGAAATAGTCGCAAACACCACGTCCCTGCTTGCCGAATACGCCAAGGCCGTGTGCCTCGTCAACCATAATCGAGCAGTTGTACTTGTGCTTCAGCTCGACAATCTTAGGCAGATTGGCGAGGTCGCCCTCCATAGAGAACACACCGTCAACAACGATCAGCTTGATAGCCTCATGAGGAAGGTTCTTCAATACGCGCTCAAGATCCTCCATATCGTTGTGCTTGTAGTGCAGCTGTGTAGCGAACGACAGACGGCGTCCGTCGACGATGCTCGCATGGTCGCGGTCGTCGCAGATGATATAGTCGCCACGTCCTACAACAACTGCCAATACGCCAGAGTTAACGAAGAAACCTGTAGAGAAACACAATGTCTCGTCCTTGCCTACATATGTGGCGAGTTCCTTCTCAAGCTGCACGTGCAAGTCGAGTGTACCGTTAAGGAAGCGACTGCCGGCACATCCCGAACCATACTTGTCGAGAGCGGCCTTGGCAGCATCGATGATGCGCTGGTCGCCTGTAAGTCCGGTGTATGCATTTGAACCGAACATAAGAACCTTATGTCCGCCCATCTCTACTTCTGTACCCTGCTTGCTCGTTATCTCACGGAAATAAGGATACACGCCTTCTGCCATGTATTTCTGCGGAAGACGATAGCTCTTGTACTTTTCCTGTAATTGTCCCATCTTAATATTAAAAAAAGGTATCGTATACCTCCATTTGTTTATTTCAGGCTGCAAAGTTACAAAAAAGAACCCAAATAAGGACGTTTTTCTTGAGAAATGTGTTATTTTTGGATTTTTAATTGTAGAAATCTATGCAAGAAATCAAAAATTATTAATTTTGTAACTATAATTATATATTTCAACAACACGTATGAAGAAAAAAGCCGTTTTCGTTATAAACCTTATATCCGGCACATCCGACAAGGCTGCCATACCAGGGCTGATCGACATGTATCTCGATAAGGAGAAGTTCGAGTACGAGATTGCCATAACCCAATATGCAGGACACGCCTCGGAGATTGCAGCCAAGGCGAAGGACGACGGCGTGGACGTTGTAGTAGCTGTTGGAGGCGACGGAACCGTCAACGAAGTAGCTCGTGCCATAGTGCATTCAGATACGGCGCTGGGCATAATACCCTGCGGATCGGGCAACGGACTGGCACGCCACCTGCTATTGCCACTCAATGTGCGCAAAGCCATTGATGTCATAAACAGATGCGAAGTGCGCCAACTCGACTACGGTATCATCAACGACTATCCTTTCTTCTGCACATGCGGCATGGGATTTGACGCTTTTGTGAGCATGAAGTTTGCCGAGGCGGGCAAGCGCGGCCCCATCACTTATGTGGAGAATGTGCTGCGCGAGGGACTGAAATACAAACCCGAGACATACACCATCGAGGACGAGAGCGGAACGCTACAGTACAAGGCGTTCCTCATATCGTGCGCCAATGCGTCGCAATATGGCAACAATGCATATATAGCTCCGCAGGCTTCGATGAGCGACGGACTGATGGACGTGATAATAATGGAGCCGTTCGACGTGTTCGAAGCTCCGCAGATAAGCATCGAGATGTTCAGCAAGACGCTCGACAAGAACTCCAAGATAAAGACGTTCCGTACACGCCATCTGCACATACACCGCGACAAGCCGGGCGTGATACACTACGACGGCGACCCCGTAATGACTGGTGCCGACATCGACATCGAACTTAAGCCGAAGGGAATAAACATTATCGTCAACACTATGGCCGACCGCAGCGAACGACAACCCAACGCCTTGCAGAATGCGGCAGCCGAACTCTTTAACGAGATAAACGAAATACGCGAAGGCATAGCACAAAGCCGACGCAAATTCCAGCAATGGAGCAAGGCTATACAGAAAAGGCTAAACATCTGAAATACGTGTACATACCGACTGAACGATGAGCAGTAGAGGATTCACATTCAAGCAATTTGACATTAAGCACGACAAGTGTGCCATGAAGGTAGGCACCGACGGCGTGCTTCTTGGTGCATGGGCTGAAGGCGGACAACGTATACTCGACATCGGAACGGGCACCGGACTGATTGCTATAATGATGGCACAACGATACGGCGAAGCCTCTGTCACAGGCGTAGACATCGACCACGACGCTGCCATTCAGGCACGCGACAACGCAAGCCGCACTCCTTTTGCCAGCCGTATCAGCATAGTCGAATCGCCAGTACAGAACCTCTCTGCCGACACACACGGACTATTTGACGCCATAGTGTGCAATCCGCCGTTCTTCACCGACTCACTCAAGAATCCCGACCAGCAACGTGCCGTGGCACGACATGCCGACACCCTGCCCTATCGACAGCTGTTCGAGACGGTGGCACAACTGCTTGCAGCCAACGGCGAATTCAGCGCCGTGATACCAGCCGACTGCCTCAGCCAATTCTGCACCGAAGCTTACATGGCAAACCTTACACCTTCACGACGCTGCGCCATACGCACCACACAGCGCAAACAGCCTAAACGCTATCTCATAGCATTCCGCCACGCATCGTGTACGCACGAGTTCATGTCTGAGGAGCAATGTCTTCAGGATGCCTTCGGCAACCGTTCGGGATGGTATGAGCAACTAACAGCCGACTTCTACATAAAATAATCTATACAACAAGACCATTGACTATGAGACGTCTTATTACCTTATTTATATATATAGTGTGCAGTTTGACGGCACACGCACAAAACATATACTTCAACCACCTGACTCCCGCCAACGGACTGTCGCAAATATCCGTCAACAGCGTGTTTGCCGACAAGGGCGGAACAATATGGATGGCTACGCGTATGGGTCTGGACTACTACAACGGCAACTCCATACACGTATACAGCTACGACGCCAAAAATCCGCATTCTTTATTCTGCAACAACGTGCGCCAGGTTGTAGGCGACGGCAAGCACACCATATATCTGTCATGCTCGGAAGGCGTAGCTTGCCTCGACGTGTACACACGACGCTTCACTACGCTGCATCGGAGCGGCAACATGTCGATATGCTACAGCGACGCCTTGTACATGTCGGACAAGAACATTATATACCGCACCACCGACAAGGGCAAGACCAAGAAGCTGTTCGCACGACTGCCGAATCACGAAACGGTGTCTACGATGACTCTTGACAGTCGCAAAAGATTGTGGATAGGCACTACAAGCGGAGGATTGTATCTCCTGCAGGGTGGCAAACTCAAGCATATCATCAACGACGCCCACATTACTACCATATACGAAGACTCACGCCATAATATATGGGTGGGCAGCTGGTATAACGGATTGTGGACCATTGCACCCAACGGCAACATCACCAACGTGAAGGCTGGCTCATGGCTCGTGAGCAACTTTGTCAGAACGTTCTGCGAAGACCGTCTGGGCAACATGTGGATAGGCACTTATCACGGACTGGTGCGCTACAACCCCACTAACGGACAGCATCGTCTGTTTACTGCCGACGGCCAGGTGGGCAGCCTCACCAACTCAAGTATATGGAGCATTATATGCGACCAGCAGGGCACTCTGTGGATAGGCACCTACTTCGGTGGCGTCAACTATGTCAATCCTGAATACGAGATATTCACACGCTATCGTGCCTCTACCAGACAGAAGGGCGCACTCAGCTTCCCCGTTGTGGGATGCTTGGCTGAAGACGCAAGCGGACGGTTGTGGATAAGCACCGAAGGTGGCGGACTGAACTTATACGACCGCAATACTAAGGAGTTCAGCCGATACAGCAGTATACCTGCTGCCAATATCAAGGCTCTGTACTTCGACCGCCAACGCAACACAATGTGGGTGGGCTCTCATCTCGACGGACTCTATCGTGTAGACCTGGCAACGGGCAACGTACGCAACTATCGCCACAATCGCAACGACCGTACATCGCTGCCTGACGACATCGTGCGCGACATCACAGAATATAAGGGACGCATATATGTAGCCACACAGAACGGTGTGGCATACATCAATCCCGACGACAAGGGCACGCCTCGCTTCACCCGACTCATACAAGGCGAGCACATGCTGGCTGTGCCGAGCCTGTGCATCGACCGACACAATCGTCTGTGGATAGCCACCGACGGCAACGGCGTTTATCGCTACGACCTGAGCACGGACAAATACAAACACTTTGTCCACCATTCGGGCGACACCACTACTATCAGCAACAACTACGTATGCCATATCACCAACGACCGACTGGGACGTGTCTGGCTGTCGACAGCAAGTGGCAACATCAATATGTATGACGAGAAGAACAAGCACTTCACGACATACGGTACTGCCGACGGACTAAAGGGCGACGGCGTATATGCCGCCACACCTTCGTCGCTCGACAAATACAGCATGCTGCTCATTACCAACCACGGTTTCGCTGTACTCAACACCCGAACACGCGAGATACGCAACTACGACTGTGCTGTGGGCATTCCGCTTGAGTCAATCAACGAGAAGGGACTGTACGTGACGCACGACGGCAAGGTACTCATTGGCGGCATCGACGGAATGGTGATGTTCGACGAGCGCGACCTTTACAAGACTGCCGCGCCGTTCCGCTTGGGCTTCAGCCAGCTGTACGTCAACGGCAAGGAGATACAGCCCGACGACGGGTCGAACATCCTTGACTACGACCTGCGATACACCAAGGAACTCACGCTCGACCACGACCAGACCGTGTTCAGCGTGGAATATTTCACCACCAACTTCATTAAGGCTAACGACCGACCCGTTGAGTTCCGACTCAAAGGACTGTCTAACCAATGGATTCCTGCACGCCAGAAGATTCTGTCGTTCAGCGGTCTGCCATCGGGAACATACACTCTCGAACTGCGTTGCCCGGGCAGCGACATAGCCACAGCAAGTCTAAAGATACGCATACTGCCGCCTTGGTATCTCTCATGGTGGGCTTATATTATATATATAATGTGTATAGGCGCTGCCGTATGGTGGCTCTCGCTCGAATACCGCGACCGCATACGCCTGGCTGAATCGCTCAAGTTTGAAAAGCAACGTGTACGCGACATCGAGGAACAGAACCAGTCGAAGCTGCGCTTCTTCTTCAACGTGTCGCACGAGATACGCACTCCGCTCACGGTAATCATAAGTCTCGCCGACTCGCTCATCAAGGAGATATCGTGCACTGGCGACACGCGCAACAAGCTGACAGGCATCTACCGCAACTGCAACCAGCTGCGCAGCCTCATATCCGAACTGCTCGACTTCCGCAAACAGGAGCAGGGACACACACATATCCACGCACGCCATGCCGACATGTCGGCTCTGCTGCGCAATACGGCTACGCTCTTCACCGAGTATACATTGGGCAAGGACATCACCCTACAGATTGATGTGCCCGACCAACTGCCTATGTGGTTCGACCCGAAGCAGATGCAAAAGGTGGTGAGCAATCTCGTATCCAACGCCATCAAGCATACTCCGCAGGGCGGAATGGTGACTATTGCGGCACATGCAGACGACTCTCAGGCTGTAATAACGGTCAGCGACACCGGTTCGGGCATTGCCAAGGAGGATCTGCCGCATCTGTTCAGCCGATTCTATCAGGCTCGCAACATCGAGACTGTTGCCGACATCGGTACCGGCATCGGTCTGAACCTGACCAAAGGCATAGTCGACATGCACCACGGAACGATTGAGGTGACATCAGAACAGGGCCAGGGCACCAAGTTCAGCGTGACGCTGCCTACACAGCGCGAAGCATTCGCTGCCGAGGAAACCACCGACGAACCATTGCCTAACGACAATACCAAGGAACTTCTGGCAGCTAACGACAGCGCCACAACGAGTCACACCTCGGTGGAAAACGACACAAGCAATACGCCTGAAGGTCACGACGAGCGCCCGATAATACTCATTGTCGAGGACAACGACGACATCCGACAGCTGCTCTCTACGCTCTTCGCCCCACTCTACCGCACACGCACGGCTGTAGACGGAGCCGAAGCCCTGGAGATGATAGGCGACGAAATGCCCGACATCATCCTCAGCGACGTGATGATGCCTAACATCGACGGACTGGAATTGTGCAAGACCATAAAGCACGACTTCACTACCTGTCACATCCCGGTGGTTCTGCTCACGGCACGCACAGCCGTCGAGAAGAAGCTCGAAGGACTGAAAACGGGTGCCGACGACTACATTACAAAGCCATTCAACAACGATGTGCTCGTGTCGCGATGCAACAACCTCATCAATATGCGACGCCTGCTGCAACGTAAGTTCAGCCAGCATCCGCATCACGAGGCCGACATGCTCGCCACCAATCCTATGGATAAGGACCTGCTCGACCGCGCTATGCTCATCATCGACCGCTACTATTCCGACTCAGAATTCAGCGTTGACACATTTGCAAGAGAAATAGGAATGTCGCGCACAGCATTCTTCAACAAGTGGAAGAACCTTACGGGCGAAACCCCAAAGAGCTTCATACTCAACCTGCGACTGCGCAAGGCTGCCGATATGTTGCGCGAACGTCACGACCTGAGCATTGCCGAAGTGAGCTACGCCAACGGTTTCTCTTCGCCACGCTACTTCTGCAAGTGCTTCAAGGACACATACAAGATACAGCCCTCAGCTTATCGTAATGCCGACAGCCAGCAGTCGACGCAGTAGGCAAGGGGAATACATCGCCGAATGAATACGTTATCATAGCCCAATGAAAACGTTATCATTGGCAGATGAATACGTATTCGTATTTGGAGACAGATACAAGCGTCTCAGAATATAAGTTTATTCATATAAAAATGCCGCCTACAAGCAAACCTATTCGTTTGCTCGCAGACGGCATTTATAATATCCTTGCGATTATATTATTCTGCAACTTCCGTGTCATTCCACATGTCAAAGCTGGCTGTGCTGGGAGTTGTCTCAGCAGGAGAGGCTGACTGGAATGGGTCGGGTTTAGACGAAGGATTAGATATGGTACCTCCATCAGAGCCAGCCATTATGGTCATCGATTCCAACTGAATTACATTTACTTCGGGGGTTATATATGATTTCTTCATTTTCTTGTGATTTTAAATTATTGTTTTACTTCTTTTACGCCTGTACGTGTGATATGATATATGGCACCATTACCGAGCGTAGCTTCTTTACCTTTTGAAATATCGAAATTATATTTGGTGCCATCTGCAAGTGTTGCTACCAACGTTACATCTTTAACGTTCTGTGGATACAAAGCTACGTAAACTACAGATTTACCATTTGCAACTTCTACATTTTCTATAGTAACACCTTTACTCTCAATAGCGTTTGTTCCTCCACTATTATCCGATTTTTTAGGGTCATTAGCATTATTATTAATTGCATTGATACGCGAAAGTGAAGAAATTTTGGTACCATTAAGCAATAATGAAGCTGTACTATTAAGAGTAGCATCACCAAAATCAAGAGTAAGTTTCAAATAAGTTGTTTTATACAAAAATTTGAACTGCATATCACCTTTGGTAGTATAAGTGGTCTTAGCCCAAAACAAAGTATGAGCCATAGCATCCTCGAAAGTTCCATTCTGATTTGAATAATCTACTTCCAAATGCTTTCCGCCATTATATTTCTTAATGTTTGCATTTGAAACATACGCATACATAGGTGTTCCTTCCTCAGTAACGGCAGTTGGAATTTTACCAGTTAAAGTTGCAGTTTTACCATCAGCAGAAAGTTTTGACACCTTAAAATCGCCACAATTCTGATAATCGTTACCACCATACACTACTACTTTGTCGTTTGTAGCGTCCCATTTAGCAGTAACATTGTCCATTGTACTACCCTCGCCTACTGTGTTGTCAAAAATAGTACGGCTACCTGCTGCATCTTCTGATTCAGCATTAAGAGCCAAGAAAGTAAGAGTCTGACCACTTACCCCCCCGTCCGACAAATTCTCGTCTGTTGAGCATGCTGCAAACAAAGCTATTGCGAGCGGTGCTACAAGCAGTGAATTTAGTTTGTTAGATAATTTCATAATAGATAATAAATTTATTAAGTTGATTTAAGTTGTTATATTTTCCGTTTGCAAAGTTACTACAAAAAAGTGAAATGCGGAAAGATATA
>UMGV01039857.1_pt1 | contig 11850 bp, 9 predicted proteins | sample 1965361 | NCBI WGS metagenome assembly UMGV01 (sample SAMEA4836081, study PRJEB28245) | human gut metagenome | biome: gut microbiome; material: fecal sample | place: Denmark | collected 2008
AGAAAACTTGGTTGATATAATTAATAAGGCGATCGATATGAAACTCGTTCCGATAAGAGTTACTCACAATGATACGAAATTAAATAATGTAATGATAGATGAAAATGGCAAGGGTGTTTGTTTAATAGACCTTGATACAGTAATGCCTGGAAGTCTATTATTTGATTATGGGGATGCGATTAGAACTGGAGCAACAAAAGCTTTAGAAGATGAGAGAGATTTAAGAAAAGTAAAAATTGATAAGGAACTTTTTTTATATTTTTCTTTAGGATTTTTGAGTGAAGTAAAAGATATTTTAACTAGTGAAGAAAAGAAATTGTTAGTAACAAGTGCTAAGGTGATAACATTAGAATGTGGAATAAGATTTTTAACAGATTATTTAGAAAATGATATATATTTCAAAGTTGATTATGAAACACATAATCTTATTAGAGCTAGGAATCAATTTAAGCTAGTGAGAGAGATAGAGAAAAATGAAATAATTTTAGAAAAAATGATAGAAAATGCTATTTTTTAAGTATCTTGATGCTAAAAAACGACATAATTTGAAATAAAAAAAAAGAGATTTAAAAAAGATAAAATAATGATATAATAAAAATGTGTGAAAAATATTTCGAATTGAACTTTATTTATTCAAGGAGAAAAGAATGAAAAAAAATAGAAATATATCGTTAACTATAAAGATGATTCTACTAATGCTTTTAGTATTACCGATGTTAGTTTATAATAGGAACTTTTTAAACGCTAGTGAAATTGCTGATTGGGAATTCCTTCCTTTAGGTGAAAACTATCTTTCAGATGATAATTTTAGCTATTTGGAGGGAAACAAACTCAATATAGGAACAATTAGCACAATCAATTATATTAGAGTTAAAGAAAATACTAAATATTATTTATATTTTTATTGTTACCAAGAAGGTAGGTTTACTGGTGCAAATATAACTTCATATGATAGTGATAAGTCAACATTGAGGGTAGTTAGTACAACTTTTTCTAATGATGGGACAGTCATTACATTTACAACAGAATCAGATTGCAAATATATAAAGATGGATATTTCTGTAGAAGAGGATTGGGGCGCTAACTTAAATCTTATGAAGATTGAAGAAAACTATATTTTGGCAGATCACGAGATAGATATTACTAGTATTACTCTTAGTGAGATGGAATATAAAGGTCCAAAAATTGATTATAGTCCAGTTTTATCAGGAAGTGATGGCTTTTATATTACAAATGTTGATGATCCAATTAGTCTTTCTTTAATACTTTCAGGAATTAAAGCTTACGATGATAATGATGGCGATATAACAGATAAAATAGTAGTTGTTAAAGATGAATATTCTTCAAATAAAAAGAAAGTAGGCATTTGGGAAGTTAAATTGCAAGTTTCTGACTCGGCATCTAATACTACCACTTTTACATTGTATATTAATGTAGTTGATACTGAAAAACCTGTTTTAACGGGCAAGAAAAGTTTCAAAGTTGAAACTACTGATAATTATGAATTAACTCACTTTTTTAAAGAATTGAAAATAATTGATAATTATGATGGTGACATTAGTGAAAATGTTCAAATAGTTACAGATAATTATTCAAAAAATAAAAATAAGCAAGGAACATACGAAGTTGTTTGTTATGTTGCTGATAGTTCGAATAATAGGTTAGATTTTTCATTCACGATAGTTGTTGAATACATAGATAGATTAGCTCCTGTATTTTCCGGGAAATTTACTTATGATATTAATAAAAGTGATGTATTAAAAATTGAAACAATTTTATCAAATGTGAAGGCGACAGATGATGTTGATGGTGATATAAGTAAGAAAATAACAATATCTAGTGATAACTATTCTCATGCTTCAAGTAGAGTTGGAACTTGGAAAGTTGTTTTAAGTGTTAAGGATACAGCAGGTAACGTTTCTACTCAAGAAATATTAATTAATGTTAAAGACAATATAAAACCAATTTTCTATATTGACAGTAAAGTTATAACTATTGATTTGAAAGAAAACAATGTTACAGTTAATGATTTAGTTAATTTCTTGATTAAAACTAATCAATTTAGGGAAGATGTAAATTATACTGTAACTTATGATGACTACAGTGAAAACAAAAAAACTCCAGGGGAATATAGAATTGTTTTAGAAATTGATGATTCACCTTTTGCTTTGTCAGTTAATGTTTTAAATCGTGAAGAAAAAGAAAAAAAGACCTTCATAAAGAAAGTCTTAGAATTTGTTCATAACCTATTTAGAAAGATTGGAGTCTTTTTCAAGAGAATTTTTTAATTCTCTTTTTTCTTTTTTGGTAAGAGGAACAGGATCATATCCTCCTTTTGAAAAAGGATTGCATTTTAGAATTCTAATTATTGTTAAAAACAAAGCTTTGAAAAAATTGAATTTTTCAAATGCTTGCAGGGCATAATTTGAACATGTTGGATAGTATTTGCACCATTTATGTTTACCATCTGTACATATTTGATATAATTTTATTAATTTTATTACTAATTTATTCATAATGAATTCCTCATTTTTATTATAACAAATAATAATAAAAAAATAAATATAGTATTAAAATATTTTATAGAGAAATAATAATAATATGAAATTTTTGTATATATTTTTAGTTTTGATTTTTATATTACTTATAATGCCGATTAGAATTAGAATTGTTAGAAATGATAAGCATAATGATATAGATATATATTTTGTAAAAATATTTAATATCAGATTTGATTTAGATGCTGCAATTAAGAAATTCTTTTCTGATAAAAATTCTAACGATGCAATAACACTTGATAAGATACTTTATAATATTGGATTAATAATTAAAAGTAGCAATATAATAAAAGATACTATTTCCTTAATGACAGTATCTAAATTAACTTGGATAATGAAAACAAAATCAAAGAACAAAGAAATAGAAGTTTTTGCAATTGTTGCATCATGGAATGGTATTTTATATTTAAGAAAATTAATATATAAAAACTTTAAAGAAGTAAAAAATGAATATTATTCAGTACAAAATCAAGGTGCTAAAATTGATGCATTATTTGATGCTGTACTTGATTTTAGAATTATTTACTTTTTGTTTGCTGTTTTTAAAAATTATAAAGATATAAAGAAAATAAGAATATTTGTTAAGAAAGGAAGTGAAAAAGATGTCTGAACATCCAATAAGTGAAATATTAAAAATTTCTATGAATAGTATTAGAGAAATGATTGATGCTAATACAATAATTGGCGAAGCTATAAAATCTGGCGATATTACAATAATACCTATATCTAAAATGAAATGTAGTTTTGCAGCTGGTGGAACTGATCAATCATCAATTTCTAGAGACAGTGAAAATTATCCATTTGGAGGAGCTACTGGTGGTACGGTTAACATTGTACCAGTTGCTTTTTTAGTATTGTTAGATGATGAAGTTAAGTTATTACATGTTAATGATGAAATCCATATATATGAAAAACTTATTGATCAATTTCCAGAAGTATTGTCATCAATAAAAGAGACATTTACTAATAAGAAAACTGCCCCTACAATCACTAATTTAGAAGTGATTGAAAGAAAATAATAATTTGTTTACATTAAAAAAAGAGTTATTCATATATAATTTAGACTAATTATATGAATGACTTTTTTATTTTACAATGTGTTCTTGAAATTTTTATTGAATTGTGGTAATATTAATAAGGTGATATTAATGAAGATTGTTGTTACAAGTGATTGCCATGGCAATGTGGAAACATTAAAAACAATTGCTAAGCTTCACCATGATGCAGATCTTTTTATTGATGCTGGAGATAGTTGTTTAAGAAAAGAAGAGCTATATCCTTTTGAAACTGTTAGAGGCAATTGCGATTTTTATATAAAAAATAAGTATCGAATTGATTCTATAGCTGATATTAGTATTTATACAGTTCATGGTAATGGATTATTTTTTAATGATAATTATCTTGCAAAAACTGCAAGAGATTTCGGATGCAAGATTGCTATTCATGGGCATACTCACATTCCTAAGATACTAGAAGTAGATGGAGTGCTTATTGTGTGTCCTGGTTCAGTGAGTTTTCCAAGAAGTAAGGAAGGAAAAACATTCGCCGTTATTACCATTAATAACAATAAAGAAATTTCAGCAAAAATTGAAAAAATAAATTAACATATTTAGGTAGTATTATGAATTTGATTAGAAATGAAAAAATAGATCTATTTTTTGAATTATTTGATAGTGCATGTATGGCATTATACGAAGATATTAATATTGATTATTTAGAGGCATTAATAAGAGTTGGAAATGATTTAATATTTGAAGTTGATGATTCAAGAATTAGTGAAGAAACTTATAATAAAATTTTTAGTATTTATAATGATTTAGTTAATGTCTCATTTACTAATGAAGAGATTAGGTTAGCTTTAGAATTGTTGATAGTAAAAGCTTTTAAGCATAAAAACATGCCTTTAGATTTAATGACACCTGATACCATTAGTTATTTTATATCTATAATTATAGAAGAAAAAAATATTAATAAAAAGAAAATTTCTATTCTTGATACCCTTTTAGGAACGTCTAATTTACTTCAAGCTATAAGTAATAATCTTAGTTTTGAAAGCGAATTGATTGGCATTGAAAAGGATGAGAATTTGGTTAAAATATCTCAGATCTCAAGTAATCTACAAGGAAATGAAATGAAGATTTATTATCAAAATGCCTTAAATGATATTAATGATTCCGTTGATATTGTTATTGGGGATTTAAATAAATGTTCTTATGAAGTTGATGAATGCGATAGTTATTTATTCAACCAAGGAGTAAAATATTTTCCATATTTGCTTATTGAAAAGCGATTGAAAAATATAGTTGATGATGGCTGTTTTATATTCATTATTGATAATGATTTCTTTGGGGCAGAGAATAGTCATATTTTCAAAGAGTTTATTAGAAATAATGCAACCTTAGTGGCCTTAATAGTTTTCCCTCAAACTATTGTTTGTAATGGACAAGTTGGAAAAAGTATTTTAATAGGTAAAAAAGCAATTTTGGATGATTATCATATGTCAATTTTGAATGTCGAAACTTTTGAAAAAGAATACATAAGAGGCATAATGCAAAAAATAAAGCAATTAGTAAAAGATATATAGATTTAGAGGAGAAAATATATGAAAAACAATGAAACAAAAAAAATTATGGTAGTTAACTGTGGAAGCTCATCACTAAAGTTCCGCTTAATCGAAATGCCAAGTGAAAAAGTTATTATTAAAGGTCTATTTGAAAGTATTAGTGAGAAAAATACACCAGATAATTTTACTTCAAAATATAAAATTGGTGATTACTCTTGCAATGCTCCAATCAGATCACACACTGAAGCTGTTCAAATATTATTAGACTATTTAATGAAAAACAAGATAATTTCATCTTATAGTGAAATTGATGGTGTTGGTCACCGTGTCGTTCAAGGTGGTAAATATTTTAGCAAAGCTGAAGTAGTTGATGAATATGTTAAAGGTAAGATTAAAGAATTAATTCCACTTGCTCCTCTTCATAATAAGGCTCATTTGGATGGAATTGAAGCTTTTGAATCAATTGGAACAAAATTGACAAATATTGTTGTGTTTGATACTGCGTTCCATCAAACTATGGAACCAGATACATATATGTATGCTTTGCCATATGAATGGTATGAAAAATATGGTATTAGAAAATATGGTGCTCATGGAACTAGCCATAAATATGTTGCTAATAAATGCGCAGAAGTTATGGGAAGACCAGTTGAAGAACTTAAGATTATTACATGCCACATTGGTAATGGCGCCTCTATATCTGCAGTAAAAGGTGGAAAATGTATTGATACATCAATGGGATTAACTCCACTTGAAGGAATTCCTATGGGAACACGTAGTGGAAATATCGATCCAACAGTACTAGAATTTATGAATTCAGTAGATCCTGAAAAATATACAGTACAAGAATTGTTAAGAATATTAAACAAAGAATCAGGTTATTTAGGTGTTTCTCAATTGTCACACGACTCTAGAACTATTGAAGAAAATTTAGACAAGAATCCATTATGCAATTTAGCTTTAGATATTCAATACAAGAGAATAGCTGATTACATTGGTAGCTACTATGTACATATGGGTGGAGCAGATGCGATTGTTTTCACTGCAGGAATTGGCGAAAATAGCAGTCGCCTACGTCGTGAGGTTTTAAAACGCGTTCAAGTTCTTGGTGTTGAATTAGATGATGAAGTAAATGATAAAGTTCGTGGAGAAATTGCTGAAATCACTAAACCTAGTTCTAAGATTAAAGCTTTCTTAATTCCAACAGAAGAAGAATTAATGATTGCTCGTGATGTTTATGAAATAATTACCAAATAATATTTAGTATAAATGGATACATTGTGATGTATAATACTATTATCACATATTGATCCGTTTCTGTGATAGTTTTCAAATAAACTAAAATATTTGATGATTTCCTCGCTTGGCGTGAGGAAGAAATATAAATAATGCCAGTCCCCAAAATGGGGACTTTTATTTTTTAAAAGTAAAAAAAGTTTTTTTGACTATTATATTAATAGGAGGAAAAGAATATGAAAAATAGATTGTTAAAATTTATGTGTTTTTTTACGTTTATATTGTTAAATATATTTTTTATTTTTTCTAATAGTGTAAATGCCAAAATTTACATTTCAACAAGCGAAGAATATTATGACAGTGGTAATATTAATATTGTTGGTGAAGATTATTTAAATAAAGGATATTTATATAGAAACGTTCATAAGGAGTTTAAAGTAGATTCTGATTTGATAATTGAGAATATCGTTTATCTACACACTGATGAATATCTTGTTTTAGGAATGAGTAGTGGACTTCCATACGTTTCTTATTACAAAGAAGGAAATAAAATTTTTGAAAATAAGATTTTTGATTCTATAAATGGAAAGTTTGTTGATGCTATTTTTGAAGATGATAAAATAGTTCTTTTAGGTGAGGTTAGAAAGACAGATAAAATAAGTAGAATTTTAATTGAGGAATACTCTTATAATGGAATATCTTTAAGGAAACAAGAAATTATGGGAGATAATGATAGCTTCGCAAAAAGAATATTTAAAATCAACAACAGCTATTATTTTACTGGTGAAACCATGTCAAAAATGATTGATGGATGTTATAATGATAGTTTAAGATCTATTCTTATAGGAAGAATATCAGAGTTAGATTTTAGTGATTATTATATAATATCATTTGGTAATGGTGATTATAATACTTTGTATGATTGTATTTGCTTAAAAAATGAAATTTTTTTATTAATTAATTTTTCTGGTAAAGGTTATTTTTTAAGTGGAAATACATCTAATGAATTTTTCGCAATAGTTAAATTTGATGAACAGCTTGATATGCCAATGTATTATTCTTTAAAAAGAGATAAGTGCGATGAAAGAAGTAGGCTAGTATCAGATGGCGAGAGTGCACTATTAGTATCGGTTGTTGAAAAATATAAAATTGGCATTGGAAAATGGAATATGGGATTAGATAAGATTGATTATTTAGAATATGATTTAGTTAAAATTTCAGATAAGATAGAAAGAATTGATGTTTTTTATGAAAATAATTGCTTAGCAGTAATAGCCGCTTTTTCAAAAAATGGTTACTTATGGGAAAATGAAATCATATTAGATAAACAATATCAAAAAATATATGACTCAGGTTTAAAAAACATGGGCAATAAAAAGGTTGAAAATGTCAATTATAAGAATTATTTTTTTAATATTTTATATTTATCACTTGATACTGATGAATTGGAAATGACAAGTGAAGTTTATATTAAAAAGAAGAATAATAGAATTTTTATTAATGGAAAGGAAATAACAAATAAAAAAACCGAAGAAAATAGTACTGAATTTGGAGAAAAAGAAGTTTATGAAGAATATGTGACTAAAGATATTAACATATTAATAAAATCCAAAATATCAGCACCTTTAAAAACTAATGTTAAAAATTTTAGTGTTTACGATGTAGGATTAAAATTAGAATTTAATGCTATTGGTTATTTGAATGGCAAGCAAATAGAAAACAATTATATTATTAATGAAAGTGGTAATTACTTATTAGAACTTTATGGAATTTCAGGAGAAAAAGAAAGTATATATTTTGTAGTTGATAATTTGACAGTCTCTGATATTGAAGAAGAGGTGCAAACAAAATCTAGTTTGACATTTGAAAATGTTTTTGATAAAAAAACAAACAGTATGAATACTGTTAATAATGAAATGAAAAGCGACACATTAGTCCTAAAAAATGATTGGTCTTTTTTAATTGTGTCCCTTGTTGTGGGGGTTATTTCTGGTACTATAATTTCTAAACTTATTAATAGGAGAAAAAAATATGCTTAAATTTGTTTTGCTATTTGCGAGCATGATACTATCTCCTATTAATAATGAACAATATCAAATTGTAGAAGAAATCTATGAAGAAAAAGAAGTAATAAAAGAAATAGACAATAACGTTAATTTAATAAGTGAAGATGGTAAATACTATTTGAAAAATGATGAGAAAATTATTCAGCTTAAAATAGATGCTTCTTTGTGGGATGTGGTTTCATTTGAAAATAATATATTTTTGATAACTTTAAGTGATGGTGTGCTGTCTAAAACAATTTACGATAGTAAACTAAATTTATTAGAGGATAATTATCTAATAAGAGATGGTGTAGAGAAATATAAAATAAAAATAATTAATGATAAACTTATAATTGTTGGGGCTACTAATGAAAGAAATGAATTAACTTCTGAGATAAAGAAATTATTGGGTTTAGATGGATTTGTTTGTTTGATTGATAGTTATGGAACTCAAATTCATTTTTATGGTGGCGCAACAGATGAAATTATTATTGATTGTATTTATAATAATGATGAAATTTATGTATGTGGATATAAATCTCCTTTTGGAGAAGGGGACTTTGGTAATGGCGGTAAATATGAAAATAGTGTTTTTGTAGCAAAAATAAATAACAAATATGAGGTTGAAAAAACAATTGTTTTAGATGAAGATAATAATATTAAATCATTTGCTTTCTATGAAGGAGCACTTTATTTAGCAACATCTTCATCAATATATAGTTTTGATGAAAACTTGAATCCATTATATAAAAATAAATATGATGATGTAATTGTTGGTGCTATCATTAATGAAATAGGAGTAATGTCTATTGTTTTTGAAAATAAAATTCTAATTAGAGATTTTTTAACTAATGATTATATAGAAATCATTATAGAAGGAAAAGTCCTTGAAGTAAATGATGTTATTTTGGTTGGTAACGATGATAAGAAAAAGATTGTTGATGTAATATTATTATATAGGTGCAATATTAAATCTGTGGATGAAGAAATGCGATTATATTCAATACTAGGAAAATGTGAAAGTCTAGAAAAGAATTTTTCCCCAAGACTTGATAAACAGGTGTATGGTGAATATGAATTGCAATATGGATATACAACAATTGGGGGAATAGATGGAAAAATTTCATTTAAATACGTAATTGAAAAGGAAGTAAATGTTAGTGATGGCGGAATATATCCTATAGGCTTTAGATTGAGGTTTAATGGCAAAGGTTATCTTAATGGTGAAAAAATTATAGATAATTATCAAATACAAAACCAAGGAGAATACGTTTTAGAATTAGTCGGTAGTAATAATGAAAAATATAGTATTACATTTTATGTTTCATCATCACAAATTGATTTTGTTGAAAAAGAGAATAAAGATAGTGATATGGAAGCATACTCTGATGAAAAAATTACTATCAAATTTAAAGTTAAATTTTCTGAAAACATAGTTTTAAATTATGTAGTTATTAATGGTGGTAGAATATATGATTTCTATTATGATAATACTATTGAAACTCTTTTTATCCCTATAGGCAATATTGAAGGTATAGGTAGGTTTATATATAATATAGAAAGAGCATATTATAATATAAATGGCAAAGAATATTATAAAGATATAAATGAAAGATACATAATTAACATTTTAGAAAAAGACGTAGAAATATCAGTAGATAAAATTGATGATAAAGAAATTGTCTTTTTATGTGATGATATAAATGAATGTTCAAGATGGTTCAAAATTGTTGCAAGAAATAACAAAGAAGAAAGAAGCTATAACTTTCCTATCAATACTCAAAACATATTAATTAATGGTTTAAATAGTGGTGATAATTATTATTTTGATGTATATCTTGTTTCAGATGTTGGAGGTAAGAATTTTTCTAATACATTACTTTTTTCAACATATATGATAGAAGTTGCCACAAGCGAAGATTTTGGAAAGATTGTTATACTTAATTATGAAAATAATTTAAAGAAATTTGCTTTTGAATTTAATAAGAAAGTATTGAAAACAAAGATTAGAAGTTTAAAGATTAATGATAAAATTGTTTTTGAAAATAAAATGATTGAAAATAAAAAATATATTTTTATCATATTTCTTGGATTTTTAGTGTCAACTTTATTTACTGTTTTATCTACTGTGTATAGAAAGAAAAAAAATAATAAATAGTTAGGATTGTATGCACTTTTTTAAAAAAGTGCATTTTATTTAGCTTTAAGTGGAAAAAAATATATCTTTGTGATATACTAATATATGAGGTGCTACTTTATGAGATTTGTTAATTTATACACAGAAACTGAATATTCGCTTTTGTCATCTCCTAATAGAATTAGTGATCTTGTAAAGATGGCACAAATGAATAATTATTCATCTTTAGCAATTACAGATTATAACAATATGTATGGGGCGATAAAGTTTTATAATGAATGTTTGAAAAATAATATTAAACCTATATTTGGTTTGCACTTTTCATTTGCTGAATTTGATTTTTTGTTTTATGCAAAGAATAATCTTGGTTTTAAAGAACTAATGGGCTTAGCTACACTTGCTAAGATAAAAAAAGAAAAGATAACTTTAAAAGATATTTCCAATATGTGCAAAAATTGCGTTGTTGTTATTCCTGGCGATGAAAATAAAGCTATAAAGATGTATTTATCTGATGAACTAGTTGACTTTAAGAAAAGTATTGATGATTATAAAAAATATTTCAAAGATTTATATGTTGGTTTGGATATGCAAACTACATTAATGAAAGGAAAAATTAAGTCTTTAGTAAAATGGTGTTCTGAAAATGATTTGAATTGTGTTGCACTTCATAAAGTAGCATATTTTAAAAAAGAAGACTTTGATACATTCTTAACATTGAAAAGCATTGCTATAGGTGGAAGTACTTATCCATACAATGAAAAAGATATGAATATGTATTTTATAAATAGATTAGAAGCTGAAAGTATGTTTTCTCTTTATCCAGAAACCATCACTAATACAAGTGCAATAGCTGATAAGTGCAACGTCACTATTGAATTTGGGCGCTTTAGAATGCCTGTTTATATCTCAGATATTAGTGATAAAACGAAGTATTTAAAAGAACTAGCAATGGTTGGTTTGAATAAAAGATTGAAAAATAAAAAAGTAGATGTAGAGGCATATAGAAAAAGGTTGCTATATGAATTAGATATAATAACTAAAATGGGGTTTGTGGATTACTTTTTGATTGTTTATGATTATGTAAAATATGCCAAAATGAACGGAGTTTTAGTTGGCCCAGGAAGAGGATCTGCTCCTAGTTCGTTAGTTTCATATTCCTTGGGAATAACAGAAATTGACCCTATAAAACATGGACTTTTGTTTGAAAGATTTTTAAATCCTGAAAGAACATCTATGCCTGATATCGATACTGATTTTCCTGACAATAAAAGGGATGAAATAATTAGATATGTTGGTGGTAGATATGGAAAA
>UMGV01028021.1_pt1 | contig 11809 bp, 8 predicted proteins | sample 1965361 | NCBI WGS metagenome assembly UMGV01 (sample SAMEA4836081, study PRJEB28245) | human gut metagenome | biome: gut microbiome; material: fecal sample | place: Denmark | collected 2008
AATATGCATTTTCGTGTTATATTTGATATAAATCAAGCGAAGTAGGCATTTTTAGCCTTTTTTTGACCTTGACTATAATAAATGAAGCTAATGAAAGAGTAAATGAAGAACTACGAAAAAAGAAAGAAAGTTCGTTGGTTGCGCACACAAGACTGACTGACTGGAGAAAAAAGGGCTAAATATGGATTGAAAGCATATACCATTTATATATACTCTATATACCTTATTATATATATAAAGTGAAGAGTGAAGAGCCAAGAAGTCAACTATAAATGTCAAGGCTATCGGCTAAAGACTACAATGCAAAAGACTATGGACTCCAAGGCAAAAGACTGCACCTTTCGTTCAACAGCTGTTGAACGGTCATAGAAGTTAATTAACTTTGCGATTTATCTTAATATACTTTACCGTTCAACAGCTGTTGAACGAAAGAGGTAGCTTATTGCGTATTGATGAGAAACTCTATCTTTTGGAGTCCTTTCTTATATATGAAGGAATATAAGGGCTAAATAAAGGAAATTAAAAAAGATCATGAAAGACCTACGATGAGTAGGAAACTTTCATGACCCTAACAACTGTAATCATTATATTCGCCTATGGTAAGCGATAGTAACTACTTTACCTGAGTTCGGGATAAGCGACAGTCGTTTTCCTGACTTCGGGACGCGCTGTTTTACATTTGACACGCCCTCTATGAGCTTATTGGGCTTTCAGCGCGAATAATTGACTTTTAACACCCTCCTAATACAAAGAAAGCGCCTTGCAGATGCATTTGCATTGCAAGGCGCTCAACGCCAATCAAAAATTATAAAGTATTGGCTATCTATAATTTAGAATTCATAATCTCCATTCTCCTTTTCTTCCTGGACGCTGAATCCATTCTTTTCGTCACCGTCGGGAGTCCAGCTACGGTCACTCCCAATGCTTCCAGCCATTATCTGTAAAGGCTCCATTCCGATAACGCTAATCTCCGGAGCTACGTATTTCTTCTTTTTCATAATGCAGTTATAATATTATTTCTTTACCACTACCTTGTTGTTAACGATATACACACCCTTCGGCAACTTATCGACATTGTTGGTGTTCATGCGCACACCGCCAAGGTTGTAGATGCCGGTGTTTGTATTCTGCTTGTTCTCCTCAATCACGTGGATGCCGGTTGTTCCGTCCATACCGTTGCCATTAATAGAGAACATCAACATTCTGCCCGTGTGCATATCCTCCTTAAGCCAGCAACGATAAGCTTTAACATCGTGCGACTTAATGGTATGAATCAAGTCGCCCTTGCTGAACATATAAGAATCCTTTGACACCGTAGTCGGATTGCTGTACGAACCAGTGTAGGTCATGCCTATTCCAGTTACTGTGTGTTCCAGTTCGGATGTCTGGTCATAGTAGTTGATGCCATTGGCTACATATACATGACCGTCGAGAATCTTCGTAACACCATCGATAGTGTATGAATAGTTGCCGAGCGGCTCCTTTGTAGGATATATTATATAAGGTGTATTCTTCTTCAGCACTACGCCATCAGCGGCTACGTCTACTGTAGAGAACTTTATCCAGTTGTTCTCCAAACGGTCGAACTCTGCCATCTGTACACCCTCGCCGAAGGCTTCCTTAACTTGAGCTGCTGTCATATCGACGGGAAGAATGATAGAGTTCCATCCCTTCTTGTCGTTGGTATCATTCTTGGTGAATGTACGGTGCAACAGCATCTTGGCTCCAGTGTATGACTTCTTCACGTCGAGAGTCTTGTCCTCATCAAGAACCAGAAGGTCGTCGTATCCGTTGAGGGTTCCGTCGTCGTTCATGTCGGTACGCAGAGCGAAGCCCTTAATCTGAAGATTCTCAAGAGCAGAGAGCGCCTTAACAGGTGTGATACGAACCTGATCGAACGACTTGGTAGGATTGAGCACGGCATAGCTGTCGCCTTTATTGCCTATAACGTCAGCACCAAGAACCTTCCAATCTGTCAGTACTTCCTGCTCTTTACCATCGAGATAGGTGGTCAACTTAAGGCCTTCGCCCAGACTTGCACCCAATCCTAAAGCCAGATTCTGGGTAACCATAACAAGCTGCTGTCCCTTATCAACTACTTTACCCATATTGACAGAGATTGTGGCGCCACCTAAGCTTACTCCCAACGGAAGTGTCAAGTATGTATCCATTGAGTCGTCAATCAAGTTACTCAACTCGTCGTATCCATTGCCAATGTTGGCAACATTGAACATCTTGGTGTTTGCAAAGTCGATGGATGCATTGGTGTTATTGGTAGATATCACCTGTGCGCCATAAATGGGATTGGTAGTAGCATTGTCTGCCTCAGCATCGGCTACATACGCATAGTAGACATTGAGCTGTGAGAGGTCGGCAGAAAGAACACCTGTGCTATAAAGTACAATCTCATCAAACACACAGCCCGCAGGCACTTCAACGTTCAGACACATCTTGCGTGTTTCCTCTTTACCGATAAGTCCGGCTGAGATGGCATCCCAATGGGTTGTTACATCTCCAGTCACTTCCTTGCCTTTATTGTAGAGCTTGATGTTGTAGAGCTTAAGCACATTGGCATCGAGTCCGGTAGCCTTAGCAGATACCACAAAACCTACCTTCATCTTGCCATTGAAAGCTCTTGCATTGCCATTCAAACCATCAGCAAAGTTAGAGCCATCAGCAGTCTTGATGCCAACGAGACCTGTGTTGGCTGCCAATTCAACGCCCGGCTGACGATAGGCGAAATCGTTGAGTGAAGTAGTAAGTATGGCTGAGGGGTTCATCATTCTATCAAAAATCTGAAGCAAACCACCGCCAAACTTATCGCTCAACACGTATTTAGGCGTCTCACCCTCCTTATTGACAAGGATATCCACTCCGTGTTCCTCCGCAACGTATGTGGGAGCATAGTTGAGGGTTGTCTCTTCATAGCAACCATCAGCTGCTGTCGCACGGAAAACATACTTGCCGGGAAGAGACAAATTGCTTACCAAGCCTGTTGTGGCAACCACTTCAACATCAGCGGCACCCTCTGGATAGCTTTGGACGGTCCATTTCACATCAACATCCTTGTTGTGCTGCAACTGGAACTGATTGACACTTCCAGACACATCGCGACTTGATGTGATATTGATTGGGCAATGATGAGAAGCAGCATCGGGAGCCATGCGTACAAAGGCGTAGTTGACAGAGGTACCACCAACTTGTATTCCTATGCCTTTGAAGAAAATCTTTGCTGCTGAGAAAGCTGCAGGAGCTCTCATAACGACTTCACCGTCCTTGGTAGCCTCAATCAGTCCAAGACCCAGGAGTTTATTAGAGATGTCATACTTGCCTATTTCTTTATCCTCTTTGTTGAAAAGTGTGAGTTCAACGCCAGAGCCTACCGAAAGATTGGCGAGATTAAATCCATTAAACTTGAATCCCACTTCTGTTCCCTTAGGGAATGACTCCTCATTATCAGAAGGCTTGGCGTATACAGTAACTGGAGTTGATACTGGAATTAACGCTCCTACTACAGCTGCATAGCCATTGGTAAGATTCTCATCAATCATCATACCACCCAAATTACTTGTACTCAATGTAAACGTTCCGCGCTTCTGTTCCTGAGAATACTTCGCAATACCATTCTCCTTGTTGTTGGTAATAGTATACTCACGAGCCTTGCCTACAAATGCATACTTGATATTTATAGCAGTACCCAATTTGGCATCAACTCCACACTGAACAAGCTTGATTTCATCAAAATTGCCAGGAGCAGTAGCCATATACAATTTGTTGACCTGGTCAGAACCAGGGATTGTCAACAGCGACAGTCCAAGACCAGTGACAGACTTGCCTGTAGAAATAGGCTGGAGGTCGCCAACCTTTTCTCCGTCCTTAAGAAACTGTATTTTATAGAACTTTGCTAAATCGAGAGTAAGGATGCTTGCATCTGATTTTGCACAAATGACAAAACCAGCCTCTGTACCACCAGCATAATAATGCTGATTGTCCTTCACGCTGATAATAGGATTTGCTACTACGGTAGCTCCAACAAGAGCCGGAATCGTAGCATAATCATCCAAATCATCATTACAGATGTTCTGAAGGTCTTTTGTTCCTGAAACTACTTCAACGCCATCGAAAAGGCTGTTGATCATACAACCGGGTCCTACGAGTGCACGACGGTTATTAAAATAATTCTCCTTGTTAGGGTCTGAATCTTGCCAAACCTTCTTCTCGCTTTTGCCAACACCATTTGCGGTTGTTGCAACCATTGGCATAGCCAAAAGCAAGAGAGTTGCGACAAAACAAATTTTCCTGAAAAAATTCATTGACATCATTAAAGTTTTTTTTCTTTTATCGTATTATTATCGTATTATACGTATTATTATTTCAATCAAAACGTTTCTTCTAAATTCGGATCTTCTAAATTCGGAATTTGTACCTCTCAAAATTTTCGATGCAAAGGTATATACATTCTGGAGGTTAAAGTGCATGGAGTAAGTTTCAAGTAAGTATGAGTAATATAAAAAATTCACAACTACCAGATAAACAGCAACTTACGCAACGGGATAGGGGGGGGGAAAAAGTAAGAATCGAAAAAAAAACGATAAAAAAAAGTAGAAAGTTCATATAATATTTCTAATAAAAAATTTGTAAATTTGTATATAAAAAGATAAGAACTAAATATTTAAAGACCTATGAGGACATTCATATTGACCATAACTATCTGTCTGTCGCTCATTAATGCTCGCGCAGACAATAACAAACTTTACGAAAGATTAGACTCAGTAATAGCCCATAGTGCGGATTACGATGTCATCAAAGAAAAAAGGCTAAAAGACATTAAGCTCGGAGCTAAATTCGTGACCGCTGCAACAGACAAGCTGCGCATATATGAACAGTTGGCAAACGAGTATAGTCTATACGTTTACGACTCGGCAATGGTGTATGTCCAAAGGGGAATAAGCCTTGCCAAACAGACTGGCAATTCTGATTATTGCAACCGATTCCTGATTACAAAGGCAAGTCTGCTGATTGAACGAGGCTTCTATATTGAGGCGAAGGAAAGTCTGGACAAAATCGAGATATCACAATCCGACCCAAAGCAAAATTTCCTTTTCTACTGCGCCCAGAGTTCACTTTATTACAATCTGAATGCACATTGTCAGAAAATGGAGTTCAGCAAACATTATAACGAACTGTTCAAGGAATATATCAGCAAGGCTCTATACTACTGTCCGAAGAATAGTGCAATGTATTATTACATGAAGGGTATTAACCTCTTTTACTCAGGCAGGAGTATCAATGAGATTAGCGCTTCATTGAATAAGGCAATGCAAATGTTCGGACCCGAAAACCGCATGTACGGCAGGGCGGCATACAATCTGTCGAAGGCTTACGGCAAGAATAAGCAATTGGAGCAGCAAGAGCGTTATCTGCTGCTTGCGGCCATTAGCGATGTAATGACGTCAAACAATGAGAGTCTGGCATTGCAGGATGTTGCTCTGTCGCTTTATAAAAATAAAAATGACCTTGACAAAGCCCGGAAATATATCAATCAAACATTGAAAGACGCACATGCATATAATAGTCGTCTGCAACGGGTAGAGCTGTATACCGACCTGGATGTAATATTGTCAGCTTACAATGAAAAGCTCCAAAAGGAAGCCATCTGGAAAAACGTGACGATAATATGCATACTTTTGTTATTGGCAGCCATTGTAGCAGCAATAGTGTACGTCAACCGGAAAAACCATTTATTGAAACTGTCGGAGAAGAGACTGAAAACCTTGACTGAAGAGTTGAGCGCTACCAACAAACAACAGCTAAAGGACAACAAAGCACTTCAAGACTCAAACGATGAACTTAAAGGCTCAAACAAAGCACTTAAGGACTCTAACGATGAGCTAATGAGTTCAAACAAAGCACTTCAAAACTCTAACGATGAGCTTAAATACAACAACAATGAACTTAAGTACAATAACAATGAACTTAAGAACTTCAACAACGAGCTTAAGGACTCAAACAAAGCACTTAGGAACTCAAATGATGAGCTTGAAAACACCAACGCAAAGCGAGAGTTGATGGCTAATGCCTTTATCATGCTCTGCTATCAGTATATTGAGCGGTTGGAGAGTCAGCGCAAACTGGTAATACGTAAAATTAGAGCCAATCAGCAGAACGAACTGCTGAGCATTCTCTCGTCTTCAAAACGGAGTACCGAGGAGAATCAGAACTTCTTGTCGCAGTTCGACAAAATCTTCCTCTCGCTCTATCCATCGTTTGTAAATGAACTGAACTCACTGCTGATACCCGAGGCACAAATCGAGCTTAAGGAAGACAATGAGCTGACTCCAAGCTTGCGTGTAGCAGCCTTGGTAAGACTGGGTGTAACGGAGAGTCCCAAGATTGCCGGCATACTCTCCTACTCGCTACAAACGATATACAATTATCGCTCGACGCTCAAGAACAGCGCCATCGACAAAGACCATTTTGAGGAGAATCTGCAAAAGCTGTGCTCAGTTTATTAAAGGGTTGTTGGAGTGTTGGCAAAGCTGTTGCGTAATGACAAATTATAAATGTAACCTTTATCAGGGCAGACGCATTAAATTGCGCTGCCCTGCATGACTTCGAAAGCGAATGAAGCAAGTTAAATCATTGAATGAAAGCTACTTACTACACGCGTACTCCTATAATCATCAATTTCTGCCATAAGATACGTTTTTTCTTGCGATTATTAAGAAAATACCATACAATTATAGTAAACAAAAGGCACGACTATGATGAAAAGACAACTTTTACATCATAATCGTGCCATATTTGGGTTATAGCTTTGCTAAAAAGAATAGCTCAAAGATTAGATATCCAAATCTGGAGCCTTTTCAGAACCTTCTGCAGCCTCGAACTTGCTCATCTTTTCAAAACCGAAGATGCCTGCAACAAGAACATTAGGCATGGTGCGGACAGACTGGTTGTACGCCTGTACGGCTTTATTATATTTCTGACGTGCCTCGTTGATACGGTTTTCAGTACCCTCAAGTTGCACCTGCAAGTCTTTGAAGTTTTCGCTTGCTTTCAGCTCTGGATAGTTTTCAGCAATAGCCATGAGTCGACCGAAAGCAGCAGAAACATCGCCCTGTGCCTTTTGGAAGGCAGCAAGCTTTTCAGGAGTCAACGACTCAGCATCGAGTTTAATCTGAGTAGCCTCAGTTCTTGCCTTAGTAACAGCCTCGAAAGTTTCCTTTTCATGTTTGGCGTATGCCTTTACAGTCTTTGTAAGGTTAGGAAGCAAGTCTGCACGGCGCTGATATGTTGCCTGCACATTAGCAAGAGCAGTGGTTGCCGACTCCTGTTTACCTACCATTCCATTATAGGCAGATACAGCCCATAATATAGCCACGACGATAACGCCAATGACTATCATTGTTGATTTCTTCATAATAAAATAAATATGTTTTTGTTGTTAATAATTCTACCAGCCACCACTTGAGCCTCCACCTCCGAAGCTACCGCCACCGAAGCTTCCTCCGATAGAGCCGCCACCAGAATGTGAACCACCACCTCCAAAGAAGATGAATGGTGGGAAGTTGTCATCTTTGTTATTTCTACGATTATTATTCTTCGATTTCTTAAACCACGGTTTCTTGATGATATGTAGTGATAAGAGTATCCACTCAAGAAGATATGCAAACGGAATAGCAAAAATTACGATTAGCATCACGGCTATCAAGAACCAGTCTTCTGCTGTCATATCTTCGCCCTCAGTATCTTCCTGTAGCGTTAGCTTTCCAGTCTTTAACTTCGTTAGCAATCCTTGCGAAGTCTGCACCACAGCCAAATCGGTGTTTCCGCTTTTCATATTTGGAATGATGAACGCTTGTGCGATATGGTTGCAATCAACATCAGTAAGTTCGCCTTCGAGACCTTGACCAGGAGCTATGGTATAACGTTTGTCGTCGACTGCTATGACAACCACCAGTCCACGTCGGGTATCCTTGTCTCCCACTCCATATTTATTGCCCAAGTCTTGAGCCATACGATAAGTATCGCCATTCTCAACTCGGCGGGCTACCACGAATGCCACCTGCACCTTGCATCCACGTCGCAGAGAATCGAGAAATCTGTCAGCCTGACTTATAGCTTCAGCCGACAGTATGCCATCAGGGTCGCAGACATACTTGGTGCGGTCTTGCAGGTGCACCATCTTAATATTGTCAGCCGACCAGACCGTAGCCTTTGCTGAGCAGACAAAGACCAGCAACATCGACAATATAAAAAGTATTTTCTTTATACGCATAAGTTATTAAAGAGTAAATAAAGGGAAGTTTCCAACTGTTTACTTCACCACAGTAGCCTTGATGATACGTACATCATCAATAGGACGGTCGTAGTCGTCGGTGCGAACATAGTCAATATCGCGAACAACATTCATTCCTTCTACCACCTCACCAAACACGGTATACTGTCCGTCGAGATGAGGAGCGCCACCATATTTACGATAATAATCGCGAATGTCGTCGGTGAGTTTCACCTTGCCATCAGTATTAGCATCTAAACTCTCTTGAATGCGGTTAAGTGTAAGTTCGCTATAGTTGGTGCCATATACTATATAGAATTGTGACGACGACGAAGCACGCTCCGGATTATCAGCATCAGCCTCGCGAGCAGCAGCCAAAGCGCCACGCTTATGGAAATATTGTGGATAAACAATCTCTGCAGGAATGGTATAGTCTGGCTGATGCTGTCCGACGGTATCGCCAGGCTTAGCATGACGAGTGGTAGAATCGCCTGTCTGAATCATAAAGTCAGCAATGACACGATGAAACAGGTTGCCGTCATAGTAGCCTTCCTTCACTAATTTCAAGAAGTTATCCCTATGGCGTGGTGTTTCGTTGTATAACACCACACGAATGTTACCCTTGTTAGTTTCCAACAACACCTCATGTCTAACAGTGTCTTGTTGAGCAAAAGCAGCAAACGGGAATACCAATGTTGCAAAGAGAGAAAATAAAAACGATTTCATCATTATATTATATATTGTTATTCTTAATATGCTTCGCCACGCGATATCTCGTCGTGATCGAGTTTCTTCTTGTCGATACATCTCCAAGCATAAACGATATATGCAAGGACAAATGGTATGAGCAAAGATACTACAGCCATTGTATGCAACGTGAACTCGCTACTGCAACTATTAGCGATGGTGAGCGAACTCTGAAGATTAGCTATAGATGGATAGTAAGCCGTATTGTTCCAGCCTGCGCATAGAAGCAACGACAATACCACCATAACTACACCTATACCAGCAAACCATATGCCAAAAATATACACCTTATTATATATAGTACGCACGATGCCATATAGAACCAGCACTACTCCAACTACAAGAGTCAAGGCAACATACCACATATCGATAAGATTATTGAGATATTTCTGAGGTTCGATAAAGATGTCGCCAGTAGAAGGATTATAAGCAAAGCCATCCTTAAACAAGGTGCGAACAAGGAACAACAAGAAGAATACTAAGAAGCAGGCAGCCTCGATAATTAGTCGGCGAGATATTCGCAGAGAAAGCACATCATCGTTGATATTGTTTTTGGTATACAACAAGCCAAGCACTCTCGACAAGAAGAACACCGCCAAGCCTAATACCACATTCCAAGGGTCGGCAACAGCATCCAAGCCACCCGAAGCATTTGCCCAATGACTGATGACAGGCTGCGAGAATACCGTGAGATTCATCTTGTCGACCACGAAGTTGGCACCATTAAAGAATGTGGCTACAGCCATGCCAAGGAGCAACGGACCAACAACGCCATTGATGACAAGCATAGTCTGGAAGGTACGAGCACCAAGCAGATTGCCCAATTTATTTTGAAACTCATAGCTCACCGCTTGAGCCACAAACGAGAACAATATTATCATCCAAACCCAATAAGCTCCACCAAAGCTTGTGCTATAGAACAAAGGGAAAGAAGCGAAGAAGGCTCCACCAAATGTTACCAATGTGGTGAATGTAAACTCCCACTTGCGACCTGTGGAGTTGACAAGCAGACGACGCTCAGCCTCTGTGCGTCCGAGCGAGAACAACATAGAGTTAGCTCCTTGAACAAACATCAAGAATACCAACAATGCTCCAAGTAGCGATACTAAGAACCACCAATAATGTTGCAAAAACGAATATGTCATAATCTTCTGTTTTCAATAAGTTAAACCATAAAATACCTACTTAAAGCATACCTCTCTTTATCTGCTTGAGCATGATTGAAATCTCTACAGCAAAGAGCACGGTAAAGAGCACGAGGAAGATAAAGAATGTAGTGGCTACGCTTGCCGAACTGATATCAGAAACAGCCGCCCATGTAGGAAGCATGTCCTGAATAGTCCAAGGCTGGCGTCCCATCTCTGCCACTATCCATCCACACTCGCTTGCTATATATGCCATTGGCAATAGAGCTATAGCAATAAGGTGTACCCACTTAAACTTGCGAATATCGTTGTGGTAAAGGATATGGAGAATCAAAAGGAAGAAAAGGATGAAGGCGCAACCTAATCCCACCATGACACGGAAAGCCCAGAAGCAGAGAGGAACAGAAGGTACCACCTGGTCGGCAGACTTAAGATAGCCATAGCCGAAGTAAGGCATATTAGCTTTCAGAGTGGCAAGATGCTGCGCAGCAGTTTCTTCCGACTTAGCCTTCTTGGCGTTGCGATACGACATCAAAGCATAAACAGCTGTGCGTCCACGTTTCATCTTCTCCTCTACCGACAGCTCCTTGGTTCCGTCGCTACGAGTATATCCATTCATGATATCCTGTATGCCAGGAACATAGCCGTGCATATCGCGAGTGGCAAGAACTGACAAGCCGTAAGGAATAGACAAACGATATGGAGGTTCTTGCTCGTTCATATAGTCAGGTTGTTCGAATGGCGATACCCAAGCTACTGCTGTAATACCTTGGTCTGTACCTCCCTTATATAAAGCCTCCATAGCAGCAAGCTTCATAGGCTGAGATTGTGCAACCTTGTAGGCAGAGCCATCGCCCGTGAAAGCTGCGAGCAACGAGGCAACAAGACCTACACATGCACCAATCTTGATACTCTCTACAGCCAACTTATGTTCACGATCCTTGTATAGATACCAACAGCTAACAGCTACGACAAACACAGCACCAACTATCCACGACGAGGTGACAGTATGACAGAATTTATCTACAGCAAATGGCGACAAGGCAACATCGGCAAACGACACCATCTCGTTGCGCATAGTATCAGCATTAAACTCGCAGCCCACAGGATATTGCATCCAAGCATTAGCCACAAGAATCCACCATGCCGAGATTGTTGCACCCAAGCCTGTGAGCCATGTAGAAGCAAGATGGAATCCTGCCGACACCTTATTCCATCCAAAGAACATCACAGCAACGAAGGTAGACTCCATAAAGAAAGCCACTATACCCTCAATAGCCAACGGAGCTCCGAAAATGTCGCCAACAAACCAAGAATAGTTGCTCCAGTTAGTACCAAACTCAAATTCAAGAATGATACCTGTAGCCACACCCATGGCAAAGTTAACACCAAAGAGACGTTGCCAAAACTTAGCAGCATCTTTCCAAAAACGTTTGCGAGTGCGATAATAGCATGTCTCCATAATGCCCATTATTAGCGCTAAGCCTAATGTGAGCGGAACAAACAACCAATGATAGATAGCGGTAAGAGCAAACTGTGCTCTCGCCCAATCAATGGTTCCGGTAGTAATGTCAAGTAATAGGTTGTGCATCATATAATGTTTAATGTTTAATGTTTAATGTTTAATGTTTAATGT
>UMGV01056948.1_pt1 | contig 11800 bp, 11 predicted proteins | sample 1965361 | NCBI WGS metagenome assembly UMGV01 (sample SAMEA4836081, study PRJEB28245) | human gut metagenome | biome: gut microbiome; material: fecal sample | place: Denmark | collected 2008
TGCTTCATCCCGTTCAGATATCAGGGACAGTATGAGGATGAAGAAACCTGTCTGTATTACAACAGGTTCAGGTATTACTTGCCTGAAATAGGAATGTATATAAGCCAAGACCCGATAGGGTTGGTAAGTGGAGAATATAATTTTTACAACTATGTTTTTAATATAAATCAATATATAGATCCTTTAGGATTATCCCCAACTCCTCTATACGGTTCTGCCGATCATACTGTTTATGGCATATTTGAAATAGGCCAAAGCAAACCTTTCTATGTCGGAATTACCAATGATTTTAATAGGAGAATGTTAGAACATCAAAGAATTTTAGATGGTAAAGACATTCCTAGATTTAATCCTAATATACACGAAATGAGACCTATTGATTTTATAAAAAACAATGGACAGTTAGATTATGCTCCAGCAAGAGGATGGGAACAGGCATTAATGGAACATTATGGTACAAAAACCGGAGTTTTCCCTGAAAATATGAAAGCGTCTTTTGACCATAATAGAATCCTTAATCCTGACGATTATCGAGCAAAAGCTTTTGAGAAAGAATATAATAATGCAATGAAACAATTAAAAGGTTGTAAATGTTAAGTTTATGAAAAAAATAAAATATAAAGAAGGAGATTTTTTTGCTGTGTCTCTTGATAAATCTGAAGAAAATATAAAAAAATTTCTACCACCATACGCTTTTGGAAGAATAATAGCTATTCTTCCCTCCAAAAATCAGATAGTAGAATTTTTCAGATACTTTGGAGAAATGGAAAATAATACTGATTTACTTTTAAAAAGTGGTAGGTTATTTAATCCTGTAAGCACAGCAGGAGGCTTATACTCTGGTCGTTGGCGTATCATAAAATCCGACCCAAATTATAACAGAGAAGATGCAAAATTTAGTCAAATAAAATTAGGTAAATATTCAGATGATTTTCCTCATTTATCCCAGATTTGGATTGGTGGGAAAACATATCCTGCCTCAAAAGAGGATTTTAAAGATGTGGAGCCATATATTATTTATGCACCACAACAGTTAGAGCAACGATTACGAGATATTTTAAATATTAACGTTTGAGAGTTGTCTATGGCTTAATAGTCTTGTTCTCGGTTATCTGTTATGTGACGTTGCACTTGTGGTCCTCTTGTTTTTAGGGATGATTTTGCGGAGGTGACCTCTTCCCTCCGCTCAAAAGCCTTTTGGAAAGAGTTTATATTTCAGTCGACGTTCTTCAATAATCTTACGCAAAACTTGAGATTTATTGTATAGTTTAAGAAACAAATCCTCTAAGCCAGAATTAAAAGTAATTGAGTCTATATTTTGTTGTGATTCCTGTTGTGCCTTTTTCGGTAAAATTAAAAAAGGAAGCATTGCCATAATAGGTTGAGAAAAATCGCATTGCTCAATCTCAGATATAGCAGCAACATATTCTGAATCAAGCTGAGAATAGAGTGGTTTGACACCATTAATAAATGAGCGATAAGTCTTTTCAACGGAGACAATATACCCAAGCCAGTTTTTTGCTTTTGTTTTCCCTTGAGAATCAATATCATTGAGAGTTGAATCATCATAACATTTTGTAGAAGAAAGAATATCCTTAATCACCGCTTCATTTAGGTTCTCCCTCTTAATATCATTTCCTTGCTTCTTTGCCATATCAATGAATATCCATTCGATATTCGTAACTATTGCCATAGCCGGAAAATCAGAAGCCTTATAAACAATCCTTGCGTTGTTTACTTCGGGATAATGAACTGTTATGAGGTAGAATATGTAGGCGGCAATGAACGACAGCCCGACTCCGTAAAAGAACTTCCCACAAGCGACAAAGAACTGGCAAGGAGCGGGAATATTAAAAAGCCACATATCCAAACAAAAAACAAGGATGACAGAAGCCAAAGTCAGCATGTTTAATGTCCGATTCAAAGTCTTGAAAAAAACAATCCAAAAGTTATTCATACATATATCAAACCAATAATCAATTTAAAATATATCAGTAAGTTTATTACAATATTACGGAGTCAGATTTGAAGTCAATAATTGATAAAGTTCCCTTTTTTCTCCTGGCTGAACAAATAACTCAAGAAACTTAAACATAGCCTCCTGAAACTCCACAATATTAACATTCAATAATCCCTTGAAATCTATATCTTCACATTCCTCTATATTATCCCAATCTGCAATCTTATAATCAATAACGGAACAGGATTTACCTTTCTCGATAGAGAAGAAATAAGAATCGAAGGCAATAGATATATTATGACATGCAGCCTTGTTAATTTCTTCTTTAACACGTTGTAAAAAAGACGGAAAGTTTGAAATTTCCTTTATTTTATTCTTATAAAAATACTGCTCAGACTTAGAATCTATCCGTTCTGAAGATAAACAAGGAGTTAAATTATCCCTCAAGCAAGCCAGGAGTTCGTCTTTCTCAGTCTTAACACTATTAGGAGATACGAAACATAGATTATCACTATTCAAATCCTCAGTAACCAGTACAGACTTGCCATCCAGAGAAGACACTTCCAGAAACGATGTGGTAGGAAAATCTAAAGATTTGATAAGCTGATAATTCTTCATACTGCCTTTTATGGCCATATCAACAAAGCCTTTAGGTTCCTTGACAATCACAGATGAACAGTCCTGCAACAGGCACCTATATACTTTCCAATTGCCTCCCTCACCAATACCCTCTTTGGCCACAATCTTACTTAAATCAATCATAGAGAGTTTACATAAGCTATCCGTCTAACCTTGCAGCATTCTTCTGAATTTATTCTTTACCATTTTACTTTCTGACAAGCAAGCAATAAGATTATTGAAAACATCCTCATCCAATGTACCTATTTTTTCAATAGAAGTCTGCGCCATACGCTCCTGCAAATCCAGCTGTCCAGCCGGATAAGTATCAAGATCGGAGCCATAAATAAAAGTATTCTTATCAAACGCAAAAGGTGTCCCATCATCCTTAACCGCCACATTCTCACCAGCCATAAACACAAAAATATTAAGCATCCTATCCGGAATATTCAAGCATCCATACTTAACCTCCAAATCTGATGGTACATGGTCTTTAGATGTAGGCAAACTGGCAAGCAAAATATCACTTTCCATTTTTTTAAGCACAAGGAAAAACTTATTCTGCGGCTCTGCTCCGTTCTTGAACAAAAAAGGACGGAAAAACAACAAATTACCTTCTTCAAACATGGGATTCCGCATTTAAGAGGTTAGCCGTCTGCCGTATATTCAAACTCTCACGATAATCCTCTGCTGCACAATCAGTCATTGCTTCAGCAAAGTCGATCTGCTGGTCGGAGTTGTTGCATTCATGCTTATTGAATGCTTCCAGTAATCCAGTGCGAGCAGCTACACGATACCAAAGAGTACCCTCCTTGTGGGTCTCTGCAACCAAGTCGGATGCAGTCATATTGCCATATTTTGTCAGTATCTCGTCCATCATCTCTATCTCACATTCTGAGAATTCGCTGTCATCAAAACCGGCTATTGCCTCAATGAAAGTACCGCCATCTCTAAAGTCCGTCTTGACGAAAGACTTTAGAAGATACGGGCCGTCCGAAAGGTCAACGAAAACATCCTTCGCTACAGGGCCTGCCTGCCATACCTCAAACGGAATACCAATAAACGGGACATGATATTTCAACGCCATACGTTCCTCCATCAGATACAAAAGCTTTAACAGCTTTGTTTTACTGAGGTTGGATGTATGACGTGCTATATATACAATCGCATTACCGAGTTTCTGCTTTGTTGATTCAGAGAATTTGCACATAATCAATTTATTTGGGTTACAAAGATAGTCTTTAATATGATAATATGCAAGAAAACAGACAACAAACAACATAAATTCAAATGAATATCAGAAATACCAGCAAACATAATAAATAAAAATGCATTTGCTAAAAAAATCCATCTAAACTTCTGTAATTCATTAATTATTCATACCTTTGTTATTGGAACAGAATTTAGGTTCACTTAAAAACGTGGAAATAAACAATATTAAGCCTTTAACCGTATTATAGCGGTAAGAATGCTATCTATGAAGATTGTCGTGCTAATGTGCTATATCTATAAAATGCTAAACATCCGGACGTATCTGAAAACTGTCTTTGAGCAAAGGATACATAAAACGAATATAAAGTTTGCCAAACATAATAAAACTACGAATCCGATATGATGAACAACGAACATAATCCGATAGCCATCAGGGTAGGCCAAATTCAAGACTTATGGATACAACGCAGGCAGGAGTGTCCAGATGCAAAAGTGTATTGCCTGACTTGTAATCAGGAAGATTATCCCTTATTGGAAGGATTTATCAGACTGGAAGGCTCTCCTTATGGAAAGTCAGATGACACCATTCTGGCCTTTATGACGGACTATGAATCACCTATCGTGCTATATTCGTTCTTAATCAATGAATGGATTACCTCGTTCGAAGCTGATTTGAAGAAATATCCCGAATGGAACTGGACTGAGTTTGAGACTTTAAAGCAAGAAGCGTCCCAACTTAACCCTAATGATGCCAAGGCTCTAAAGGATTTCTATGTTCGTATGGTGACCAGCTTCAAGGCTTTTGAAGGAGTTGCGGGTAATATATTAGGCATAACCATTATCATATATCGAATAGAAGATGTAGTTTCTCTTAACAAATGCCTAAAAGAATTGGCAGAAGCATTGCCACCGCACATAAGCCTTATTCTGACAGATTATAACAGACGAGACGTTTACAGCATCCTGCTGAAAGAAATGAAGGATAAGGCATGTCTTATTAAAGTCCCCAATCAAGATATAGCCGGTGCCTATAAAGAGATTGCAACACAGGGAGACCCCCATGATCCGCAAGTAAGATACCGCCAATGTCTGTTTGAATTAGGAGAAGCAGCAAATGCAGGGAAAAAGCAGGAGGTGAAACGTCTGGGAGAAGAACTCATAAAGATATGCCGGGAAATAGGCGGAACGGTGATGTGGGCATCGGCTTATTTGATTTACGGAGGATTCTTGCTAAGTTTTAATGACTTCTCTTTCACGCATAAAATACTGGACAAAGGCATCGACATAGCGCAGTCCGCAAAGAAAGACGATAAAGACAGTATCCAGATTCTGATACAACTCCATGATTACAAAGGCATTGCCTACAATTTGTCAAGAGACCCCCGGCAAGCGGTCAAATGCTTTTTGAAAGGAGCAGAAATAGCCAAGGAAAAAGAACTGAAATTAACTGTGGTCAACCAGTATAACTATGCCTTGCTTATTGCCTTGAAAAAAGACCGACTTTTCTATGAGCCTATCTTGGCGGAAGCATTTGAATATGGGTATTCACTGGATGACAACGAATTGAAAACAATCAATCTGTCTTTTATTGCCAGCACCTATATAAATAAAGTATATAATCTGGAAGCACAGAAACGAAAAGAGATAGAAGAACGGATGGAGTCACTCTATGGAGAAGATTGGCAAGCCAGTTCAAAAGAGTTGGCGGCTAAGCTGGAAAGAGAGTATCAACTATCGAAGAACTAAGCAGTAAAATCCTACTTAACAACGGTTTTTACTTCAATTCGCAGAAAAACATTTTTTTGCAGAAAATCGGCAAAACATTTGGAATTTCATTTTTATTTCCCTATATTTGCGATTGACAAAGATGATGTTTTATTTTTCTTCTTCTCTTTCCACAAATAAAACAGATATCGACTGGGAGAACCGGAGGAAATTTCAAAAGATCGTTTTTGAAGTTTTCTCTTTTTTGTTTTCTACCCCCAAGGGTCAGGATTCAGAAAAGAGGAACAGAGGGACTAACCTATTTTTTAACATTTAAAAACTATTAGTTATGGCATCATTTAGAGCTACTTTGGAATTTGCAGGCAAGGAGTATGACGTACTGCACTCTGAGTATGAATTCAGTCGTACAACTGACTCGAAGGGTAAGCCTTCTTCAAACATCCAGGGAGGACGCGTGTCCGTAGTTATCGAATCGACAGACGACACGGCAACCATCGAAGCCATGCTGAACAGCCAGTTCAAGCAGGTGGAAGGTAAAATCGTCTATAAGAAGATTGAAGAAGACGCCAAAATGAAGGAAATCGAGTTCAAGAACGCGTATATCGTGCACTACAAGGAAACGCTTGACGTAAACAACGATATACCGATGACCATCGCGCTCACCTTCTCTGCCGAACTTATCAATGTGGGTAATGCGGCACTCGACAACCGCTGGCCGAAAAACTAATGAATAAGTGTACCTTTTTAAAAGGTCATAAACTGTAAAAAGAATATTGTCGTTTTCAAAACTTATGAAGACGACAATATTTTTTTTGGCTGAGATGCAAATTTGAACTGATAGCGGAAAACAACTGATGTAGATATGATATCTTGCAAATATCAAAAGCCGCACGTTAAACTTTTACACGGAATTACCAAAATTTCACTATTAAAATCTGTTATTTTACATCAAAAACCCAAGGGAAACTCGTAAAATAAAGAAAGAATTAGAGGGCATATAAGAAAAACATCGTATATTTGCATAATATAGTCTAAAAAGGAATTACAAATGGATTTTGAAGGAGAATATACCCTGCGGACAGTTTCAAATCAACAAGCCCCTGAACTGGATTCAGTATATCCGGACGCTGTACTTAATATAGCCCGGGATTCAGCTTCCGTATTTCAACTAAAGCGGAAGTGGGAAAAAACTCCTCCAATGCTAAATTTGGCTCCAGACTTCCAGAGAGGCCTAGTATGGAATTCCAAACAGAAAAGCGAACTGATAGAATCCATACTGATGGGCATACCCCTGCCATTAATTTATGTGAAAGAGGATGAAAAGGGTGTATATATTATTGTGGATGGCAAGCAACGCCTGAGCACATTGTTCAGCTTTATAAATAATGAGTTTACGTTAGGAAAACTTACTATTCTGAAAGACAAAAATGGCTGTCGATTTAATGATTTAAGTTTGTTAGAGCAAAATAAGATAGAAGATTGCTCTCTGACTTTGCATGTAATTAAAGCTCCAACCAGCGACCGGGTCACTTTTGATTTGTTTGACCGTGTGAACAGAGGAGGAACACGACTCAATAATCAGGAAATGCGTAATGCACTTTATCAGGGAAATGCCACAAAGCTAATCAACCGTCTAGCAGAAAAGGACGTTTTTGTTGAAGCTACAGAACATTCCGTTCCTGCCAAACATATGAAAGACAGGTATCTGGTACTACGGTTTGTGGCTTTTTGCTTGTGGCAAGAACATATTACCATAGATCCTGACACGAACAACCTATTGGAATATAAAAGTAACCTGGAAGATTTCTTAGGGAAAACAATGCGTTTTCTCAACCGTTTAAATCCGGAAGACAAATTATTTGAAGAACTTGATACCCGATTTACGCATGCCATGAGACTCGCATTACAGCTGTCCACATCAGGAGGTTTTCGACTACCTTCGTCCACTGGCAAAAAAAGACCAATAAACATGGCTTTTTTTGAGAGTTTCAGTTATTTTCTGTCCAAACTACATGGAGAAAACAAGCAAATTTATTGTCAAATTCAAAATGTATATGAGCAATTAATACTTGATAGAGACTATCTGGATACACTGACCCATTCTGTAGATAGTGGTAAACAGACTGAAAAACGTTATGAAATTATAAACCGATTTATCCATAATATGAACTATGATAAAGAATTTTACAATAAAGGATTATAAATGTTTTACAGATTGTTCGTTGGAACTAAAATCGCTGAATCTTTTCGCGGGTCCGAATTCATCAGGGAAATCCACTGCATTGCAGGCCTTGCTGACTGTTTCGGATAATCTGACGGAAAATAAAGGTAAACATGGCTTAAAAAGTCGATTGATGGAAGCGTCAAAGTTCAATGACGTAAGGAACTTTGTGACCAACGCCAAATCATACAAAATCGGTATCTCGTACAATGACGAAAAACCAATAGTTCTATGTTTCACCCCAGGAGATGACTCTTTTCAATCCACTCTCGTAGAACAAATGGATGATTCGTCTTCAGATTTATTGCAAATGCTCGGAAGTGGAAATCTGTTGTATCTACCCGCAACACGTACTGGAGGCGCATATATACATCCCATAAATTCTGACACAGAAAATAAACTGGGACGTAACGGGGAATTTGTGATTGACTACTATGCCAAGCACCGTTTAGATTCATTGGATGCCGCTCTGATTTTGGCTCCTGGTACTCAAACCCTGGAAGGGCAAGTGAATCACCAACTGGATAAACTGACCGGCTACCGGTTGGTAGTGGAAACAACAGGAAATAACCATTATGTAAAATATGAGACGCGTAGCGGTAAACAACTTTTTCCCTACCATGTCGGTACTGGAGTAAGTTTTATTACTGAAGTAATCATTGCCTGTTTTGCCACCCCGAAAGGAGGTGTGGTGATTGTGGAGAATCCAGAAATCCATCTGCATCCGAAAGCACAAGCTGACCTGATTGATTTTATGGCACAGATTGCGAAAGCCGGTGTGCAAATCATCATAGAGAGTCATAGCGACCACCTGTTTAACGGCATCCGGCGTCTGATCAGCCAGAATGAACTGGCATTGTCCGATGTCGCTGTATATAATTTCAGGCAAGATGAAAATTGTCTGACACATGCCGAGCGTGTGGAATTTAGTCCTCAAGGAGGAATATTGTCATATATTCCTGGCATGTTTGAACAATTTGATATAGACTTGGATGCCATTTTGAAATTATAAGAAGATGGACGGTATTATTATTAATGAGCTGTCACTAAACGGTCAATTCAGTGACAGTCTAGATTTCTGGAAGAACGGGATGCCGCCTTTTCACAAGGCATTGCGGGACGCTCTGTCATTTAGTATCGGATGCCTGTTCAAGAAGATGGATTTTTATGGAGCACAAGCCACTCCTGATAAAACTCTTCATGACCTGCTGAAAGCACAGGAAACCCGTATTATAGATGAAGCCAGAATGTATAAGAGCACATTGGCACGCGCTATTTATGATCCGTTTTGGGATAATGCTCCTCTACAGGACCCACGTGCAAAGTATATGGTTGATGAGACAAATGTGTCAGGCAGTTCTGTAGCTGAAGCTACTGCCCGTCCGGTCTGCCTTCTCTCATTTATAAGGTCTCCATATGAAAATCATCCGATTACCGTAACCAAAGATGGGGGAAAAATCGAGGTAAGCAATATCTGGAAAGAAAAGCAATTATATTCTATTCTGTTTGAAAGAGGTGAACTGCCACTTGAAAAGTATATTACCACTCGTTTTAGTGGCGGTAAACTTGATTTCAGTCTTATTGATGACTCTAATGGATTTTCCCTTATTGACAATGAAAATCAAAGTGAATTTATTGATTCATTCTCTAAATTTGAAAAACTGGACTGGAATGCCATTATGACAGATAAAGGACTGGATTATAAGACATATAATAAAAATAAGAGAAGCAGGCATTATTTTTCCAATGAACAATGGGAAAAAGGTATTAAAAAATTCAGAATCACTCAGCGGAACAGGTGTTTCGGTTATGTGGAAAACGGCATTTTCTATGTGTTGAGATTTGATTTAAATCATGAGCTGAGTGATGTAGGATAATAGCTTACAGATTATACGGTATAGAATAATAGTTAATTGCGCACAAGGAGATTAAATATCAAAATACTATATAATCTTCTCGAAAAAGTAGAGCGGGAACAGAAGTAAGCAATTTTTTGTGATAAAATTTGCATTTATGCCAATTTTAATGTATATTTGCGATTTGCAGGGATGATGTTTTGTTTTCCTACTTCTCCTATCGCAAACATAAGACATGAAAGATGGACATTGGAGGAAATTTCAAAAGATTATACCTTGAAATTTCCTCTTTTGCTTATATGCTTAGAGGCAAATCCACGAAAAAAATTCGATTGCTGTCAAACTTTTAACATACGGTTTTCACGATGGAAGAAAAAAAGATAACAATCAGCATAGATGGGAATACACACTACTCTTTTCAAGAGATTATGCTGAAACAGGTAATCAATGATCACCACTATTTCGAAATCAGTCTCGACATAGAGGAAGGTGAAGACTATGCCACACACTCCCTGGAAAAAGCCAAGAACTGGTTGGGAAAGAAGGTTAACATTGAAATGGGAAGTAATGTCTTTATAGGAATCATTACCCATGTTTCGCTACATCGTGCAGACGGCAATCATGGCTACCTGCTTATAACCGGATTTTCTACCACTTTCCTGTTGGAATCAGACCTGAACTGTGCCTCGTGGCTAAACAAGACATTGGCCAACATCGTCAGTGAGGTATGTGAAAAAGCAGGAGTGACAGTATTGGCTTCTCCGGAATTCACAGAGAAAATCGAATATGAATGCCAATACAGGGAGACCAACTTTGATTTCATCAGACGATTGGCAAGGCAATATCACGAATGGCTGTATTACGACGGGAAACAACTTGTCTTTGGCAAGCCTACGCTTTTCTCCAGCATACCTTTGATGTACGGAAGAAATCTCGAAAGCCTGGACATCTCCATTCAAGCCCTTGCACGTCCATTGCGGGGTCAGTCATACCATTCTCCAGATGACCAGACATTTGACAGTTCTTCACCTGATGCACCTCAAGGACTGAACACTTTAGGTCAGTCCGCTTTTCAAGCTTCCATAGGACTTTTCAAATCACCAGCCCATCAAGCGGCAGAGCCACGTATATCCAACAAAGTGGAGCTAGACAGCTATTTCCAGAAAAAGCAACAGAGCGACACAGCAGCTTCTCATTATATTACCTGCGAAAGTGACTGTTATGAGTTGACAGTAGGCAGTGTCATTGAAATACAGACAGCCATTCAAAAAGAAAAATCCAAATTTACCGAACAGTCCCTTGGTACATACATTATCACGGAAATAACCCATATAATTGGTTCAGGAAATAGCTACACCAATAGATTTACCGCACTCAGTTCTTCAGTGCACAACCTTCCGGCACCAGACGTTCCGTTACCTGTCGCACAAACCCAACAGGCCATAGTGCTAAGCAACGACGACCCAGAGAAACAAGGGCGCGTACAGGTAAAAATGAATTGGCAGACTGAAGGTATGCAGACCTCATGGATACGCGTAATGACCCCTGATGCCGGGAAAAGCGACCAGGTGACTACCAACAGAGGATTTGTCTTTATCCCTGAAAAAGATGACATTGTATTGATAGGATTCCGGTATGACGACCCGAACCGTCCGTTTGTTATGGGCAGCCTGTTCAACGGGAAAACGGGAACCGGTGGCGACAGCGGGAACAAAAAGAAAAGTCTGACTACCCGGAGTGGCTGTACCATCACCATTGACGATGATGCCGGTAGCATCCTCATCATGGATCCGAGCGGCAGCAAGTTTTTGCTAAACGGAGACAAAACCATCACTATAGATTCAGAAGAAAAAATTACATTACACTCCAAGGTCATTGAGATTCACGCTGATGAAAAGGTCGATACCAATGGGCAAAAAGAAGTGAATGTTACAAGCGACAAGACAATGATTGAGGGAACATCAGAAACCTCCATCAAAAGTTCCACCATAATAAAAGAAGATGCTCCAACGATAAAATCCACCGGAACACAAAGTGTTGGCATTAGCGGAAAGCTTATCGATGTGATTGGAGACAATATTACCAATATCAAAGGTGGTGTTCTAAACTTCAACATGTAATTGTTATATAATCAAAATAAAATGTGAGTGCCATGTTGCTCGTTGATACACATCTGACGATAGTCACTGGGGTTGACGTCCATACGAC
>UMGV01070081.1_pt1 | contig 11783 bp, 6 predicted proteins | sample 1965361 | NCBI WGS metagenome assembly UMGV01 (sample SAMEA4836081, study PRJEB28245) | human gut metagenome | biome: gut microbiome; material: fecal sample | place: Denmark | collected 2008
CAGACGTGCGATGGGAACACGGAAGGGTGAGCATGATGTGTAGTTCATGCCAAGCTTAGCACAGAACTTCACAGAGCTGGGCTCGCCACCGTGCTCGCCGCAGATACCTGTACGCAGAGTGGGACGAACCTTGCGGCCGTTCTCTACTGCCATCTTGATGAGCTGGCCCACACCGTTCTGGTCGAGAACCTGGAAGGGATCAACCTTCAGAATCTTCTTCTCGAGGTATGCAGGCAGGAAGCTTGCGATATCGTCACGAGAATAACCGAAGGTCATCTGAGTCAGGTCGTTGGTACCGAATGAGAAGTACTCAGCCTCGGTAGCAATCTTGTCGGCGGTGAGAGCAGCACGAGGAATCTCAATCATTGTGCCAATCTCGAAGTCGATGCGAACACCTTCCTCGGCAAACACTTCCTCGGCCACCTTCTGGATAATCTCCTTCTGCTGCTTCAGCTCATAGAGAATACCAATCAGGGGAACCATGATCTCGGGATGAGGATCAAATCCTTCCTTCTTCAGCTGGCAGGCTGCACCCAGGATGGCACGTGTCTGCATAGCGGTAATCTCGGGGAAGGTGATGCCCAGGCGGCAACCTCTGTGACCCAGCATGGGGTTGTTCTCTGCCAGAGAGTGAACGCGCTTCTGGATTTCCTCAACGCTTACACCCATCTGCTCAGCCATTACCTTCTGGCCAGCCTCATCGTGGGGAACAAACTCGTGCAATGGGGGATCGAGCAGACGAACATTCACGTGCAGACCGTCCATTGCCTTCAGGATGCCATAGAAGTCAGCCTTCTGGTAGGGAAGCAGCTTGGCCAGTGCCTTCTCACGACCCTCTACGGTGTCGGCGAGAATCATCTCGCGCATAGCCACAATCTTCTGACCGTCGAAGAACATGTGCTCTGTACGAGTCAGACCGATACCCTTGGCGCCGAACTGGCGTGCTATCTCTGCATCGTGGGGAGTGTCGGCATTGGTGCGAACCTCCATCTTGGTGTATTTGTCGCAAAGGTCCATCAGCTCCTTGAAGTCGCCTGACAGCTCAGCAGCCTTGGTGGCAATCTCACCGGCATATACCTGACCTGTGGTACCATTCAGAGAAATGAAATCACCTTCCTTATATACTACGCCCTCAACCTCTACGGTCTTGTTCTTATAGTTCACGTTGATGGCACCTGCACCAGATACGCAACACTTACCCATACCACGTGCTACAACGGCAGCGTGAGAAGTCATACCGCCACGTGCTGTGAGGATACCCTCGGCAGCAGACATACCAGCAAGATCCTCGGGAGATGTCTCGATACGTACCATAATCACCTTGTGGCCATCAGCATGCCAAGCCTCTGCGTCATCGGCATGGAACACAATCTGACCGCAAGCAGCACCGGGAGATGCGGGAAGCCCCTGAGTGATGACAGTTGCCTTCTTCAGAGCATCCTTGTCAAATACGGGGTGCAGCAGCTCGTCCAGCTTCTGAGGCTCGCAGCGCATGATAGCTGTCTTCTCGTCTATCATTCCCTCGTGCAGCAGATCCATAGCAATCTTCACCATTGCAGTACCTGTGCGCTTACCATTACGTGTCTGCAGGAACCACAGCTTGCCCTCCTGTACGGTGAACTCCATATCCTGCATATCGCGATAGTGCTTCTCCAGTTTGTCCTGCAGAGCATCCAGTTCCTTGTAGAGCTCGGGCATTGCCTCCTCCATAGAAGGATACTTGGCTGCACGCTCCTCCTCAGAGATGCCTGCACGCTCTGCCCAGCGCTGAGAACCAATCTTTGTAATCTGTTGAGGTGTGCGGATACCGGCTACAACGTCCTCACCCTGAGCGTTGATCAGATACTCACCGTTGAAGAGGTTCTCACCGTTACCAGCGTCACGGCTGAAGCAAACACCTGTTGCGGATGTCTCGCCCATGTTACCGAACACCATAGCCATTACTGATACGGCAGTTCCCCACTCGTCGGGAATTCCCTCCATCTTACGGTACAGGATAGCACGCTCGTTCATCCAGCTGCGGAACACAGCGCAGATAGCACCCCACAACTGTTCCTTGGGATCAGAGGGGAAGTCGCTGCCGGTCTGCTCCTTGATGGCTTTCTTGAACAGCTCCACCAACTTCTTGAGTGACTCCACTGACAGGTCCTTGTCGAGTGTAACGCCCTGCTCTTCCTTCACCTTCTCGATGATAGCCTCGAAGGGGTCGATATCCTCCTTGTTTACGGGCTTCATGCCAAGCACCACGTCACCGTACATCTGCACGAAACGACGGTAGCTGTCATATACGAAGTGGGGGTTGTTGGTCTTTGCCACCATACCCTCGGCCACTTCATCGTTCAGACCCAGATTCAGGATGGTATCCATCATACCAGGCATAGAAGCACGTGCACCAGAACGTACAGAAACCAGCAGAGGATTCTTGGGGTCACCAAACTTGCAGTTCATCAGTCCCTCAGTGTGAGCAACAGCTGCATTCACTTCGTCCTGAAGCAGTTCTACGATTTTATCCTGACCCACCTCGTAATATTCATTACAGGTGTCTGTAGTGATGGTGAAGCCTGGAGGAACAGGCACGCCAATGTGATTCATTTCAGCAAGGTTTGCACCTTTACCGCCCAGCAATTCACGCATCTGAGCATTTCCTTCAGCTTGTCCGTTGCCGAAGGTGTAAACACGTTTTTGACTCATAATGTGTTCTAAGTTAATTACTATGTTATCTATCACTTTTGCAAATGTACCCTAATTTGAGTATTTAAGCAAGTGATTGGGACATTTTTGTTGCGAAAATAGCTAAATTTGCATCCGAAATACATATTACGATACAATTTATGTCAAGAAAGAAGAAAGTGTTACCCCTGTTGGAGAACGTGGAAATATCGGCAGTTGCGGCCGAGGGAAAAGCTCTTGCCAGGGTGGATGATATGGTAGTCTTTGTGCCTTATGTGGTTCCAGGTGACGTAGTTGACTTGCAGGTGACGCGCAAGAAACATCATTACGCCGAGGCTGTGGCTGTCCGTTTTCACAAGTATGGTGAAGCCCGCACGCAGCCCTTCTGTGCCCACTTCGGCGTTTGTGGCGGCTGCAAGTGGCAATGTCTGTCTTATGAGGCACAACTTGCAGCCAAGCAGAAGCAGGTGATGGACGCCCTCCAGCGGATAGGCGGAGTGGAATTGCCAGCCTGCAGTCCCATTCTGGGTTCCGAGAAGACACGTGCTTACCGCAACAAACTGGAGTTCGGCTTCTCCAACAAGGCTTGGCTGACTGCTGAGCAGATAGCGTCTGGCGAAACCTTCAATATGCCTGGCGCTGTGGGGTTCCACACCAGCGGTTCTTTCGACAAGATACTTCCCATCGAAACCTGTCATCTGATGGATGACGTGAACAACGAACTGCGCAATGGCATACGTGACTATGCCTACGAGCACGGACTTTCCTTCTACGACCAGCGTGAGCACTGCGGACTCCTGCGCGGAATGATGATACGCCTGAGCAATACGGGCGAACTGATGCTGCTCATCCAGTTCTGCATCCTCAACGACGCAGAGCGCGAGCAGGCTATGGGACTCCTCAACTGGGTGGCCGACCGCTTCCCTCTGGTGAGTAGTCTGCTGTGGGTAGATAACCAGAAGTTCAACGACACCTTCGGCGACCTGCCCGTCTATTGCCACAAGGGTACCGACCACATCTACCTCAACATGGAAGGATTACGCTTCAAGGTTGGTCCCAAGAGCTTCTATCAGACCAATACCGACCAGGCATATATATTATATAAGGTAGCACGTGACTTTGCTTCGCTCACAGGAAACGAACTCGTATATGACCTCTACACTGGCACCGGCACCATTGCCAACTTTGTAGCCCGTCAGGCACGCCAGGTGATAGGCATCGAATATGTACCCGAGGCCATCGAGGATGCCAAGGTCAACTCCCAGCTCAATGGCATAGACAACACCATCTTCTATGCCGGCGACATGAAGGACATTCTCAACCGCGAGTTCATCGAGCGTCATGGTCGTCCCGATGTGATTATCACCGACCCGCCACGTGCCGGCATGCATGCCGATGTGGTAGATGTCATCCTCTTTGCCGCACCGCGCAAGGTGGTCTATGTGAGTTGCAATCCTGCCACCCAGGCACGCGATCTGCAGTTGCTTGACAAGGACTATCGCGTGGTGGCAGTACAACCAGTGGATATGTTCCCACACACCCAGCACGTGGAGAATGTGGTGCTGCTTGAGCGCAGAGACTGATTGGCAATGGGGGAGCATTCTCCCTGCCATTTATGTCTATTGTGAAAAGAAGTGAAATAAAATCTCTTTCTAATTTGCATAATTGGCAGGAAGTGTATATCTTTGCAGTCGTTTTTTGCAAGGGGTTGTGCTTTATGGCGCATTTCAATGCATAAAGACAGAAAGGATGGTTCGGTAGCTCAGTTGGATTAGAGCAGCAGCCTTCTAAGCTGCGGGTCATGGGTTCGAGCCCCATCCGAATCACAAGAGAACTTTAAGTCAGACTTAAGGCTCTCTTGTTTTTTTTGTACCTTTTTTGTAGGGGCTGGAATTATGGGCTCACCCGACAAACCAGGGAGAGCCGTCTCAAAAAACTCTGCCCGGATATGATGCTCTGATTCATTGAGGCTCGCAGGATTAACTCCAAAAGATGGGCTCTTGAGGCCATCTTTAAGGAAGGAAAGGGGGTGCTCGGTTTTAGCAAAGCGAGTCCGACTCTATTTGTAAACGAAAATAAGATGTCTTATGTGCAGGATTCATTTAGCCTCCAGGACGGGCGCATTGCATACCTCCACCGTCCAACCCTAGGCTGGACGGTCAGAGAATATATACTGACTTTGCAAAGTAAGCTTGCTTCTTCCACCGTCCAGCCTTGGGTTGGACGGTCAAGAACAACCTATTCGCTGATTTGAAGACATACAGGAAGTGCAGAAGAAGCCTACATCTCCTTGGGCGTCAATTAGCTTCCCTTGTACAGCCTTGAAATTATCATCAGCGAAGGGACATGGGAAGGCATCCCTGAACTGGTTGCTTCCATCCCAAGGTCCTTCAACATCACGGGATGAAGAAATGCTTGAGGCTATGGTTGACGAATCTGGTTGTTCGACTCAAATATGCGATGTAAAACGACAACTCATCTGCTCCAACTCCTGCAGACAAAGATATTGCCAAGCTAACCGAGGTAACAAAACAAGATCGGGCTGAAGCCATAGTAGATGATTATGGCGCGAAATACTGTAAAGACGGCAAAAGAATATTAAAGACGCCAGCCTGGAAATGACAGCGTGCATCCTTTAGGCATTATGCTATCAAAGAAGGAACAGAAATCATTGGTGACTTTGCGTACTATTGGTATAAAAGTCTGATCTCCATCACCATACCAACAAATGTCACTACTATTGGTGACAAACCGTTTTATTCTTTAATCTACTCAAATAACAAAAGTGTAAAGGCATCTTCTTCATAAAATAAATAATTCAACCTGACATTGGGGATAGATTATTAGAAGATCTCTTCAAAAACCGCAACTCAACAGCAACTTTTGTTAAATAAGTACTGAATTGTTTGGCTGTATTCAAAGAAAAGTCTATCTTTGTATCGAAATCAATAGAAAATGATGTTTAATTGAGGCTAATGGTTGATGAATTATGGAGAAGCTAACAAGCAAAGAAGAGGAAGTAATGGAGCTGATTTGGCAACTTGGCCAGTGTGCTCCAAAGGACGTGGCGACACTCTATCCGGAACCTCGTCCAAGCGCTAACGCCATTGCGCAGATTTTTCAGGCATTGGAAAAGAAAGAGTATCTTACGCATGAACCGAAAGGACGCGGCTTCGTTTATCGGCCTATTGTGGACAAGCAAGCATACGGAAGAGGGCGATTGTCGAGTGTTATCAATCGTTTCTTCAGTGACTCATATATGAGTGTAGTGTCGGCACTGATGCAGGAGGAGAAGGTCACCGAGGCGGATTTGCTTCAATATCTGGCTGACTTAAAGCGTAAGGAGGGCTGACGTATGGCTGCATTTATTATCTACGCTATTCGGTGGGCGGTGACACTGACACTGTTCTACTTGCTCTTCAGGCTTCTGCTCCGGCGCGAAACGTACCACCGCCTGAACCGTGCCGTGCTGTTAGCCATTCTTGTGGTGAGTCCGCTACTTCCGCTCTTGCCTTTGCATACTGATGAACCGACAGCTATGGATGCGATGCTTGCCAGAATTGAGGAGCCGCTGATGAGCCTGTCATCTGATGCGAATAATGCTGATGCCACATTCGTTGCCCAAGAAAGCGAGGACGCAACACCGGGGCTTTGGGTGCGCTATCTGGCATACATATATATAATTGGTATTGCTTTCGCGCTCGCCATTTATCTGTTGCGACTTTTGACTCTGGCGCGCCTCTTACGTTGTTGCCAACGCATATCCCATCCAATAGTTACGAAAGATGTTCATCTTATGCTGGATATGAGAATCAAACAGCCCTGCAGCTGGATGCACTGGATTATCATTGGTCCTATCGACCTGAAACAGAATGCAGAACCAGTCATCAAGCATGAACTTGCGCACGTAAGGATGAGACATTCGTGGGATGTGGTTCTCTGCGACCTCACCTGCAGCCTATTATGGTTCCTGCCTTTTGCGTGGATGTTACGTCAAGACCTGGTGGATGTGCATGAGTTTCAGGCAGACGAGGCGGTATTGCAGGGAGGCGTGACGTTGGATGAATACGAGCATCTGCTGGTGCGCAAAGCAGTACAGACACAGGTTCTGCCCATCATGAACACTCTACGCCGTGGAGCTGTGAAGAAGCGTTTTGCCATGATGCATTGCGGTCGTTCATCCCGTTTGTCACGGATCAAACTGCTATATCTCCTTCCTGCCCTTGCAGCTTGTTTGTGGGTGTCAGCCAAAGCCGAGATATACACGACCTATCTCAACGGCAAGCTCTTGACACAAGAAGAACAGAAGGCCATCGACCCCAGCACAATAGAACATGTTACCGTGTTGAAAAGCCGGAAAACAATATACGTTGAGACAAAGACCGTATCTGTTCCTGCCAATAACGACGGGTTGAAACCTGGGACAAGTCCAGAGAACACTAACTTTGACAATGTTGAACAAATTCCCCAATTCCATGGTGGCGATGAAGCTATGTATAAATACATTTCCCACCATATACGTTATCCGAATATTGCCATCGAAAATGACGTAGAAGGAGCCGTCAACGTGGAGTTCTTCGTTGAAGAGGATGGGAGCATCACGCAAGTGAAAGCCTTGGAGCCTTCGCCTGCGTCAGGTAAAAGCAACATTGTGGTGACTTCCAATCGGCAGGAACGAAGCGAAATATCCTCCACTGACACAGAAAAGGGAATCCGTGCTTTGCAGGAGTATTCAGAGGAACTTATCCGAGGTATGCCTCCGTTTGAGCCAGGGCAAAAACAAGGCATGCCTGTTCGTGCTAAAGTGACCTTGCCTATAACGTACCAACTCAACTGAAAAACGAGGCAAGAGCAGAGAGCAGGCTTGTTTGCACTATGCCTTGCAAGGAGGAAGAAGACCGAAGATCAACTGTCGTAGCCCTATCTTATTGACAACAATTGATTATCCGTCAAAATGACGGACAGCCCTTGTTATACCCTTATAATAACCCTAAAATATTAAAAGTATGATTACAAAAGCATCCATCCGTCGTTTCCTGTGGCGTCACTGTTATGGCCTCCACCATATGAACTACAGGAAAAGTTCAACCAAGAGGAATTGAAGAAACTGATAGATATTATTGAAAAGGCAGACAGAAGGAACAGCACCCCAATAAAACATTAACAACAATGAAAAATATTTTAGCAACCATGACGGCCCTTACACTGACGATAGGAGTGCAGGTACAAGAAGAGACTGTTGACACGGCTCAGCTCGTGGCCGTGTATGACTATGAGTGTAGAACACAGGACGACGAGGCAGCACCCATCACGGACAGGATGCAGCTCGTGGTACAAGTGGGACGGACGGTGACGAAGTCGATGCCGTATTCAGCCTATCCGTTTACTGACAACGGTTCAAAGGCAGATGTGGCAACAGGGTTCCAAGAGGCACTGATGCACATGTCGACGGTGTGGACGGGCTTATCCAACGGACAGACCACTGTACGTGAGTTCATCTTCCCGCACGACTACGAGGGCTACGAGCCGACACGCGATATCGCATGGACGCTCAGTGATGACACACTGACCGTGAGCGACTACCTTTGTCAGCAGGCCACAGCGACGCATCGAGGCGTAGAATGGCGCGTGTGGTACACTGATGAGATTCCTTCATCGGCCGGGCCGTGGCGGCTGCGCGGTCTGCCGGGACTGATAGTGAAAGCAGAGAGTGAGGCGCACACGTTCTGCCTTGCAGGGCTTCGCCAAGAGGCATCGCCCATTACAGCCCCAGAGCAAAGGGTCGATGTGCTCCGTATGAAATACGCCAAACTGTAGAAGCATAAGAACGAAATTCTTAGCAACCGCCAATATGCCAAGAATCCCATGTACTATGTGCCCAATCTTCAGGGCAGTATCACGGACATGAACGTCTTCAACCACGACGGACAGCAACTTCTCTTTGCCAATGGCGGTCATCCGCTGCTGACGAAGGCCCACGTATATCAACCGCTGGAAAAGGAATAAGACAGATATGCAGCGACTCCTGTACATTATATTATATATAGCACTGACCGTCCATGCATCCGCTCAGGTGCGAGTGACGGGGCGGGTGATAGATTTGCAGAACAAGCCCGTGAATGATGTCATTGTGAAAATGGTAATCGGCACGAAGACGCTGGCGTTTACCAGCACGAATGCGAAGGGCGAGTATGCGCAGGAGGTCAAGAGTGCGCCGACGGGGGAGGTGACACTACAGTTCAATCACATCAGCTATGAGAAGGAGTCGGAACGTGTGACGCTGAAGGAGCGGGTGACCAAGGTGAACATGCTGCTGACTATGAAGAGAATCAGCCTGAAAGAGGTGACGGTGAAGCCTGACATGCTGCGGCAGAAGGGCGACACGCTGAGCCATAACCTGGCGTCGTTTCTTGGCAAGGGTGACGTGACGCTGGAGGATGGACTGAAGCGGCTTCCGGGAGTCGATGTGTCGAAGAATGGTGGCATCAGTTATATGGGCAAGCCCATCTCGCAGTTCAACATCGAGGGGATGGACCTGCTGGGCGGCAAGTATAACCTTGCGACGCAGAACATTCCTGCGGATTATGTGACGAATGTCGAGATAGTGCGTAATCACCACAGCCGACGGGTGGAGAAGGACGTGCCGAGCAACGAAGCGTCGATGAACATCAGACTGTCGAACAAGGCAAAGTTCAAACCGTTCGGACAGGAGGAGGGGGGCGGGCTACATGGAGGACGGCAACGATAAGTTACAAGCCCTGCTGGGACTGACTGGCATGATGTTCACGAACAAGTTCCAGACCATCTGCTCGGTGAAGGGTGGAAACTACAAGGACTTTGCGCGGGCCGACATGTACGACCACTTCGGCGGTTCGGACGTGAGCACCTGCGCCATAAGCCTCTTTGGCGGCTTCGATGGCGGTGCGCCTCCGCAGGGGCTGTACCTCTACCAGCGTAACGGCATGGCAACTGTGAACGAAATCCTGCGTACGGACTCGTTCACGACCATGAAGGTGTACGCCGACTTCAGCTACCACCGCGCTACGCACGACACCAGCCAGAGTACGACGTACCTGGCCAACGGTAGTGATTACGTGACCGTGAGCGAACAGATATCGCCAATAACAAAAATTCACCTGCCGAAGCTGTCGGTGAACTACCTGAAGAACGCAGATCGCGTGTATCTCAGCGAGACGTTTGTGCTCAAAGGGAAGTTTGAGCAGAACGAGGGGGATGTGGTGGCCAATGAGTCGCTGGTGGAGCAGCGACGGAAGACATCATCGTTTGAGGTGTGCAACGAATTCTTCTGGATGAGCAGAACTGAGAAGGGTGACCGGCGACACGTTCATGCCAACGTGTCGTTCAAGCGGACACCAACGCTAAGGCTGTCTTTCAGCCAAGACAGTATGGACTACGGTCAGACGGCGCAGTCCTCGACGCTCAGTATGAACGTCGGCTCGTCATTCCAAATCCCCATCGGCTCGTCGTTCTGGCTGAACCTGCCCGTCAGCGTGTCAGCAATGTATGATGACTTGGAAACAGAACGTTGTGGCGAATACGAACTTCGCAACTTAGGAGTCGGGGATTTGAAATCCTCTCCAACAGATAGAAACGACATTCGCGGCTGGGCCTTCACGCCGACTCTCAACCCCGGCTTCGAGATTCATTCCAAGAACCACCGCTTCTACCTGAGTACGGGCATCGGTGCTGCGCTGAAGGGACTGTACTATAACAAACTCAACTACACAAAGCCCGTGTTCAATCCCTCGATGGGCATCAACTACACCTTCTCGGCCAACAGCAAGCTGTCGATCTCGACGGGCTACACTACCTCGATTGGCGACATGATGACGCTGCTGACGGAGCCGATGCAGGTTGACTATCGCTCGGTGCGCACCTCGTCAGGCATCATTGGCGAGTCCGACACCTGGCACACGTCGGGAGAGTGGAAGTGGCAACTGCCCATGCAGTACTTCACGCTGAGCCTCGCCGCCAGCCACAGCGAGGGCAAGCAGAACACGCTCACGTCACAGAGCGTCAGCGGCAACGACATCAGCAATACATCTCTGCTTCGCGACAGCCGCAGCAGCTCCACCAGTTTCTCCGTAGCCGCCACGAAGAACATCCCCTCGCTCTTCGCCAAGTTCGGTGCAAACGGCCGCTACAGTTTTGGCAGCGGCGAACAGGCCGTGAACGAGACCGCTATCGATACTCGCACGAACAGCTATGCCCTGCACGGCAACACTACCATCACCCCCGTCCCTTGGCTCGAACTGCGGTACGACATCAATTACGGTTGGTCGCGGTCCCGTTATTCCGAAAAAAGTAATACTACCACCTCCATCTCCCACAGCGGTGCTGTCCACATCTTCCCCATCGCCACCCTCGACCTCTCACTGGACTATGACCACGTGCGCCGCCAGCTCACCGCCGACCAATACAAGCGTATGTCACTCTTCAACGCCTCCGCCCAGTACAAATGCAAGCGTCTCGTCCTCCGCCTCGAACTCGACAACCTCCTGAACCAGCGCCACTACGCCTATACCATCTTCAACGGCATCAACAACTACACTTATGACTACGCCCTCTGTGGCAGAACCGTCATGCTTAGGGCCACGTTCAAACTGTAATGAACATTATTGTTGTCCGATAAAACTCCAAAGAGCATAAATATCCTGCCCGAAGTCCTTTAAAACTGGACTTCGGACTTTTTCCTGACTTCGTCACTCAAAAATGTCAATTTTATAATTAATTGATAAACAACATTTTGTATCTTTGCATACCCTTATTTTGGGGTACTCAAAAGGTTTTTTAACTATGTTTGTCAAAAGAAAGAAGAATCGGTCTGGAACAACAAGTGTTGTTGTTGCAGAGAAAACGAAGGGCATTTACAAAGAGTTGATTACTATTGGTGTGGCCAAAGATTCAAACGAAATAGACAGTCTCGTAAATGCAGGTCATGAATGGATTTCCAAGGAAGAATCCCGACGCCATCCACAACTAGATTTATATGGTGAGGAGCGTGAGGCGTGTGACCGTGAGCGAGAAGAAGTCCGCCGTGTTCTGTCCAATGTCAGCAACATCCTTCTCAACGGATGCGACTTGATATTGGA
>UMGV01011687.1_pt1 | contig 11754 bp, 9 predicted proteins | sample 1965361 | NCBI WGS metagenome assembly UMGV01 (sample SAMEA4836081, study PRJEB28245) | human gut metagenome | biome: gut microbiome; material: fecal sample | place: Denmark | collected 2008
CAGAACTGACGACCCCTCTGGATCTCACCAAACTCAACCTGTCTTCTCAGGATGTTTATGCCATGCTTTCCAAAGGACAGACAGCTGGTGTGTTCCAGCTTGAGTCGGCCGGCATGCGAGACACCCTGAAGAAACTGCAGCCGACCTGCATCGAAGACCTCGCTGCGGTTATCGCGTTGTACCGACCGGGTCCGATGGACAGCATTCCAAAGTTCATTGAGAATAAGAACAACAAGGACCAGATCCAGTATCTGATTCCTCAATTGGAGCCTATTCTGAAAGACACATACGGAACTATTGTTTATCAGGAGCAGGTCATGGCCATTGTACGTGAAGTCGCTGGATATTCATTCGGTAGAGCTGATCTGGTTCGCCGCGCAATGTCCAAGAAGAAGCACGTCGTAATGGAGCACGAGAAAGATGTCTTCATTAACGGCTCGCTGAATGCAGACGGTTCGGTGGATGTCGAAGGCTGCGTACGTCGAGGCATTCCTGCTGAAATTGGAGAGCAGATCTGGGCAGAAATGGCCGATTTTGCTTCGTATGCATTTAACCGTGCACACGCTGCCTGTTACGCTGTTATGGCGTATCGCACCGCATTTATGCGCTGCTATTATCCCCACGAGTTCTTTAGTGCACTGCTGACTAATAGCATTGATGACAAGACCGAAAAAATGGTAGGTTATATCAATGACGTTACCAACATGGGCATTAAGGTCCTTCCGCCGGATATCAATACCAGCGAGGTATCGTTCTCGGTAGAAGGGGATAGCATTCGATATGGTCTCCTGGCCATTAAGAATACAGGCATAACGATTTTGTCGGAGATTGTTGAGGAACGTAAGATCCATGGTCCATATACTGACCTGCAAGATCTTGTCGAGCGCAACATCAATTCTGTCAAGTCCAACACACTGGAGGCTCTTATCAATTCTGGTTCGTTTGACAGTTTCCCGCATAGCAGAGAAGAAATGCTTGCGATTCTGCCGACCATCACCAAAGCAGCTGCTAAAGCCCGCAAGAAAATGGCCAAAGACCAGATGGCTCTGGACTCTTCGTTCTTTGCCGGTATGAGTGATGACCCAGCATTCCACTTCCCAAGAGTTGAATATCCTACTGATGTTACTCCAATGACCATGTTGGAGAAACTGAAGATGGAGCAGGCGGCAACCGGTATGTTTATCTCCGGTCATCCGCTGGATTCATTTGCTGAAGAAATCAAGTTGAAGGCCGATACGCCTATCGCAAAGATTTCCGAAACAGATGACGGTAATCAAATCCGCGTTGCTGGTGTTGTTACAGCGGTACGCAAGATTACCACCCGCAAAAAGAGCCGCATGGCTTTCGTCACCATCGAAGATAAGACGAGCAACACAGATGTTACTGTATTTCCCAAGGCGTTCGAAGCGCATGGAGATCAGTTGACGGAAGGTGCTGTAGTTATTGTCTTCGGCAAGGTGGAGGATGGCAAGCTCATCGCGGACGGTATTTCGTTTATGTCCGATGCTGATGCAGCGGAGAACTAATAATAATTGCCCCACTCTCAAAGTTAGAGAGTGGGGCAATACACTATAAAAAGGAGATCAAGTATGAGTTACGCATTTGATATGTCATTTGCTATGGCTGCTGATGAGAAAGAAGCATTTGTTCTCGCTCGACACTACGTTGAGAAGTGCATGGAGAAGAAAAATGCAAGGAAGTTCATCGAAGACAACACGATATACATCCCTTCTATCCGATACAGCCACATAGAAAAAGCAAACAACATGGCAGATGTTGCAGATAGGTACTGGCTCGAAAATCTTTTCAAATTCCGCTTTCTGTATTGGCCGAAATATCAGCTATTAGGTCTTGTCGGATCCAATCGCATCGATGATCCCGCATTCCCGATGAGCATCTACTTTCAAAATTCCACAGATCAGAATTATGATTTTCAGGAGTGGTTGGAGGGCAAAATCCCGTTTTTCAAGGAGTATGTTGAGCGCATTCAAAATATACCGTTCGTCAGACTGATGGATACATGCAGAGATTATTTGGACGAAGATACAGATCTTTCGAATCCAGAAATCGAGTTATATATGCGGCAGTCCCTTCTGTACAATCGCATTTTCTCGGCGTTGGAGCTTAAGTCTTGGCTTTATGCCGACGGCTCCGAAAAAGATGTTTCATATATCCAGTTTGCTTTAAGCGGCATCCAGGATATGTACGAAGTATCTGCGCTGTATACCATGCTAAAAAGCGTCAAAAAGACAATGGATTTGTCGGATGATGATGCATCGAACAATTAACTTTTATGGATGAAGGGGCGTTTAGCCCCTCCATTTACAATAATCTACTACAAAGGAGAAGTTCTATATGATTCAGAAACTCACCCCCGAGCTCATCAAGCAGTGGACCTCTCAGGCAAATCGATGGAGACTCGATACCGTACAGGAATTCACATGCGGTCCGTGGACTCTTCAGATCAGGCGACTGGGCAAGAAAAACGCGCCCCACCAGTTTGAGGTGGCAGGATATAGCGATTACACAGATTCCATGATGGTCCATCGCTACAAGTCCATTACAGACGCATTGCTTGCTGTAAGAAGCGGTTTCATTGCGGATTTTCGTGCTACCCCTATCGACCGCGAAGCAGAAGGCCAAAACACGCTCATCTTCTATTTTGAGCGCGACGACGATCATCACGCTGTTCAGCATAGTGTGGTTATAAAAGGCATTCTGACTCCGGAGCAAAAGAAGGTAATCGAGGATTGTCTTGAGCAGGGAAAATATTTTGTCCCTGAGCAGCTCAATTTCTATGATCGCCCTGATTCCGAACCGTTTCCGCGCTGGTGCGAATGGAGTACGGCTTATTCACTGACTACCAGGCAAGCTACTGTAGACATGTCCACAGAAGAGCTTGTCGCGCGTTTCCAGAAACTGCGTAACGGTTGGAAGTCCTGTGTATCGGCAGGCGGTGATAAAACGCCCTATTTATGCACTGCTTCCGAGGTACGAACTCGCACTGTCGTAGTTATGGCCAAAACCCATAACGAAGCTGCGGAGCGTGCCAAGCAGATGGTATCTGATAAGGAAATCAGCATGGACACACCGGATAGTTCTGCTGTATACGGGAAGAGCGTAGGCTTTGCAACTGCTGCCGACATTACGAGCAAAGAAGTCCTCTCGAACCCAAAAGATTAACCCCAAAACCACTCATTAAAAGGAGATATTATATATGAATTATCCACGTTTATATCGTAATCATGTTCTCGAATGGCTCGATGAAGCCAACACTTGGCCTGATGGCACAACCAAGGAGTTTTCGTTCCGAAGCTATGGCCATATCTCTCTTGCTCTCCACGAGGATAATGCGCCGTTCAGATTTGAGCTCACATTGCATCACTCGTTTAGAACGGATGGTCAGATGACGTGGCGCTTCCGCAATATCGAGTCGGCGTTGCTGCAAATCTTTAATAACTTTGCAGTGGATCCGGCTACGCCTCGAGAATACGAGAGTTTGCAGCAGGCTCTGGATCATGCGCTGGAACTGGCTCCAGTCAAGACGTTGGTAACCTTTTTGACTCCAACTCTCGACACTTTACCGCCAATCCAGCGTGAGTTCTATTTTTTACTCGACAGAGCACTGTCTCATGAGGAACAGGAGATTATCCGTAATTCTTTGGAAGAAGGGAAATATTTTATCCCTGAGCAGCTTGGCCTCCCAGCGGTGAGCCCGGTGAATTATAAATCGGCAAGTTTTTCTTGTGCAGTAGAGATCCCGCTCCCAAAAACTCGGCCGCAAAACAAATGGTGTCAGTTGCTGAAAATGGAGATGCTTCCTTCTCCTCAGCATGGCTCTGCTGTATCCGCAGATGCTTTCGTCGCTCGCTGCTCTGAGCTGCAAAAACATATTTCTGAAAACGGAGAACGTCCGTATCTCGTGACAGTACAAACAACAACATCCGATGATGCTGTTGTATGGGCAAGCAACCATCTTGAAGCGACAGCTACAATTCAGGAACTGTGCGATAAAGGCGATTACTGTCCTGATCCAGAGCACATCGTTAAGTGCGAAAGCTCTTGCATCGGCTATGCGTTAGATACTGACTTAACGGCGAAAAACAAATAATCTCTCCGTCAGTCTCTTGATAAAGAAGACATTTTCTAATATACTATTATCAAGTACATATAGGTGTACAAAAAGGGAGTAAACGCAAATGATTAAAACTTACACGATTATTGCCGGTGTAAACGGAACCGGTAAATCAAGTTTGACAGGCGTCCTTTGGAAACAGCGTAGTGATTTAGGCCAAATTATAGATGCGGATAAACTCGCATCCGATAACGGCGGCAATAATATCCTCGCTGGACGTCTGGCTATCCAGCAAATCCGCGATTGCTTGGCTAAAGGTCTCTGCTTCACGCAAGAAACCACTCTTTCAGGTTCGCTTACCGCACATACGGCGCAGAAAGCACTTGATGCCGGGTACAAGATTTGCATGCATTATGTGGGGTTGGATTCTGCGGAAGAATCTATTGCACGAATTGCAAATCGGGTACGGAAAGGCGGGCACGACATTCCGGAGGCAGATGTACGTCGTCGTTTTGAAGGTCGAGTGAAAGCCTTAGCGACCGTCCTGCCGTATTGCCAAGAAGCCCTGTTCTACGACAATAACAATGGTTTTATTGTCGTTGGCGAATATCTAAATGGCAAAATCGTTCCCTATAACGAAGCCCCTCGTTGGATTATAGAGCTCGCCGAAGCGATCAACAAACACCAGTAACCGTAAAAGCAGGGTACCATTTGGTATCCTGCTTTTCTTTTGTCGTAAACATAATTATATTGCATGACAAACTGCATAGTGATATCATTACACTAATGAAGGAAGTGATTCTATGCCCAATCAAGCAATCGATATTCCGTGCAAGGTACGAAAAATACGGTTTGAACGAGATCTTTTCTCCATTTGCGAAATGGAAACTGCATATCGCGGTATTCCACAAGATGCCTGCATAGACTTTCTGGCTGCATCCACCAGAGGCGAAGCTGTATTTGTGGCTCTTGGCGAGGGTATAAGAACAAAAGTTTGCGCAAAAGTCCTTCTATCAGGCACATGGGAGCCTAATAAGAAGTTCACAGGACAGCTGCAGCTGCACGTATCCGACTGCCGGGATCATATCGGCGAGGGAAGAGAGGCAGTTGTTTCTTATCTGAGTTCTGGACTCATCAAGGGCATCGGTGAAAAGACAGCAGAGCTGATCTACGACCAGTTTGGAAGCGACTGCATTCATGTCCTTGAGGACGAACCGCAGCGACTGCTGACTATCACCGGAATCAAACACAAAAAACTTCAAAAAATCTTATCGTCTTACATCACTAATCAGGATTATCACGCTTTGGCAAGGCTTTTAGTCCCGCTCGGTCTTACTTCACAGGCCATAAAAAACATTTCCAAAAAATTAGGCAAAGGCGCCGCTGCTATTGTACGGAATAATCCGTATGAGTTATGCAAAGTGCGTGGTTTCAGTTTTACAAAAGCAGATGAGCTTGCAAGATCGTTGGGTGCCTTTGCGAACAGCAAGTTCCGTATTGCCGGCGGAATTGTCTTTACTCTGGATAAAGCGCAAAATGCTGGGCATCTCTTTCTTCCGAGAGAAACACTCTGCAAAATGGCTTGTTCAAAAGATGTGCTGAACTGCCCCAACATCGATGCAGAAATAATACCTGAGCAAGTGGATACAGTAATCGATACCATGCTTAAGGAAGAAACTCTGAAGACTATTTCTGTTGAGGGTGACAAGCCGGACACAGCTTATCAGAGAATCTATATGCCAGCAGCCTACACATGGGAATGTACGGCTGCTCTGACTCTTCGGTCTATGCTCAAAAACGGCAAGCCAAGAAAGAACAAGGAAGAGTGGGAGGATATTGTCAAAGAAACCGAAGACTCCCTGGGCTTCAAACTCGATGATACACAAAGGGAAGCGGCTGTTATGGCACTTTCTTCGCCTGTATCAGTTATTACGGGTGGTCCCGGTACTGGTAAGACTTCAAGCTTACATGTGCTTGTAGAGTCGTTCATCAAAGAATATCCGGACGCAGAAATTGCTCTTGCGGCCCCAACGGGTCGTGCTGCACGTCGAATGAGCGAGCAAATCGGGATGGAGGCGTCTACGCTGCACCATCTCCTTGAGCTTCGTCCTGATGAACACACGGATTTTGACGAACCCTGCGCTGCAGAAGACAAACTCGATGCAGATCTTCTCGTTGTTGATGAGTCGTCCATGATAGATGCAGAGCTGATGGCTAATCTCATGTATCGCATCTCTCCCAGAACTCAGGTTCTATTTCTTGGTGATGCCGATCAGTTGCCGTCGGTTGGACCGGGTAATGTTTTACGGCAAATGTTGTCGTGCCCATCGATCCCAAGCACGCGCCTTACTCGTATCTTCAGACAGAAAGAAGATAGTCTTATTCCGTACAATGCAGCTAACATCAGACAGGGCATACCTTCTCTGACGTATTCTAAAAAAGACTTTTTTCTGAAGCAACTCGAAAACGAGGCACAGGCATTGGCTTTTATAAAAGCTCTTGTGAAACGGAGCGTCGATATCGGGATCTCGAACGATGTACAAATTCTCTGCCCGATGAAAAAGAGAGGCGCCGCTTCTACCAACAGTATCAATGAGGCAGTGAGGGACATTCTTAACCCGCCCGGTTCGGATAAGGCAGAAATCGAAATTGGTAATAAGCGTTTTCGAGTAGGGGATAAGGTCATGCAAACCCGAAATATAGAAGGCGCCGCCAATGGAGATATTGGCTTTGTGTCGAAAGTGTATAATCACTCTGATATAGATCCTGAAACAAAAATGGATGATGACGATGAGTATGTATTGGCTGTTCAGTTCTATGATGATGAACCGGCCGTGAAATATACGAAGGATGATACTTTTAATCTGGAGATGGCTTATGCGATTACGATTCATAAAAGCCAAGGCAGCGAATTCCCAAAGGTAATCATTCCACTCTTCAGTTCGATGAGTTTCTTCCTGCGTCGAAATCTTTTTTATACTGCAGTGACCCGTAGCCGTGAGCAAGTGATAATTTTGAGCGACGGAAATTCGCTTATCAAGGCTATAGAAATGGAAGACACGAGCTTGCGTAATACGGTCTTGGGTTCATTGGTGTGACCGGAATGCAACTCAGACCACTCAGAGAAAGCTTATTTGTCAATTACCTATGACTGAGGTCACGGGCTTGCAAAAGTCTGTAACGATGTCAGAGTGATTGAGCAGAGGAAAACGGTATCACAAGCGGTGTCGGGGAAGCACGATATAATCCGAGCGGGAGATGCACCCGTGCTCAAATCGTTTCTTTCCTGTATCGTTCGCAAAAATAGTAATCCACGAATAGAAGGGGCTGACCACGAGATATGGTCAGTCCCTTTTGCATATCTAACAGGACCGAAAATCCGGTCCTGTTTTTCGTCTAATTGTAAAGGCTTTACGTTTGGCTCTAACAATGCTATAATTCCAATATACAATGAATACTATTTATTGCATACTCGCTCCGGAAAGGATATATATCAGATGCCAGAAATTAAATTCGTGCTTCCTATTATAGGCTACATAATCTCAGGAATTGCTCTTTGTTTCGGAGCATATACCGACTATAAATCTCGGACAATCCCTAATTCGGTCCCACTGATAATCCTCCTGTGCGGATGCCTTTCTCCGAATACATTTCTATCGCAGATACTGAATCTTGTGTGCATGATAGTAATACTGCTAATTTTAAATAAGCTGTGTCACTACAAATCCGGTGGCGGCGATTTAAAGCTATATCTTTCACTGTCATTCCTCTTAGGCCTGATTGGAGTAGCTATTGTTCTGGCTCTTACAGTCGTCCTGCATTTTATCGTAGATAAGCTGAAGCAAAAAAAGCATCAAAAGGGGGAGAGCATCCCTCTTTGCTCCTATATAGCACCAGCGTATATAGTCATGTGGATTGCGATCATCGCATCCCGTAAAATTTGAAAGAAGGTTGTTCATGGGTTTTACCACAGACTTTCTCCGAAGAAAAAAATCCCCTTCCGGAGATATTACAAATGATGAATTGAAATCGCATCATTCCTACCAAAATGATTTGCTTGCAGATGGCTTTATAAGCCCTATCGTTCTGCCGAGTGATCGACTTCAAACCTTGATGGATGGAAACTCTGTCGATTGGTTCTCGCGTGAAACGAAATTATCTGTAAGAGAAATAGATATTCTACTAAAACATGACGAAATCGAGCCGACAGCAACGCAGTTGATATCCATTTCTCACGCTTTCAACTGTTCTGTCATCTGGCTGCTCGGATATCATACGTCTTTCGAGCCATTCAGCATAACCAATGATACTCGCATGATCACGCTTCTCAGCCGCCGCAACGCTGCTGAAGCGTCCCAGTACCGTGATACGAGTGCCGGCTTTATGCAAGATATCATGCTGTCGTTCCTTTCGAAGCGATTGACGAAATATAATCTGGCTATCTCCAACCTTGCAGCTCGGCATGTGGCCATGGAACATTTGGAACTTTCCAATGAAGAACTCTATGTGCTGTTCGGACATCCGGTGTATCTGGAATTGCCAAATGATGAGAGTTGCTGGGGGCTGGTGTTTGATGAAGAAATCGCGACGCCCCAGGGAATGATGGCGATCAGTGCAAACGGGCAAAAATACAGTGCCTATTTGACGCCCAATATTGCCATTAACGTCATGGGGTAACAAATATGCAGCATCTTAACAAACTCAAAACAGCCTACAAACAGCTCGAAAGCTGGTTTAAAACTGAGAAGGGCAGACAGATTGTCAGTAAAATCCTGTATATATGCAGCCCGTTTATGGCCTTTTCTGTTGTTGAGGCTCTAAATGGAGTAGGGAACAATACCAGCTCCTTCGGTGCAGTCTCACTGATACTGAACCTACTGATGTATGCCGCAATTTTCGGCGTATTAACATTGGTATTCGGAGAACGAAAATTTGTAGCCATCTCATACCCTGTGTTATGGGGCTTTGTGGGTCTGATAAACCACTATGTCCTGATATACCGCAATCGAATTCTGGTACCATCAGATTTTACAAGTTGGCAAACCGTGTGGGCCATCGGTGACAAACTCAGCTTGAGCATAGATGACTACGTTTTTCACGGAATTTTTCTCTTATTCTGTTATATTCTATTAGTAGTGGTATTTGTCCAGAAGAGAGAAACGCCCCGTAAACATTGGAAAGCGTACCTGACGGGTGCCCTTATCTCATCCATTGTGGCGACTGGCGCAATAGGTTATGAGCCGGTTCGCACATGGCTCGATCTGTTTCCACAGCAGTGGTTTACCCAAGATAACGGTTTTCTCATGAATTTCATTCTAATAGGTATGAAACAGAAGGTATCCGCTCCGGAAGGGTATTCCACCGAGGAAGCGGAAGACCTCATCGAAGAAATCGGTACCAAGCAGGCGGAAGATATAACCCAGCCGCAGAATATCATCTGCATTATGAGTGAAGCGTTCATGGATTTTGATGTTTATGAACGGCCAACTCAAATGGGATATGATTATACGCCGTTTCTCCACAGCCTCAAAGAGAATACTCGAAAAGGATGGACGATATCCCCGGCATTTGGAGGAGGCACTGCGTTGCCTGAATATGAGTTCCTCACCTGGCAAAGTCAAGCCTTTTTACCGTATGAGACTGTAGCATATCAACTTTATCTGGATCACAAAATGCCCTCTATGGTCTCTCTTGCAAAAGAAGCAGGATACACAACCACTGCATTTCATCCATACAACCAAGAGGGGTGGAGTAGACCGCTCGTTTATCCGCTCATAGGATTTGATAACATGATATTCAAAGAGACCGATCCGGACAAATACACGTCTAAGGATCGAATGCTTTTGGGCCTGTACAGCGACAAATGCGATTTTGAAGACCTATTTAAGCTAACGGACGGCAACAAAAAGGGGAAAAACTTCATCTTCAATGTCACAATTCAAAACCATATACCTTACTACTCCAGGATCAATACAAAAGGTGGTCTTGAATTTGAGAATACAGCCCCTCTACCATCAAAATTACAGAACAGCTCACAAGCCGATGATATTCAAACATATCTTTCTCTTATACAGTACAGCGATGAAGCGCTACGCGAATTGATTGAGCATTACAAAAGCATAGATGAGCCTACAATGATTGTATTCTTCGGCGACCATCAGCCTTCATTTGCCTCTGAACTCGTTAAAACGTATTATCCGGATAAAACGACGCAAGAGCAGCGACTGATCGGTTCTGCAACTCCTTTCATTATCTGGACAAACTATGATAGCCCTTCTGAAGAAGACATCGTTGTCAGCCCAAGCATTCTTGGATCAATGGTTGCACAGCAGGCAGGCTTCGATCTGCCGGCACTGCCCAATCTGATTATGTCTCGTATCTACCCGAAAATATCGGTTGCTCACGAGGCAGGTGTTGTTTCCCGAGAAAATGGCACTATCTATGATATCGACCATCTTCCTGAGGATCTTCAAACTGAGTGGGATAAATGGCGAAAGCTCTGCTACTATTATCTTTTCGACTTCCAAACCCAGTAGCCCGCTAACTGGGTTTGGAATCCCGTGTCATTTCGCCATTACAACGCCCGGCTTGTTTATATCTGGACAAAATAATCAAAGAGTGATATAATAATCAAAATAAATGATTCAAGCCCAAACAAAATTACGAGTTTTGAAACTCACGAAAGAAGGTGCTTTTGTTTATGTCTGAATCGAATTATGTAGAGAATCCAAAGCAACGGCGCCAATGGACGGAAGAAGAAGATGAAATCTGCCGAAAGTATTACCCTTCGGAAGGTTCTTCTATAAATAAGAGACTGCATGGTCGTACACGTCAGGCATGTAGACTGCGAGCGAGATTTCTTGGTATTTCATCTAATAAAGAAGTACGGTACATGCGGAGCAACAGCTGGACCCCGGAAGAGATTGAGATTCTGAAGAAGTATTATCCGGAAGAAGGCGCACGCGTTGTCAAACGCCTGCCGAATCGCACTGCTACGAACTGCACTTCCAAGGCCAGCGAACTGAAAATTCGTTCTACAGGAGCAAAAAAAGAGTATGCTCGTTGGACCAAAGAAGACAACGAAATACTACGCAAATATTACCCGATTGAAGGAGAAGCGTGCTTTACGCGTTTCCCTTATCGCACATACCGTGCATGCCAGGCTCACGCCAGAAAAATTGGATTGGCCAAGCCGCACATGCTTCCTTGGACCGAAGAAGAAGAGAGGATTCTTCGAGAAAATTACCCAGTTATGAGAACACGGATAACTGAGTTGCTCCCACATCGCAGCAAAGCAGCATGCACTCTGCGTGCAAGTCAAAAGAAGATCTCATCCCGGAATAAATCAAAAAGGGAATACTCGGACGAAGACGAGTAATCTTTTCCACGCACAAAAAGGACCTATCAACAGTGATGATACTGCTGATAGGTCCTTTTCTTATTGCTCATCAACGCAGCAGCTGTTCTTGAAGATCTTTTCGCATCTCTCGTCCAAACAATAGATTTATTTATCACTTTGCATTGAATAATAAACATTGCAATATAAATCTGTTAGTGATATAATTAAAGCATATTCAACAATTCAATTTCCTCTTTTGCAATCTTTTTTATTAAAAATAAAAAGAGATCTCAAAAAGAGATCTCTTTCATCCACACACTGTGGGCCGTGAAAACGGCGG
>UMGV01014691.1_pt1 | contig 11749 bp, 8 predicted proteins | sample 1965361 | NCBI WGS metagenome assembly UMGV01 (sample SAMEA4836081, study PRJEB28245) | human gut metagenome | biome: gut microbiome; material: fecal sample | place: Denmark | collected 2008
ATCAGAATTCTGTTGCATTTGCAAGTTGAATTCAGCAAATTTGTCTGTGTTTAATTAATAATAATGCCTTATTATACCTATATTATTTGTAATTGTTGGGTTATTAATAAAATTTTGTTTGAATATTATTTTGGTTTTGATTTTATTACTATATTTGCCCAAGATAATAAAATTAGATATATAGTTCTTAATAAATTTATGAAAATATATGGGCTCTATATATTGATAGCTTTGATTAATCTGATTTTTTTGATCTATGTTTAATATTATTAAAAACTTAAGTTATGAAGAAACCTTTGAAATCAATTAGCATGCTGCTTTTTCTGGCGGGGATTCCTGCAGGAATGACGGCAGTATCTTTACCGATGGAAACCACATGGGAAGCTTTGCAACAGGATGGAGCGTGTAGAGGGGTTGTAAAAGATGCGTCTGGAGAAACCGTTATTGGTGCAACGGTGGTAGTGAAAGGTACGACAAATGGTACAATTACAGGAATCGATGGTGATTTTGTATTGTCAAATGTGAAAAAAGGAGATGTGATACAAATCTCTTTTGTTGGATATGTGTCTCAAGAGATAAAATGGAATGGTACTCCGTTGAAAGTTGTATTGAAAGAAGATACTCAGACTTTGGAGGAGGTTGTTGTAACTGGTTATGGAGGTACACAGTTACGTACAAAAGTTACAAACTCTATTGCTTCTGTTAAAAAAGAAGCATTAAGTGTCGGTTTGTTCTCAAATCCGGCCCAGGCTTTGTCTGGTGCGGTTGCCGGTTTGAAGGTTATTCAGAATTCTGGTAGTCCTGGTGCAGCTCCGACTGTAATCTTGCGTGGTGGTACGAATCTGGATGGTACAGGTTCTCCGCTGGTTGTTGTGGACGGACAGTTGCGTGATAGCATGAGTGATATTAATCCGGAAGATATTGAGTCTATGGATGTTTTAAAAGATGCCGGTGCTACGGCTCTTTACGGTGCTCGTGCCAGCAATGGTGTTATTTTGATTACTACCAAAAAAGGTAAGCAGGGTTTTCGTGAAATTAATTTCAAAGCTAAGGTTGGTTTGAGTTATGCATATAATCCTTATGATTTTTTGAGTGGAGCTGAATATATAAAAGCTTTGCGTAAAGGTATTTATGATGCAGGAAACTTGTTCGTGGATAAGAATGGTGTGACTAAAGGATATGGTATTTATGCCAATGGCGCTTTGTCGGGTGCACAACCTTTCGGTACTGGTAATGTGTATGGAGAAAGTCCCTATAGTACTATGTTTCTGGATGACGATAACCGCTGGTTGCTACAGAAAGGCTGGAAGACGGTTACTGACCCCATTACAGGTAAGGAGATTATTTTCAAGGATACGGATGTAGATAAATATAATGCAAACAATCCGGCGTTTTCCCAGGACTATAATATTAATATGTCTGGAGGTAATGACCGTGGAACTTATTATGCTGGTATTGGTTATAACCATCAGGAAGGTGTGCCTATCAGTACTTTTTATGAGCGTATATCTTTCATTACGAATGCAAGTTATAAGGTTACGGATTGGCTGACTTCTACTTCTTCTTTGAATTATAACCGTGCAAACTGGAGAAACCTTCCAGGATCGGCTTCCAGTGAAGCCAATTATTTCGGCCGTGTACGTGCATTACCACCTACGGTACGTTTTGAAGATGAAGAAGGGAACATGTTGTTAGGTCCTGGAGTTGCAGATGGAAACCAGTCCTATCAGCCGGAAAAATGGAACAGTGATAATCAGACGGATAAGTTTACGATGGTGCAGTCTTTTAAGATTGACTTGATGAAGGGACTTACACTGACAGCTAATGCAAACTGGTATTATTCTGAAGGTTATTATGAGAATTTTACTCAGGATTATGAAAGTACTCCGGGGGTATGGAATACGACTCGTTCAACTTCTGCGGAATATAACCGAGATTTTCGTCAGACTTATAATGGTGTATTGAATTATAATCAGACATTGTTCCGTGATCATCATGTGGATATCATGTTAGGTATGGAATACTACAATAGATATTATCGTGGATTTTCAGCTAAGGGTCAAGGGGCTCCGACCGATGAATTGGGTGATCTGGGGCTGACTGATAGCGGTGAAGGAATGCGTGCTATTGATTCATATCATGAAAAGCAACGTATTTTGTCATTCTTTGGTCGCTTGAATTATGATTTCCAGGAAAAATATTTGGTCTCATTTGTTTTCCGTCAGGATGGTTATTCTTCTTTATTGGGTGATAACCGCTGGGGATTTTTCCCAGGTGTATCAGCAGGTTGGGTATTTGGTCGTGAAAACTTTATCAAAGAGAAGCTGCCTGTTCTTTCATTTGGTAAATTACGTGCCAGTTATGGTGTGAATGGTAATGCCAGTGGTATCGGTGCATATACTTTGCAGGGTAGTTATAACAAAGTAACAAACTATAACGGAAATGCCGGCTACTTGATTGCTGCGTTGCCAAACCCGGGTTTGAGATGGGAAAAGACCAATACATTTGAAGTTGGTTTGGATTTGAGCTTTTTCCATAATCGCTTAACAACCAATTTCACTTATTATAATCGCTTGACTTCAGACAAGTATGCAGCTTTGAGCTTCCCGACAACCATCGGTTTCTCATCTGTAACTAATAATAATGGTGAACTTCGCAATCAGGGTCTGGAAATGGAGTTTTCTGGTCGCATTATTGAGACAAAAGACTGGTCATGGAATGCTGGTTTGAATGTTGCATTTAATAAAAATAAGATTGTTTCTCTGCCAGATAATGGCTTGGAAAGAAATAGACAGAGTGCATTCCAGGTTTATACAGGAAATGGAGATGAAAAGATGTGGGTTGGTGGTTATCAGGAAGGGTATGAACCCAATATTCTTTATATTTATCAGGTAGATGGTATTTATAAGTCATATGATCAGATACCGGGCAACTTGATTCGTAAATATGGATCTTATACTTATTATGGACCAGATGCCTGGAATCAATTGACTGCAGACCAGCAAAATGCAAAGACTAATTTCCCGATTCAGCCGGGTGATGCAATGTTCCATGACGTGAATGGAGATAATGTAATTAATGAATTTGATAAAGTAAGAGTGGGTAATACCAATCCGCACTGGACTGGAGGTTTCAATTCAACTTTATCTTGGAAAGGCTTGAAATTGTATACTCGTTTTGACTTTGCGCTTGGATTTTGGATTTATGAATCTGGAGCTTCTCAAAGTACAACTCCGTGGCATTTGGGATGTATGCAGGGAACTTATAACGTACCTGATTTGTATTATGATACTTGGTCTGAAGAGAATCCGAATGGAACTTATCCTCGTTTCTTGTATGCTGATCAGTTAGGTAAGAATAACTATCAGCCAGCTTCAACTTTGTTTGCTCATAAAGGTAATTACCTTGCTATCCGTGAGATTTCATTAAGCTATTCTTTACCACAGAAGTGGACTCAGGCTGTCAAGATGCAGCGTGCAGAAGTTTCTATTACAGGACAGAACCTGGGATATATCACTTCTGCCAAGAATGTATTCTCTCCAGAGACAGGAGCGAATGGTGTGGTAAGCAATGGTTATGCTTTGCCAAAAAGTGTTCTCTTTGGTGTTAACTTGACTTTCTAATATATTAAAACAGAACTGATATGAAACAATTTATAAAAAATACATTACGAGCAAGCGCATTTATTGTGGCTTTGGGAATGGTTTCCTGTGATGCACTGGATTTGGCTCCGATCGATTATTATGGAGATGGTAACTTTTGGAAAAGGAAGGAGCATGTGGTCTCTTATATGGATGGTCTGCATAAGAACCTGCGTGATAAGATTTTCAGACACCAATATGAATTAGGTGAGGCCCGTGGAGGAACAAGTAAAATGGGTACTGCTGTAGATGGAACATCCTTGAATTATCAGAGTATGGTTTCTCAGCGTCTGACTTCTGAAGATCCGGGTATTACAGGCTTTGGGGATTATTATGGAGTAATTGCCAATGTGAATATTTTCCTCCAAAAGACTAAGGAAGCCGATTACATGGAAGAAAGTGAAAAATCTTATTATCTGGCACAGGCTTATGGTTTGAGAGCATTCTATTATTTTGATTTGTATCGCACTTATGGTACTGCTCCATTGCGCTTGGATCCGAATGAAGTGGTGAATGGTAATTTCAATCCGGAAGACCTTTATATGGAACGTGCCAGCGGTTCAAAATTGATGACGCAAATTAAGGCAGATTTGGCAGAATCAATGAGACTGTTCGGTGATAATAATTCATTTGATCCTGAAAGCAGAGGAAATAAGAAATCTTATTGGTCAAAAGCTGCAACAGAGTATTTGGCTGCTGAAGTATATTTGTGGAATGCCAAAGTTTCAGTTGATGATAATGCGGCCAATGAGGCTGATCTGGCGATCGCTAAACAGCATTGTCAGAGTTTGATGGATAATTATGGTTTGAGCCTGATGGATAATTATGCAGATATTTTTGATGTTGAGCATAAAGGAAACAGTGAAATAATCATGGCTATTCGTTATATGGAAGGGGAAGCTTCCAACTCTAACGGTACTTATATGTATAATTATCAGACGGGTGCTTGGAAGACAATCGGTTACAATGATGAAAACGGTAATGCTATGGGTGACACTTTACAGGTAAGAACCAGTGGCATGCAACGTATCGAATATTTGCCGGAATTCTTTTTTGCCTATGAGAAAGGACGTGATAGTCGTCGTGATGTAAATTTCCTGAGTGCCTATAGCAAGACTGATAATTCTTTCTTAGGAACTGTATTCAAGAAAATTATGGGACATCTGAATGCAAATACCAATAGCTATATTTGGGATGCTGATGCAGTGTTGTATCGTTTGGCCGGTGTTTATTTCATGATGGCAGAAATTGCCAATATGGAAGGAGGAGATGTTGCCCAGTATATCAATCCGATCCGTAAACGTGCATACGGGGCTAGTTGGAATGAGGCAACAGATGCTTATGTCAATGGTGATTTCACGCAGAATGAATTAGCTATTTTGGCAGAAAAAGATAAAGAAATGTTGGGCGAAGGTCAACGTTGGTATGACTTGAACCGTATGATGCTTACTAAAGGAGGAGATCACCTGGTTTTCTGTAAAGAAGGTAGCAAGGACGGGCAAGCTCCTATTCTGAATAAATCAACAGAAGCATATAAAGTTTTTTGGCCGATAGAAACAGAAATGTTAAATAAGGATCCGAAGCTTGTTCAAACACCTGGATATGAAAATGCAGCGGTGAATTGAGCTATGTGCATTGTAAATTGATAGATTAAAGATTATATTAATAAAGTTAATCATTGAAGGACGGCAAGAGATTGGTATATTGGGAATAAAAGATACAACTCTTGTCGTCTTTTTTTGTATGTTATGCGAAGTTTTTTTTGTTTGATTGTGTCTGCCTTCCTTATTTCTCTGGCCTGTAAGGCACAGACAAACTGGGATCCAGAGCAGCATGCAGTTATTGTATCAGAACGGGGGGACGGGCGTTTTACAAGTTCATATGCCATAGTTCATCAGCTGGTTAAGAATACCCGTCCATCTTTGTCTTTTCATAGTGAGATGAGGCCGGAGGAAATGCCTGTATGGCAGTCTGAGGTACGGCAAACCATGATGAAATTAATGGCCTTTCCTGATTATTTACCGGAAAAGAAGCCTATATGCGTAAGTCAGGAAAAACGTGATGGATATACATTGGAAAAATGGGAGTTTTATCCGTTGCCTCAGGCCCTTTCTACTTTTCTGGTACTTCGTCCGAATCATTTGTCCAAAACTGTGCCTGCTGTCTTGTGTATTCCAGGCTCTGGTATGAGTAAAGAAGGACTTGCCGGTGAACCGGGTATCTCGGAGAAACTAAATGATAATTATACTTCAGAGAAGGTTTCCATGGCACTAAATTTTGTTCGTAAAGGGTATATTGCCGTTGCTGTGGACAATCCTGCTTCGGGAGAGGCTTCAGATTTGGAAATGTATACTCGTGGAAGGCAATATGATTATGAAGTCGTTTCTCGTATGTTGCTTGAAATAGGATGGAGTTATTTGGGATATACTTCCTGGTTGGATATGCAGGTTTTAGATTGGATGAAGCAGGATCCGGATATTCGAAAGGATCGTATTATTGTGAGTGGCTTTTCTTTGGGGACGGAGCCATTAATGGTACTGGGTGTATTGGATCCTTCAATTTATGCATTTGTGTATAATGACTTTTTATGTCAAACTCAAGAGCGTGCTATTGTTATGACCAAACCTACGGAAAAAGGTTATCGTCCTTTTCCTAATTCAATTCGTCATTTGATTCCTGGTTTCTGGCATTATTTTAATTTCCCGGATTTGGTTGCAGCTTTGGCTCCGCGTCCTCTTATTCTGACGGAGGGGGGACTTGACCGGGATTTGGAATTAGTCAGAAAGGCATACTCTTTGAGTGGTCATCCTGAAAATGTGGAGATACATCATTATGAGAAATATGCAGATCCAGCTCTGCGCCACTTTGTTTCCGTATTACCGGAGGGGCTTGACAGAGATACGTATTTTCAGATGGTAAATGTGGATGGTACAAATCATTATTTTAAGAATGAATTTATATTTAAATGGCTGGATCAACTGTTTCTTGATTTGTAATAAATAGCTGTCAAGCATAAAGGCTGTCCAAACGGGCAGCCTTTTTATTTATAATCTTGTCAGTAAACAATCGGGAACTCAATTGTTTCACTGGTTTCATTCCAGTCTTCGACGGTGAAGTCGCCGGTACTTTCATTGATCAGCAAGTCTCCGATGACTAAATTAAGTGTCAGCCGGCTGTTTGCGGTCAGTCTTGTATTCAGTTTCTGGGACAGTGTATGTATGCTTCCGTCTTTCAGCTGGATGCGAAGTTCGAATTCCGGATCAGGACCTGAAGGGAAGAGCATTACCGTGGCATTGGACATTTGCATTCCGTCTTCAGAACGTACCAGAGGGAATTTGACGGTTTTATCCATATTTTCTGCTTCGGCAGTATAATAATTCAGCCGTTCGGCTATTCCATGGATGCGGACTTCCATGCTCGCAATATGGTCGCTGAAGGTACCTTTATCCTGATTGGTTACAGTTACTTTCAGACCGGCTACCACTCGTTTCAGGGAAGCATTCAGGTTTTCTTCTGCAATATCTGTTTCTTGTATGGCATGCACCAGGTCATATACAGGTCTGTATGTATCGTCATCTGTATTTTTCTTCAGTGATAAATAGCTTTTCGACAGGTCGGTTCCTAAAGACAGGCCGGGAGTGACGATGGCCGGTGCGCTGTAAGTCGGTTCTTTGTAAACGGGAGTTCCCCAGTACACCATGTTGTATGTTCTTTCAGGAAGTGTCAGTTCCCGGTTGTAACCATTCAGGGTATGACCTTCCTTGATGGGATAGAACCCGTTGAATACGGTTAGTTTGTTGTTGATGTAATTTCCGAAGTAAGTTGAAGTTCCTGCGTTGCAGGGAAATACTTCAAGAATGCCGGTCATGGGACTTTGAGGCTCTTGTGGCGTGTCAACGAAAGCAGTCAGTTGAGGAGTAACTATCGGAATGCTGTTTACATCGTTGCTTACATCTTCTTTATGGCATGCTGAGGCCACAAAGAGCAGGGAAATTGCTCCCGAAATCATTTTTTTTCATAAAAGTAAGTGAGTTGGAAAAATAGTTTAGAAAAGTCTGTTAGTTTAGTTTCTGTGATATATATGCAACAACCGGAAAGTCGGAATGTTTGATAAGATCATTGTTTTTTTGTCCGGCGGATAATTTTTCCTTTCTTTTTTCGTTTTTACGCACTTTGCGTTGTACATTTGAGGCAGAAATCGCATATCGGGTCGTCTGGCTGCTGAAAATAGTTGGGCGTCCTGGCAGAAAGAGATAAAAGCTTATGAAGAAAAAACTGATGGCTGGATGTATGGCCGGGATCACCTTGCTGATGGGATCTTGTGCCGGAAAGGCAGGACAGGCAGAGAAGCCTGCGGATGATTCACTCTATTTGCTGGTAGGCAGTTATGCCGACAGTATGCAGGAAGGAGTGAAAGTGTATGAGTTTGACCAGGAAAAAGGAGACGGAACGTATTTGAGTGGTTTGAAAGGGATCTCAAACCCTTCTTTTCTTACTGTTTCCGGGAATGGAGAAAGAGTGTATGCAGTAGGAGAGGACAGTGAGGAAGGTTCTACGGCCAATGCGTTGTCCTTTGATCGGGAAGCCGGTCGCCTGAAACTGTTGAATTCGATGTTTACAGGAGGAGGTGCTCCTTGTAACATCACGCTCAGCCCCCAGGAAGATTATGTACTGACCGCCAATTATATGGGAGGAAGTATTTCTGTATTTCCACTGGATGCTGACGGGCAGCTGAAGGAAAGCCATGTAATCCGTTTCGAAGGAAAAGGTCCGGATCCGGAGCGTCAGTCACAGCCGCATTTACATAGTGTTTTGTTTACGCCTGATTCCAAATGGTTGCTGGCTAATGACCTGGGAACAGACCGGATTCACGTATTTCCTGTAAAGGATTCATCAAAAGGAGAAGGGTTGCTGGATGAGGCTGCAGCCTATGACATTCAGTTGAGACCGGGAAGCGGACCGCGTCATACCTGTTTCTCACCCGATGGACATTATGCTTATCTGATCACTGAAATCTCCGGAGATGTAGTGGCAATGGCATACGACGGCATGCGTCTGGACACGCTTCAGTATATTAAGGCCGATACGTTGTCGGCTCAGGGAAGTGCGGATATCCATGTTTCTCCTGACGGTCGTTATGTTTATGCTTCCAACCGTCTGAAAGGAGATGGCATTGCTGTTTTTGAAGTGGATACGGAAGATGGAACACTGAACCGGGTAGGTTATCAGCCGACGGGTATCCATCCGCGTAATTTTGTGATAACGCCGAATGGAGGTTTTCTGCTGGTGGCTTGCCGGGATACCAACGAAATTCAGATCTTTGCCCGTGATGCTGATACGGGAATGCTTACGGATACCGGTAAACGGATAAAGACGGAAAAACCGGTTTGTCTGGTATTTGTTGCAATGAAGTGATTAAAATCAGACTTTTCCAGCTCTTTGGATAAAGAGAGAAAGAACTGAAAAAATGTTTCGGCGTTTTACATAAAACAACGAAGGCTTTTCGTTGAAACGTCGAAACATTTTTTTTAAAGCCCGAGGGGTTTAAAGTACAGGGGTAAACAGATGGGCAAACCATCCGACGAAGCGTTTCCAGGGAGAGCGCTTGAGATGCTCCTCACGTGTATATACTGTACTGTTCAGCTTGTCTTGCCGGAACACTTCTGTCAGTTCGGCCGTTGTCGGAAGATCGAAGATAAATGCATTGATCTCATAATCATATCGCAGGCTCCGGCTGTTCAGGTTGGTGCTTCCCACGGTACAGAAACGGTCGTCTACCATCATGATCTTGGAATGATGAAAGCCTCCGTTGAAGACATAAATATGAGCTCCGGCCTTGCGCAGGCGGTTGGCGAAGTAGAATCCTGCGCCCGGAGTAAAAGGAATATCCGACTTGCCCGGAATCATGATTTCCACTCTGACTCCGCGCTTTACTGCCCGTTTGATGGCTTTCCGAATGCTTCGCGTCGGTGTGAAGTAAGGATTGATCAGCTGAATTTTACGGTCGGCCGCATCAATGGCGGCAATATAGGCTTCCCTCACAGCCTTGGGAGCTTCTTTGGGAATTCGCTGTACGATAGCCACCCGTCCTCCGCTTACGTCAGGAAGATGTGCCAGGGAATCTTTGTCCAGAGGGAAACATTCTTCTCCACCGATATGCTGTCCGGTTTCCTTGTTCCAGGTATGCAGAAAGGCTTTCTGCAGATATTCGGCGGCAGGCCCTTCGATGCGTACATGCATATCACGCCAGGGACCGATTTCCGGCAGTCCGTTGATGTAATAGTCGGCAATATTCATACCGCCCGTATAACCAACCTTCCCATCCACTACTACTATTTTCTGATGATCCCGGCTGAATACATGGTTGATATAAGGAAAACGGAACGGGTCGAACTTTACAATTTCAACTCCGCGTTCGTTCAGCATCTTTAAATGATCCTTACGTAACGGACGGTTATTGGAGAAATTTCCGAAAGCATCGAACAGGGCACGTACCTTTACACCTTCTTTCGCTTTTTCAGCCAGTAGTGTAAAGAGTTCCTTGGCAATAGAGTCACTCCGGAAATTAAAATATTCCAGATGTACCTGATGACGGGCATTCCGGATTTCGTGAAACAGACTTTCAAACTTACTTCTTCCACTCGTAAGCAGAGTAAGTTGGTTATGAGGTGTTATGACATATCCTTGCTGGCGCAGGTAGCGGGCAAATATCGAATCAGAAGGCAATTGTACTTTTACCGTATCTGTGGTACGAACCATCGTATTCGTATCTTCCGGGCAGCCTGTCGATAAAGATGGCTCTTCATGCCGTTCTCCGGCTTTGGCCGGCATGGCTGTCATGCAGACGAGCATAGCCAGACACAATACCTTATATATAAGTTGACAGATAATCTTCATACAATAAATTCTTCAAAAGGCACAAAAGTAGGGATAATTCCACAAACAGCCAATATTTCTATGCGAAGATAGGATGTATCAACTATAAAAACAGAAGAATATGCATATCTTTGCACAATATTTCAAAAACATCAATACATTAAGACATGAACAGTTTAAAAGGCATTTTCTATGGAATCGTGACTTCGGTCACATTTGGTTTGATCCCGTTGTTTACTCTTCCTTTGATGCAAAAGGGGATGGAGTTTGACTCCATTCTTTTCTATCGTTTCCTTTTTGCAACCCTGGCATTGGGCGGTATGATGAAGCTGAAAAAGGAATCGTTCCGGATTGAACGGCGAGACATACCTATGCTGATTCTGTTGGGATTCTTCTATACCGGTTCTGCCATGTTTCTTTTCTGGGGGTATAACTTTATGGGAGCGGGAGTAGCTACCACTCTGTATTTTACTTATCCGATTTTTGTCACTTTGCTTATGTTCCTGATTTTCCGGGAAAGAGCTTCGTGGGTTACGTGGCTGGCCATTATTCTGGCTATCTTTGGAGTCAGCCGGCTTTCTTTGAAAGGAACGGAACTCTCACTCGATCCCGTTGGCGTGGTCATTGTGCTGCTCTCTGCCGTTGCATATGCCAGTTACATCACGGCGGTCAACCGTTCCCGTGTACGGGACATGAACGGACGCAAGCTGGCATTCTACGTATTCATCGTCAGTACTGTTCTGTTTGCCATAAAGGCTGGAACTAATCAGGGCATTCAAGCTCTTCCGGATGCCTGGTCAATTGTCAATCTGATTTTGCTTGCCGTCGTGCCGACCGTTATATCCAACATTACACTCGTGCTGGCTGTGCATCATATCGGAGGCACTCTGACATCCATACTGGGAGCGATGGAACCTGTCACCGCCGTATGTATCGGTGTGCTGGTCTTCAGTGAGCCGTTTACAGCTCAGGAAGGAACCGGTATTCTCTGTATCATTGCTGCAGTTACACTCATTATTCTTACCAGGACTATACAAAAAACTTTATCTTCCGTTGTGCGGAAAATACGTCCCCGGCATGCCTGATGCAGGAGGTGGCAAGAACAGATTTAACCCAACATTTTCAGGCTTTTGTATTACTTTGTTGTTACAATGAAGGGAAGTACAGGAAGGTTTGACCATTTATTCTCTTTTTCAATAGTTCGTTAAAAATTAGCCTAGCCTAAGCGGCTC
>UMGV01037640.1_pt1 | contig 11744 bp, 6 predicted proteins | sample 1965361 | NCBI WGS metagenome assembly UMGV01 (sample SAMEA4836081, study PRJEB28245) | human gut metagenome | biome: gut microbiome; material: fecal sample | place: Denmark | collected 2008
TTCACGATAAAAATCCTCAGACTTTAAGGTTTCTACTGCAGACATAATTGCATCTTTGTCTGTTAGCATACTTCCTATTACAGCTTGTTCTGCTTCTATATCGTGTGGTGGAATTTTACCTAGCTCCATTTTTCTGCTCCCTTCTTACAAATGAATTCTGACAACGCAAGATGCCAATAACTTTCTAGAATTTGGAAAAGAATTGGTATATTGCAAGGAAAAAAGTATTAAAAAGGCAAGGGCGCAACCTCTTGGTTGTAACCGCGTTTTTAATGCTTTTTGACACAGCAAGATGCCAATTATTTTTCAAATTTAAAGTACTTGGACTTTAAGAGAACCCATAACTCCCTCAAAAAGTTTAACACTCACTGTACTTACTCCCAACACTTTAATTGGTTCTTTTAAATCAATTTTCTTTTTATCTATTTCTATTTTATATTGTTCTTTTAAATTTTCTGCAATTTCTTTAGCTGTAATTGAACCAAATATTTTTTGATTCTCTCCAGATTTTACAGAAATTTTTAAAGTAATATTTTTTAGCTTTTCTGCTATTTCTTGTGCTTTTTCTTTTTCAACTGATTTTTTATATTGATTTGAGTCTTGTTTTGCTTTTAATTTACTCATATTTTCAGCATTTGCTTCAATTCCCATTTTTTTAGGTAATAAGAAATTTCTTGCATATCCATCACTAGCATTTATTACTTCATCTTTTTTTCCTACACCTTTTATATCTTGTAATAAAATTACTTTCATTTATTTTTCTCCTTTCAATTTGTAATTATTTCATTTAATTTCAAAAAGTTTTTACTCCATTTTGAAATTAATTAGCTGTTTCAGAAAAATATTCATTTATTTTCTCAATAAGAAGATTTTTAACTTCTTCAATACTCATTCCTTCAACTTGTGCACCAGCTAAGGTAATATGACCTCCGCCTCCAAGTTTTTCTAGTATAATTTGAACATTTATATCTCCAATAGAACGTCCACTAATACATACTTTATCTCCTAATTTTCCTATTACAAATGATGCAGTAATATCACTAATTGTTAATAATTCATCTGCTGCCTTAGCACATATTATATTTGCATCTTTGTCTTCTTCTTCATATACAGAAATACCTATTGTTCCATTGGTAATTTGTGCATTATCAATTATTTTAGAAATCTTTGTATATGTTTTTAAGTCACTTTGGAACCATTTTTTTACTTTTATTATATCTATTCCACGTTTTTTCAAATAAGCTGCTGCTTCAAAGGTTCTTACTCCTGTCTTAAAAGTAAAGTTCTTTGTATCCATCATAATTCCTGCATATAAAGCTTCTGCTTCAATTGTTGTTAAATCTGGTTCTTTAGTTGCATATTCTAATATTTCTGTAACAAGTTCACAGGTTGATGAAGCATATACTTCATGGAATGAAAGAATTGCTTCTTCAATAAAGTCTGGACTTTTTCTGTGGTGATCAATTATTGCAATTTTACTTGTTTCTTCTAGCAATTCAGGTACTTCAACATAACTTCTTTTATGTGTATCAACAATTATAAGTAATGTTTCAGGTGTTATTTTAGATAATGCTTCTGATTTATTAATAATAGATTCTTGATATTCTTTTTCTTGTTTTGCTGATTCCATGAAATTTTCTAAACTAATTCCTGTAGAATTGTTTATAATATAACATTCAACATCAAGACTTTTTGCTAGTCTGTATATTCCCATGCTTGCGCCCATTGAGTCTATATCTCCATTTGTGTGACCCATTACCATTACATTTTTAGCCTCTTGCATTAGCTCTTCTAGTGCATGTGATACTATTCTAGCTTTTACTTTTGTTCTTTTTTCAAGCTCTTGAGTTCTTCCACCAAAAAATTGATATTTTTCATTTTCTCTAACAACAGTTTGGTCTCCACCTCTTCCAAGTACAATGTCTAATCCTGCCTGTGCAGATTTATATTTTTCGTAGTTAGACTCTCCTTCTGTTGAAATTGAAATACTTAATGTTATTTGTACTTTATTTGATAATTCTAATTCTTTAATTGTATCTAATATATTAAATTTCTTTTCTTTAAGTTTTTCTAGGTATTGTTGTTCAAATATACATACAAATGTATCTCTCTCTGATTTAACAACTAATCCTTTAAATTCTGCTGCCCATTCATAAATTGTTTTTTCGATTTGCGCAGTTAGTACAGGTTTTTCTTCATCATTAATTCTTTGATTAACTTCTTCAAAGTTATCTATCATAATTATTCCAACGCAAATTTGAGAATTATGATATTTCTTTTCTAGCTCTAAAGTTTTAGTTTCATCTAAAAAATACATTGTGCACATATATTCATCTTTAGATTTTGTATATTTTCCCAATATCTCATAAATTTTGTTGCCTATTTCCAATTCTTTATGAATACTTTTTTCTGAGTCTTCCTCATTATTTTCTATTTCAAGTTTTATTTCTTTTAATAAATCTCTCAAAATATTATTTATATCTACATTTGCAAATTCTTGTACAAATTTACTACTTCTCCAAACCATATTTCCATTTGTTTCAATTATAACTAATGGAAAAGGAGAATTCTTTACTGTATCTTTTGCTAATTTATCCACATTTAGTGTTAAATCTTGTAAATGGTCTGAAAGTTCCGTTCTTCTTTTTTGGTTACTCCAGTATGTATATACAAGTATTAATATATATAACACTACTGAAGGTGTAAAATATCGTATATCTAATATGCATATTACAATTAAAAGTATAGCAATTAGAACTAAATATATTTTAGTTCTTGATATTAACCCTTCAAATATTTTTTTACTATTATTATTTTTCATAAAATAAGCTCCTCTTTTACGTATACTATTTTACTATTTTTACGCGTTTTTGTCAATTTTATTAGCTTAAAACAGAGCAAAAAAGAATATAGAGAGAGCTATTTAGCTCTCTCTATATTTTAAAAGCCAATTTTCTTTAAAGCTTCGATTCTTCTTCGCTTTTCTCCTTCATCTTTTCCAAGAACTTTAACAATAACCTCCCCATAGTGTGATTCTATTGCCTATTCCCATATCTTCCGGCTAACTACAACATAAACCACAAAAGAACAAACCGCTCTAATCCGTGGTTTGTTCTTTTTTTATTGTTTTATACTATTCAGCACTTGTTGTTTCTTCTTCAGGTTCTTCTTCATTTTGTTCTGTATTAATATGTGTATTTTTATAAACAGGTAATCCTGTTCCTGCAGGTATTAGTTTACCAATAATAACGTTTTCTTTTAATCCAATTAAGTCATCAACTTTACCTTTAACAGCAGCTTCTGTTAATACTCTTGTTGTTTCTTGGAATGAAGCAGCTGATAAGAAGCTTTCTGTTGCTAGAGATGCTTTTGTGATTCCTAGTAATATACGTTTTCCTGTTGCAGGACGTTTTCCTTCTGCTTCAACTAATGCATTCTTGTCCTCAAATTCATGTATATCAACTAATGATCCAGCAAACATGTCTGTGTCTCCATTATCTTCTACTCTTACCTTTTTAAGCATTTGTCTACCAATTACTTCAATGTGTTTATCGTTGATATCAACACCTTGGTTACGGTAAACTTTTTGAACTTCTTGAATTAAGTATTCATATACTCCTTCAGGTCCTTTAATTGCTAATATTTCAGCTGGGTTTAAAGCACCTTCTATTAATGGATCTCCCGCTTTTACTTCATCTCCGTCTTTTACACGTAATTTAGATCTAAATGGTATTGCATAAGTTTTTGAATCATCTTTAGACGTAATAACAATTTCTTTCTTCTTTTTATCTTCAACAATTTTAACTTTACCATCTATTTCTGTCATTACTGCTAATCCCTTTGGTTTACGAGCTTCAAATAGCTCCTCAACTCTAGGAAGACCTTGTGTAATATCGGCAACACCAGCAACACCACCAGAGTGAATAGTTCTCATTGTAAGCTGTGTACCAGGCTCACCAATTGATTGAGCTGCAATAATACCAACAGATTCACCAATGTTAACTTCATCACGAGTTGCCAATCCCATACCATAACATTTACGGCAAACACCATGTTTTGTACGGCATCCTAATACTGAACGAACTTTTACTGTTTCAATTCCTGCTGCAACAATTTTCTCAGCAATTTTATCTGTAATCATTGTATTTGTATCAACAATTAATTCTTTTGTTTCAGGATTAATTATATCTTCTAATGGGTATCTACCAACTAGTCTTTCATCCATTTTTTCAACAATTTGGTTTCCATCTTTAATATCAAATACTGTAAGACCTTCATGTGTTCCACAGTCATCTTCACGAACTATAATGTCTTGAGAAACATCAACAAGTCTTCTTGTTAAGTAACCAGAGTCAGCTGTTCTTAAAGCTGTATCTGCTAAACCTTTTCTAGCACCGTGTGCAGAAATAAAGTATTCTAGTGCATCTAGACCCTCACGGAATGAAGATGTAATAGGAATTTCTACTGTTTTACCAGTTGTACTAGCCATAAGACCACGCATACCAGCAATTTGTCTTAATTGGTTAATGTTACCTCTGGCTCCAGATTGACTCATCATATATACTGGGTTTAAGTCATCAAAGTTACTTTTCATTGCTTCTGTAACTTCATCTGTTGCTTTTTCCCATATTTTAATAACTGAGTTATATCTTTCATCCTCTGTTATTAAACCACGTTTATATTGTTTTAATACGTTATTTACTTGCTCATTTGCTTCAGCAAGAATTTTCTTTTTAGCCTCTGGTACTTTAACATCATCAACAGAAACTGTAATACCAGCTGTTGTAGAATGTTTGAAACCAGTTGCTTTAATATAGTCTAGTAATTCTGCTGTTGCACTTAAACCATTTGCATTTATTGATTTTGCAATAATTTTTCCTAAGTTTTTCTTAGATACTGCAAAGTTAAGTTCTGGTTCAAATAAGTTTTCTGGTTTTGTTCTATCTACAAATCCTAAGTTTTGTGGGATTCCTTCATTGTAAATTAATCTACCAACTGTTGTCTGAACTTTTCTTGTTTCTAATTTACCATCTATTTCTTTTTGAATTCTTACATATATTTTAGCATGTAAACCTAAATCATGGTTAAAATATGCTATTTTAGCTTCTTCTGGTGATGAGAAGTAATTTCCTTCTCCTTCTTCACCAGGAACATCCATTGTTAAGTAGTAAGCACCTAAAATCATATCTTGTGTAGGTACTGTTACTGGCTTACCATCTTGTGGTTTTAAAAGGTTATTTACTGAAAGCATTAAGTATCTTGCTTCTGCTTGTGCTTCTGGTGATAATGGTAAGTGAATAGCCATCTGGTCACCGTCGAAGTCAGCGTTGAAAGCTGTACATACTAATGGGTGTAATTTTATAGCTCTACCTTCTACTAAAACTGGTTCAAATGCTTGAATACCAAGTCTATGTAATGTAGGAGCACGGTTTAATAATACTGGGTGGTCTTTTATAACATCCTCTAGTATATCCCATACTTCTGGTCTTAATCTTTCAACCATTCTTTTAGCGTTTTTAATATTATGTGCAATTCCACGTCCAACTAATTCTTTCATAACAAATGGTTTGAATAACTCAACAGCCATTTCTTTTGGAACACCACATTGATATATTTTAAGTTCTGGTCCAACAACTATAACTGAACGACCTGAATAATCAACACGTTTTCCTAATAAGTTTTGACGGAATCTACCTTGTTTTCCTTTTAATAAGTCTGATAGAGATTTTAATGCTCTACCACCAGCACCTGTAACTGGTCTTCCACGTCTACTGTTATCAATTAAAGCATCAACAGCTTCTTGTAACATTCTTTTTTCATTACGTACAATAATTTCTGGTGCACCTAATTCTAATAATCTTTTTAAACGGTTATTTCTGTTTATAACTCTACGATATAAGTCGTTTAAGTCTGATGTAGCAAATCTACCACCATCTAATTGTACCATTGGTCTTAAATCTGGTGGAATAACTGGAATTACATTCATTATCATCCACTCAGGTTTATTTCCTGATAATCTAAATGCTTCAACTGTATCTAGTCTTTTAACTAATTTTGCCTTTTTTTGTTCACTTGCTTTTTCAAGTTCTTTTTTCAATTTCTCAGCTAATTTTTCAACATCAACTTTTGCTAATAATTCTTGTATTGCTTCAGCTCCCATTCTAGCTGTAAAAGAACCTGCACCGTATTTTTCTTCTGCTTCACGATATTCTTTTTCTGATAAAACTTGAGCTACTGTTAAATCTGTAGTTCCTTTATCAATTACAATATATGATGCAAAATATATTACTTTTTCTAAGTTTCTTGGAGAAACATCAAGCATTAGTCCAATTCTGCTTGGAATTCCTTTAAAGTACCATATATGTGCAACTGGTGCAGCAAGTTCAATATGTCCCATTCTTTCACGTCTAACTTTAGATTTTGTTACTTCAACACCACATCTATCACATACAATTCCTTTATATCTTACTCTTTTATATTTACCACAATGGCATTCCCAGTCTTTTGTTGGTCCAAATATTCTCTCACAAAATAGACCATCTCTTTCTGGTTTAAGTGTTCTGTAGTTAATAGTCTCTGGTTTTTTTACTTCGCCTTTTGACCATTCTCTAATTTTTTCATCTGATGCTATTCCAATTTTAAGTTTGTTAAAAATTTCTAATTCATCCACTTTATTTAGCCCCCTAAATATTTTTCTTTTTTCGTACTTGTTTAAACAAGTTTTACACTGCTGTGCAATTCTATATTGTTAACTTGTTTAAACTTTCTGAATGGCTATTAAATTTTATTCTTCACTATCATTAAATTCGTCTATATCTAACAAATCTTCATCATCTAGTAATAAGTCTTCATCATCAATATTTTCTTCTTCGTCTAAAAGCATTTCACTATCTTCTGAATATCCATCAGCTAGTTCATCTTCATCAACTACTGCAAGTTCTTCTTCTATTTTAGGATCATCTTTAATACTATTAAAATCAATACCTTCATCAATATTTTCTTTTAATTCTAGTTCTCTATTATCTTCAGAAAGAAGTTTAATATCTAATCCTAAAGATTGAAGTTCTTTTACTAATACTTTAAATCCTTCTGGAACACCTGGTTCTGGAATGTTTTCGCCTTTTACGATTGCTTCATAAGTTCTTACTCTTCCGACAATATCATCAGATTTAACTGTTAACATTTCTTGAAGTGTATATGCAGCACCATAAGCCTCTAATGCCCAAACCTCCATTTCACCAAATCTTTGTCCACCAAATTGTGCTTTACCACCAAGAGGTTGTTGTGTTACTAGTGAGTATGGTCCAGTTGAACGAGCATGTATCTTGTCATCTACTAAGTGGTGTAGTTTTAACATGTACATTACACCAACTGTAATAGGGTGATCAAATGGTTCACCTGTTCTACCATCATATACTACTGTTTTTCCATCTTCTCTTAGTCCTGCTTGTTTAAATAAGTCTCTAATTTCTTCGTTTGTAGCACTATCAAATACTGGTGTTGCTACTTTAATTCCTAGAGCTTTAGCAGCCATTCCTAAGTGTACTTCTAGAACTTGACCTAAGTTCATACGAGAAGGAACACCAAGTGGGTTTAATACTATATCTACTGGAGTACCATCTAGTAAAAATGGCATATCTTCTTCTGGTAATATACGTGAAATAACACCCTTGTTACCATGACGCCCAGCCATCTTATCACCAACAGATATTTTTCTTTTTGTTGCTATATAGCAACGAATTACTTGATTTACTCCTGGTCCTAATTCATCTGAATTATCTCTTGTAAATATTTTAACGTCTACAATTGTACCAGCTTCACCGTGTGGAACACGAAGTGAATTGTCTCTAACTTCTCTAGCTTTTTCGCCAAATATTGCACGAAGTAATCTTTCCTCTGCTGTTAGTTCAGTTTCACCTTTTGGTGTTACTTTACCAACTAATATATCTCCTGGTCTAACTTCTGCACCTATACGAATAATTCCGTTTTCATCTAGATCTTTTAAGCTATCATCTCCAACATTTGGAATATCTCTTGTAATTTCTTCTGGTCCTAATTTTGTGTCTCTACATTCACAATCATATTCTTCTATGTGGATTGATGTATAAACATCTTCTTTTACTAATCTTTCATTAATTAAAACAGCATCCTCGTAGTTGTAACCTTCCCAAGTTGTGAAAGCTATTAAAACATTTTTACCAAGTGCCATTTCTCCATTTTTTGTTCCAGGTCCATCGGCAATTAGATCTCCTGCTTTAACTCTTTCTCCAACACTTACAACTGGTCTTTGATTTATACATGTACCACCATTTGTTCTTTTGAATTTTCTTAAGTGGTAAACATCTAATTCATCTTTTTTATTTCTAATTTGAATTTCTTCACCAGTTACTCTTTCAACTATACCGTCATTTTTAGCCATTACTGTAATTCCAGAATCTCTAGCTGCTCTATATTCCATTCCTGTTCCTACTATTGGTGATTCTGTTGTAAGTAATGGAACTGCTTGACGTTGCATGTTTGCACCCATTAGAGAACGTTTTACGTCATCATGCTCTAAGAATGGGATCATTGCTGCTGCAACTGATACTAATTGTTTTGGTGATACTTCAACAAGGTCAACTTGGTCTTTATCAACCATTGTAATATCTGCTCTGTGACGTACACGAATTCTGTCATTAATAAATTTTCCATCTTTATCAAGTGGTTCTGATGCTTGAGCAACTATGTATTTGTCTTCTTCATCAGCTGGCATATAAACAACTTCATCAGTTACTACTCCAGTTTCATGATCTACTTTTCTATATGGTGTTTCAATAAATCCATATTCATTTATAATTGCAAATGATGAAAGTGCTGATATAAGTCCAATGTTTGGTCCTTCTGGAGATTCTACTGGACATAATCTACCATAGTGTGTATAGTGAATATCACGAACCTCAAATCCAGCTCTTTCACGAGATAAACCACCAGGTCCTAATGCAGAAATTCTTCTTTTATGAGTTAATTCTGAAAGTGGGTTTGTTTGATCCATGAATTGCGATAATTGTGAACTTCCAAAGAATTCTCTAATAGAAGATGTTATTGGTTTTGTGTTTATTAATGATTGCGGTGTAACTATATCTAAGTCTTGAATTGTCATTCTTTCGCGAACAACTCTTTCTAGTCTTGTTAAACCAATTCTAAATTGGTTTTGTAATAATTCACCAACGCAACGAATACGACGATTTCCTAAGTGGTCAATATCATCAACATTTCCTAATCCATGTTCTAAGTTTAATAAATAACTAATTGAAGAAATAATATCCTCGTTAGTAACATGTTTTGGAATTAATTCATCTAATCTTTCTTTAATTGCATCATGTAAATCTTTTTCATCAGTAGTATCAATAATTGATTTTAGAACAATATAATTTACCATTTCTTTAATATGTAAGTCACTTAAATCCACATTTGGTAATATACTGTGGATATTTACTGTTCCATTACCAATAATTCTTACTGGTTTATCATCAACTTTAACATCAACAACATTAATTCCACTATTTTGAATTGCAATTGCAGCATCATCAGAAATACTGCTATCTTTTTCTGCTAATACTTCTCCTGTTTCTGGATCAATAATATCATTATAAGCAATTCTTCCTTCAATTCTTGATGCTAAACTTAATTTTTTATTAAATTTATATCTACCAACTTTTGCTAGATCATATCTTCTATCATCAAAAAATAGTCCATTAAATAAATTTCTTGCAGCATCTGTTGTTGGTAATTCTCCTGGTCTTAATTTTTTATATATTTCAACCAAAGCTTCTTCTTGAGTTTTAATTGGGTCTTTTGCCAAAGTTTCTTTTATTTTGTTTTCTTCTCCAAATAGCTCTGTAATTTGCTCATCTGTTACAATTCCTAATGCTCTTAAAAGTGTTGTAACTGGTATTTTTCTTGTTCTGTCAACTCTAGCCCAGAATACATCATTTCCATCAGTTTCATATTCTATCCATGCACCACGAATAGGCATAACAGTAGATGTGTAAATTCTTCTTCCTGTTTTGCTATCAAAATCTTGTGCATAGTAGCAACCTGGTGAACGAACTAATTGGCTTACTACAACTCTTTCTGCACCATTGATTACGAAAGTACCACTATCTGTCATAAGTGGGAAATCACCAAGATAAATTTCTTGTTCTTTAATTTCACCTGTTTCACGATTGATAAGTCTTACTTTTACATGTAATCTTGTAGAATAAGTTGCATCACGTTCTTTGGCTTCTTCTAGTGTGTATTTAGTTTTTTCTTCCATGTAGTAGTCTAAGAATTCAAGTACAAGGTTTCCTGAATAATCAACTATTGGAGATACGTCTCTAAGAACTTCTCCTAAGCCTTCTTCGATAAACCAATTGTATGAGTCTTTTTGAACTTGAATCAAGTTTGGCATTTCGATTGAATCGCCGATTTTTGCAAAAGTTTTACGAGTACATTTCTCGTGTTTAATTTCTTTTAACAAAAAAATCACTCCCTAAAAAAAATTAAGCAGAAGATAAATATATGATTTTAATAAAAAGTCCTTCTTGTTTCTATAATTGGTTTACAGATTGGCATATTTTCTGCTCTCTAAATACCCGTTCCGTAAGCAATTATATAACAATTCCTCTTTTTATTAAATTAACATAAGAAAATTGGACGTTAGCGAAATCAAAGATTTCGACGTACGCTTGTACACGATTGCTTTGCAATCGGCACTGCCCAAGGTAAATTAACCTTGTTGTATAGAAAAATCTTCAATTTTTTCTATACAACAACATAGTTATAAAAGACAACAAAAATACGGTTGACATTTTTGTCAACTGTTTCATTTGCTGTTTATTTAATAAAACTTATTTTTATATTAACCATTCCATCCACCTTAAACGGAGATTAATACATTTAATCAAAACATATCAATTTTAGTATAACATCTGGTGTACTTGCTGTCAATGTTTTTTAGCAAATTTTTCCGTTTTTTACAAAAATGTGTGTTAAAAATTTTATTTTTAACACACCGATAATTTCTTTTATTTATTATTTATTTCATCTAGAATTGTATTATAATCCTTTTCGGACAATACTCCGCATTTTCCATCTCCATACCATTTCGTATCATCTAAAGAAAGCCAACTAGATTTTTGCCCATACTTGAACTCCACAATGCAATTACAGCCATTGTTTATAGCTAAATTTGCCAAATATTCTTTCACATTATTTAACCCTTTTAGTTGTGATCCGATAAAACCATATTTATATTCCACTCTTTTTTTCACATTTACTCTGTTGTCTGTTCCTTCTATAAATATAACATTATTATATACAGTTTTATATGCCATAATTATGCATCCCTTTCTAATATAATAACCATTTCTTGTCTAGCTGCACCAAATACAGCTGGAAAGTCTGCTGTAGCACAGCTTATAACTCTCCATCCTTGCTCAGCATACGCATTAATAGCACTTTCCAATGTTTCCGGATTAAATTTTCCCGAGAACCATTTATCTTTTTGTGTTAGTACTTTGTATTGCTTCATATTATACTCCCCCTCTTACTTAAATATATATATTTTTTACACTCTATTATTAAAAATGTCAATACTTTTTAAAACTTTAGTTAGAATATGGACAAACCAAATTTAATATAGTAAAATACTTACATTGCTGATAGAAATGAGGTAAATTATATGTCTATAATTTTAAAATATTTAATTACTTTTTTTGTAG
>UMGV01078209.1_pt1 | contig 11737 bp, 17 predicted proteins | sample 1965361 | NCBI WGS metagenome assembly UMGV01 (sample SAMEA4836081, study PRJEB28245) | human gut metagenome | biome: gut microbiome; material: fecal sample | place: Denmark | collected 2008
AGGGGCTGACGGACGACCATCTTCAGAGTCTCCAGACCGAAATACTCGTCGATGCTGCGGCCGTTGATGGTGATGGAGCCGGTGCCGTTCTCAAACAGGTGCACACGGGCGACGGAGGACTTGCGGCGGCCAGTGCCGTACTTGTAGGGGTTCTTGGACTGATACATTCTTCTTTTCCTCCTTACTTGACCAGCTCGGGCTTCTGAGCCGCATGGTCATGCTGCTCGCCGGCGTAGATGTGCAGACGCTTCAGGGAATCCTTGGTGACGATGTTGCGGGGCATCATGCCGCGGACGGCCACGCGCATAGCCAGCTCGGGCTTGTCCTGCATCAGGATGCGGTACTTGGTCTCCTTCAGACCGCCCACCCAACCGGAGTGGGTGCGATAGTACTTCTGCTCCATCTTGTTGCCGGTCAGGACAGCTTTGCCGGCGTTGATGACGATGACGTTGTCACCGCAGTCGGCGTGGGGGGTATAGGTGACTTTGCCCTTGCCGCGCAGCAGGTCGGCGACGATGACGGCGGTCTTGCCCAGGGGCTTGCCGGCGGCATCCACGACGTACCACTTGCGCTCAATGTTGGCCTTGTTTGCCATGAAAGTGGACATGGTGATCTTCCTCCAATTTATATTATAATGTGTGCTTTACTTTTTCACGCGCCCTTGTTACAATCGGGGCAGAGAAAACGCGCTCAGCGCGCAGGATTATTTATACCACAGCGCCGGCGCGTTGTCAATATTGATTTGATTTACGATGTGAACATCTTGCGTTTTCTCTCGTTTTCTTTATTATACTCTCGTTTTCTCAAATCGCAATTTACATTTTCAGGAGGCATGACCGTGCAGCACATATTAGGACTGGTCCGCCGCTGTGTGGAGGACTACAACATGATCGAAGCCGGAGAGACCGTGGCCGTAGGCGTCTCCGGCGGCAAGGACAGCTTGCTGACGCTGACGGCCCTGGCCCGGCTGCGAGCCTTCTATCCAAAGCCCTTCCGGGTGGAGGCCATCACGCTGGAGACGGGTATGCCGGGGATGGACTTCTCCCCGGTGGCCGACTACTGCGCGCAGCTGGACGTTCCCTATACCCGTATCTCCGTACCGGTATACGACATCGTGTTCAACGAGCGGAAAGAAAAGAACCCCTGTTCCCTGTGCGCCAAGCTGCGGCGGGGCAGCCTGCATACGGCGCTGACGGAACGGGGGATACACAAGATCGCGCTGGGGCACCACTACGACGATGCGGTGGAGACGCTGCTGATGAACCTGCTGTTTGAGGGGCGCATCGGCTGCTTCCAACCGGTGACGTATCTGGACAGGACGGACATCACCCAGATACGGCCGCTGCTGTACTGCCAGGAGGCGGACATCCGCCGCATGGCGGCGAAGCTGGCGCTGCCGGTGGTGAAGAACACCTGTCCCATGGACGGCCACAGCCGCCGGCAGGAGGTGAAGGAGCTGCTGGCGGAGCTGGAGCAGCGCTATCCCGATCTGAAGAAAAAGCTGTTCGGCGCCGTGCAGCGTTACCCGCTGTATGGGTGGGATCTGGAGAAGATGGAGAAGTGAGAGGCTCTTGTAAGACGCGCAAATCAGGTCTGGAGGAATTCCGATGATAAAAAATCTAATGTATATTGAGTTAAAATCAGGATATTCCGATGATGGCCCGGCATGGATCGGCTATGTAAAAACCTCAAAAACTGGAAAAACGATCTACTTTAACGACCACGCCTTTCAAAAGGCCATAGGCGGCAGTTCAAACTACATAGACGTTGAAAATGGCGATAGGTATTGGATCACCGGTTTGAAAAAAGGAGAAAGCAATCGTCATTGGGCGGGGCATGGAAAAATCACGATCGACCGCAGAGCCGTTGAGGAATACCTTGCTTTGATTGGGGAAAAAGAATTGCCATTAAGCTTGTTTGAGGTGGCCGACATGGAAGATAAATTTCCTGTTGAAAGAGCAAATAAACTATTGAACGGAATAAAGTGAAATCTTCCTCTCGCCTCTCCCTATATGTACCCTACACCAGCACCCACTTCACCAGCAGCAGAAGCCCCAGCCCCGGCAGGCCCAGAACACCCACTGTCAGTGCGTTGAACCAGTTGACGCCCAGCGTCAGCCCGGTCACCGGGGCAGTGCTGTTCAGCAGCCACAGGACACCCAGGCCCAGGGCACTGTTCAGTACCACCCGCAGCGCCAGCTTCAGCGGCTTGCGGAACAGCCGCACCACCGCCACCAGCAGGAATAGGCCCACCAGGGCCAGGGATACGATCTCTATGACGGACATACCTCTCCCCCCTTTATCGCGCCGGCAGCCACACAGGGCGGCACGGTCGGCTCTGTCTTCAGCACCGGCACCGCGTGCGGAATGCCGGAGGGCACACTTTGGCCATTCTGCTCCTTGATACGGCGCAGCAGGTAGTTACTGCGGGCTTTCAGGGCGTTGATCTCGAAGATACAGGCGTCGATGAGCTCGCTGTCGCAGACATAGTCAAAGCGGATATAGGCCTCCTTCAGCGCCTGGGTGGTGCTGTACAGTTCACGCTCCAGTTCACGGAGCGTCGGGTCTGTGCTGTGCTTCTTTGCCATAGGGTTCCCCTCCACATCAATATTGTACGTCCAGTTTACGCATTTATGCCCGGTTTCAAACAGGGGCGGCCTGTCCGCCCGGAAAGGACAGCTATGGAACAGGAATATTTCATGCAGCAGGCCCTCGCTCTGGCACAGGAGGCCGCTGTCCACGGCGAGGTGCCGGTGGGCTGCGTCATCGTCCGCAATGGCGAGATCGTGGGCCGCGGCCGCAACCAGCGGGAGGAAAAGCAGGCCGCCGTCTCTCACGCGGAGATGGAAGCCATCGCCCAGGCCAATGCGGCGCTGGGCAGTTGGCGGCTGGACGAGTGCGACCTGTATGTGACGCTGGAGCCCTGCCCTATGTGCGCCGGGGCCATTCTTAACGCCCGCATCCGGCGGGTGTACTACGGCGCCCGGGATGAAGTGATGGGCGCCTGCGGCGGCGTGCTGAATTTGTTTATGGAGGGCTTTCCCCGTCCGCCACAGCTGGTGGGCAATGTGTGCGGCAACGAATGCCGCGACGTTTTGCAGACCTTTTTCCGGGAAGTTCGGGAGAAAAACGCCGAAAATACGAATCGTTCGGCGGATATTGTTGAAGATTTCACAGAATTTTAATATTTGTAACCGATTTTTTTTCACATCTCCGCGATATCCTAATAGTGCAAGAAACAAAAAACTTTTTTCATCTTCTCTTCCTGCCATATCTGCGGAGCGCCAAGCGGCACTCCGCTTTATGGTGTCCGGAGATATTTGCCCGCGCAAGCGGGTTTTTTGCTGCCCTATGGGGCTTTTCTTTTTGCGGGACTCATGCTATAATACCCCGCAGAACGACAAAAGGAGCGCGGAACATGGCCTCACCCCTGCTGCAAGGAAAACTGCATATCTCCGGCATGGACAGCTGTGCCCCGGCGCTGGCCCGACAGTGGCAGTTGGGACTGGAGACCATCGCCTTCTCCTATGCGCCTCTGCTGGATGATTCCGCCGCCCTGCCCCGGGCAAAGGAGGAGATACATGGCGTCGGCAGTCTGTGGTTCCACGGCCCCTTCGCCGAGCTGATCCCCTGCGCCATCGATCCGCTGGCCCGGGATGTAGCCATGCGGCGGTTCCGGCAGGCACTGGACGCGGCGCAGGCGCTGGGTATACGACGCATGGTGTTTCACGGGGGCTTTATTCCCCATGTCTACTTTCCGGAGTGGTATGTGGAGCAGTCGGTGTGGTTCTGGCGGGAATTCCTGCGGGACGTACCGGCCGACATGACACTGGCGCTGGAAAATGTCATGGAGCCGTCGCCGGAGACACTGGTGTCCATCGCCGCCCAGATAGACGATCCCCGATTGGGGCTGTGCTTGGATGTGGGCCACGCCAACACCTGCGTCAGCGAAACGCCGCCCATGGATTGGATCGCGCCTATGGCCCCATGGCTGCGGCACGTTCACCTGCACAACAACCAGGGCGATACGGACCTGCACGCCCCGCTGGGAGAGGGAAACATCCCCATGCGGCAGATCATCGACACGGTGCTGCAGGCCGCGCCGGAGGCCACATTCACCATTGAAAATCAGAACGCCCTGCCGTCGCTGCACTGGCTGGCGGCGCAGGGATCTATCGAGGAACCGACATGACAGAAGCAGCATTGCAGCAGTATATATTCCATATCCGACCGGCCGACCGGGCGGTGATGGACGCGGCTCGGGAACGGCAGGCAGAGCTGGCCAAACCGCCGGGAAGTCTGGGCGCGCTGGAGGACATATCCATCCGTCTGGCGGGTATCACCGGTCAGGTATGCCCGAAAATGGACAGCTGCCGCGTGGCGGTGTTTGCCGCCGACAACGGCGTGGTGGACGAGGGCGTGTCCTGCGCGCCCCGGTCCGTGACCTTGCAGCAGGCCGTCAACATGACCCAGCGCAAGACCGGGATGTCCGCCATGGCCGCCGCCTTCGGCGACGATGTGGCCGTCGTGGACGTGGGTATTGCCGCCGACGTGCCGGGCGTGGGCATTCTGGACCGGAAAGTCCGGCGAGGCACCGGAAACATCGCCGTAGAGGACGCTATGACCCGGCCGGAGGCGCTTGCCGCCATGGCCGCCGGCATGGAGCAGGCGGCGCGCGCCAGAGCCGACAGTATCACCGCCCTGGGCATCGGCGAGATGGGGATCGGCAACACCAGCACCTCCGCCGCGGTGCTGTCCGTGCTGACCGGTGCGGACATCGAGGCCGTCACCGGCCGGGGTGGCGGACTGACAGACGAGGGCTTCGCCCGCAAGAAGGACGTGCTGCGCCGTGCGCTGACGCATCGGGCTGTTGACAAGGATGATGTATTGGATGTGCTGTGCGCCGTGGGCGGACTGGATATCGCCGCCATGGCCGGGGCTTTCCTGGGCTGTGCCCGTGAGCACATACCGGCAGCGGTAGACGGCTTCATCTCCGTTGTGGCCGCACTGTGTGCCGTTACGCTGTGCCCCGAAGTGCGGGACTATCTGTTTCTGTCCCACGACTCCTATGAGGTGGGCTACCGCCTGGCAGCAGACCGGCTGGGTCTGGAGCCCTGCCTCCATCTGGGAATGCGGCTGGGTGAGGGCAGCGGGTGTCCTCTACTGTTCCGGGTGTTAGAGGGTGCCTGCGGCGTAATGGCCGGTATGGCCACCTTTGCCCAGGCGGCCATACAGGATGACTATCTGGACGAAATACGCGCAGGCGACAGCTTTACGGTGGACAAGCCATGAGGATACTGCTGATCGGCGGCGGAAAAAGCGGAAAGAGCACCATGGCCCAACGCCTGGCCGCCGCACTGTCCGGGGACGCACCTCGGTATTATTGGGCCACCATGACCCCCCATGACGATGAGGACCTGGCACGTATCCACCGCCATGTGGCGGATCGGGCAGGCATGGATTTTATTACCGTCGAGCGCAGCTTCGATCTGCCCGCCGCCTTACCGGCACTGGACAGGCACGGCACGGTGCTGTTCGACAGCGTCACTGCCTGTCTGTCGGAGCAGATGTTCCCCGGTCCCGCGCCGGACGCCGGCGCAGCAAATCGGGTACTGCGGGAGCTGCTGGATATCAGCCGTTACCTCGACCATTTTATCGCTGTGTGCGACGATATCTGGCACGGCGGCGAGGACTACCGGGACTGGACGGAAGTTTATGTTCGGGGCCTGGCGGATATCTGTCAAGGGCTGGTAGCGGAATTTGACGTGGTATGTGAGATGACGGCGGGCCTGCCCCACCTGTGGAAAGGAGAACTGCCCCGTGTCTGACTGGATATACGGCTTTTTCATGGCGTGGGGTATGTTCCTGACCATTCCCTGCCCTAAAAAAATATGGCGGGAGAGCGCCCGGCGAAAAATGCTGGCTTGTCTGCCCCTGATAGGGCTGATCGTCGGCGGCATATGGGCGTTGTGCGCGTGGCTGGGCAGCTTTTTGCCGCAGCCGCTGGCTGCTCTGCTGTGCGCAGCAGCTCCCTGGCTGATCACAGGTTTTATGCATCTGGACGGCTATATGGATGTGTGCGACGCGGTATTGAGCCGCCGGGACCTGGAGACACGGCAGCGAATACTGAAGGATTCCCACTGCGGGGCCTTCGCGGTGATCTGTCTGGCGCTGCTGGTCCTGTGCCAATGGGCGGTATTTCTGTCGGCGGAGGCGCTGCCCCTTTGGCCGCTGACGCTGATCCCTGCGGCATCACGAGCCTGTGCAGCACTGGCCGTTCTGACACTGCGGCCCATGTCCACCAGCCAGTACAGCGCCATGACCCGCGGCGGCGCACCTGTGGTATTTGCCGCCATTGTGCTGGCGGCGGTGTGCGGGCTCTCCGTACTGCTGTGGGACAGCTTTGCTCCGTTGGCTGCGGCGGTGTGCTATTGGCTGGCGGCATGGTACGCTTTCCGGCAGCTGGATGGTATGTCCGGCGATGTGTCAGGCTTCGCCCTGACCATTGCGGAGTTAGGTGGTGCAGCGGTACTGGTGTTGTGGAGGTAAATATGATCCTGATCATTGGAGGTGCGTTCCAGGGAAAGCTGGCATACGCGCTGAAAGCATATAATTTGACAGAGAATGACGTATGCGATCTGGCAATATCCGATCCGGTACCAGGCTGCAAATGCTATCGGCATTTGGAGGCGCTGAGCCGCAGAAATAACGATATCACAGGGTTTTTGCCGCTGTTCGAGGACGCAGTCGTCATCGCCAGACAGGTCAACGGGGGTATTGTGCCCATGGACGGCGCGGAGCGGGCATGGCGGGAAAACTACGGCGTGCTCTTACAGCAGCTGGCGAAAAAAGCGGAACATGTGACGCGCGTTTTCTGCGGGATAGCGGAGGAATTGAAATGAAACTGACACTTTTGCGGCACGGGGAGACCGAGGGCAGCCAGAAAAATCTGTATTATGGCGCGGCGGATATCCCGGCGCTGCCGAAATCGCTGGAGGACTTGCAGCAGAAAGCTTTGACCGGCGTATATCCCACGGCGGAGCACTACTACGTCAGCGGAATGACGCGGACGATACAGACGCTGCGGGCCATATACGGCGACGTGGCATACACGGTGCTGCCGGGGCTGCGGGAGATGGATTTCGGCGATTTCGAGATGCGGGCCTACGCCGGCGATCTGGAGCACGATCCACAATTTATTGTGTGGTGTGAGGACTCAGAGCACAATATGTGCCCAAACGGAGAGAGTGCGCCGCAGGTGCTGGCACGAAATCTGGCCGCGATACAGCCCGTTATCGACGCGGGGGAGGACGCGGTGTGCGTGATCCACGGCGGGGTGACGTCGGGACTGATGATGCACTGGTTCGGCGGAACGCGGTACGACTATCTGCTGGCACCCGGCGAGGGATATCAGGTTAGTTTTAACGAGAAAAAACCTGTAAGCTATTCGAAAATAATGTAATCTTTCTGCAAAGGAGTGGCAAAATGGAGCATATATACAGAACAAAGGGCACTTGCTCGCGGGAGATCTCCTTCGAGCTGGACGGAGAGAAGGTGCGGAATGTGCACTTTGTGGGCGGCTGCGACGGCAACCTGAAGGCCGTGAGCAAGCTGGTGGACGGCATGAGCGTGGCGCAGATCGAGGCGCTGCTGCGGGGCAACACCTGCGGGCCGCGGAGCACCTCCTGCGCCGACCAGCTGGCGGTGGCGGTACAGCAGGCCTATGAACAGGAGCAGGCGCAGAAGTGACAAATATGTGCACGCGGAGAAAAGCGGCCCTTGCGGGCCGCTTTTACGTTTATCTTACCAGACCGCGGGAGGCGGAATATTCGGCGTTTATCTCCACCAACTCCTTCTCGCCGTCGATATAGGGTTGGTAGATACTGTCTACCCGGCCGCCGCCGGCGTTGCCGCAGCCATTGCAGCCGTCACAGGGGCTGCCGCAGGCGCTGAGGGCGCGGCGGACGATCTCCTCCCGCTGGGCGCGGGTGGTGTCCTTAATGAGCAGGGACTGCATGAAAAACGCTCCTCTCGTTTTTATAGGAAAGGCCGGACGGGGAGGGCTTCCCGGCCCTCCCCGCCGGGTCTGTCAGCCGGCCATGTCAAGCATATTCTCAATGAATATGCCGTAGCCGCGGGTGGGGTCGTTGAGCAGGACGTGGGTGACCGCGCCGACGATGCGGCCGTTCTGGAGGATGGGGCTGCCGCTCATGCCCTGAACGATGCCGCCGGTGGCGGAGAGCAGGGCGGGGTCGGTGATGCGGAGGAGCAGGTTGCGGGTGGGCTCGTCCGCGCCGTAGAGGCGGACGAGCTCCACACGGTACTCCCGCACATCGCTGCCGGAGACGGTGGCGAGGATGGTGGCGGGGCCGGTGGTGATCTGGCCGGCAGCGGCCACGGGGACAGGCGTGCCGCCGGAGAGGAAGTCCGGGTCGGCCACGGTGCCGAAAATGCCGCCGCTGCTGTTGACGGTGACGGTGCCCACATCGCGCTGGACGGAGAAGTCGCCCTTGAGCTCGCCGGGATCGCCCTTGGCACCCTTTTTCACCGCTTTGACGGTGGTCTCCATGATGGCGCCGGAGGCCAGAGGCATGAGCTGGGCGGTATCCACGTCGGTGATGCCGTGGCCGAGGGCACCGTACTGACCGGTGGCGGGGTCGTAGTAGGTCAGGGTGCCGATGCCGGCCATGCTGTCGCGTATCCAGGCACCCAGCTGCCAGACACCGTTATTTTCGCGGGCACAGGCGGTGAGGGCCAGAGCGTCTGCGCCGCGGCGGACGGAGAGGACAATGGGCGCGCCGGCCGTATCGGCCAGAAGGTCCTGGACCTGCTCGGTGGAGCCGACAGCGGCGCCGTCCATGGCGGTGATGATATCGCCCTGACGAAGGCCGCAGGCGCGGGCGGGCGTGGGGCCATCGGCCAGAGCCACCACCAGGACGCCGTCCGCAAAGAGTTTGATGCCCACCGCCTGACCCAGGGGGATCACGGTGCGCTCCGCCGGGGCGGCCCAAGCCTGCTGCACGCAGAGGGAGAGGACAAACAGCGCCGAGAGCAGCCAGGCGGAGAGACGATGGGAGGCGGGGATATGCCGTGGTTCATACAAGCGTCTCACCCCTTATTCTATTGTGATGTTTCCCGTTTTTGCCGTTGAACGGGCGAAAACGGGGGTTTGTTTTGTCGCCGGTGACAGGGTTACTTTGTGTCAAAAGGGCGCAGAACATGAGGTGCAAATTCAGGGGGAAATGTGTAATTTTTTCTTTTGTTTTTTTGCGGGGGCTTTTTATGCGCCTGCGGGCGCGGGGAAATGGCAAAGGCACCCACGAGGGGTGCCTTTGCTGTATATTCGCCCGGTGCCGGGGTCAGAAACACCGGGGGAATACCTTTTTAATGCCGCTTTTTGGCGGTGCAGGCCAGACCGGTGAGGGACGCGAGGGCCAAACCGGCGTAGAGGAGGACGCCGGGGTCGGCGGTCTTGGGAGAGTCCTTCTTATCCTCGGCTGCGGAGGGGGCGTAGTAGTAATAAGAACGAGTCAACGGTTCGCCCTGTGTGGCACCGCAGACGCAGGTCTTTGGATTGTTGTAGTCGGCAGGATAATCCCAAGTATGTGCTATCTTGCTGCCAGCCTCTACGCTATCACATCCAACGTTGGTACACTTTTTCCAATGGTATTCCTCATCGTACGCCCACTCATCATATACGTGGCTGCATTTGTAGAGGTAGGCACTTGTGCCATCGGCAGCCACGCCGACGAGGACACCGGCTGTATCGGGGGTAAAGATACCCGTCGTTATGGTATTCGCATTGCCATTGGCAAAGGTGACGTTGCTGCCTGTACCGGGCTCCGCCGCTGTGGTCACGCCGATGGAGCTGCCAGTGAGAGGACCGGCCACGTTGATGGTCTTGTTTCTGGCCAGATAAATGTTGCTGGGGTTTTTATTAGAATTCGATCCTTTATAATTATCCTTGATCTGTACGTTACCGGAGAGGGTGATGGTGGCGCTGCTGTCGACATATACGCCACCGCCGCCATGGCCACCAAAGTTATACTGACTGTTGTTTCCAGTGATGGAGCCACCGTACATATGAAAGGCACCACCATTCACCATTACCCTACCGCCCTTTTCCTTGGCTTGATTGCCAGTAATGGAGCCACCGTACATATTGAACGTGCAGTTATCCCACACAGAAACTCCGGCACCGGTTGCAGTCGCACTATTGCCGGTAATAGAACCGCCGTACATGGTGAAGGTACATGCGCCAGTCAAACTCACTCCTCCACCGCCACTGGCATTGCACCCGGTGATACTACCGCCGTACATGATAAAGGTGCCGGTCCCGGCATTGGAACCGTCGCCACTGAAGTCCAGGCCGCGGCCATCCTGGCTGGTCAATTTGCCGGTGCCTTTGCAGTCGCAGAGCGTAAGCTTGTTGGCATTTCGAATACCAATCACGTTTTTCTGTGCTTCTATTTTTATGTCATGACCATTAAGGCAAAGGGTCACATCACCGGTAATGTAAATTCCTTTGTTTAATGTAAGGTTTGCGTCGAGATAGTAACTGCCAGCGCCAAGTTCATAGGCACTATTGCCGCCTGCGGCAGTACCCTCAATTTTCAGTATACCGTTGTCGCTGGTGAGTTTCTGTGTAAATTCGGTCTGAACATCCCCTTGGTGCACCGTGGGGGGCGGTGCAGGAATTTCCTCCGCAGAGGAAGTGGCTGTGCACCGGCACTTCCGACGCGGAGGCGGTGACCACCATGCAGAGCAGGGCACACAGGCACAGGGTCAGGGTCAGAAGGGATTTTTTATGGCGGAGAACACAAAACAGTTTTTTCAGATCACGGAGGCGGCCCGGGCCTGCGGACTGTCGCGGAGCACGCTGATGCGGATGGAGGAGCGCGGGCTGCTGACGCCGCTGTTCACCGCGCCGGACAGCGGGCGGCGGTACTACGACAACCACAACGTGGCGCGGATCATGCAGATCGAGAAATTCAAGGCCATGGGGCTGGGGTCGAAGGAGATCGCGGACTATTTCGCGCAGGGCGGCGAGGCCGAGGTGACGCTGGAGGCGTGCCGGGTGCTGTCGGTGCTGTACTACGGCGATTACAGCGGCGTGGGCGAGGCGTGGCTGACGCTGGGGCGGGAGGTAAAGGCGCGGGGGCTGAAGCCCGCCGGCGCGCCGCGGGTGCTGGGCATCGTGGCGCCATACACGGGGCGGGAGATCGAGACGCGGCGGTACTGCTCGCGGCTGGCGCTGCCGGTGGAGGAATAATGGGAAGCGGGAGGCCTGCTGTGCAGGTCTCCCGCTTCTGTTATACCAATTTGTGAGGAAACAAATAGGAGAATTACTGGTTCAGGTACTCGACGGCGATGGCGGCCAGGCCGGTGACGCCGTGCTTCATGACTTCCTCGTTGAACACGATCTTGCCGTTGTGGAGCGAGACAGCGTTCTCGCCGCGGCCGGCATCGACCATCATAAAGGCGGAGGGGGTGCCGGTGAGCTTGCCGAAGAAGCTGAAGTCCTCGCTGCCGGAGAAGGGCTTGTCGATGAACTCCGCCTTGCCGCCGGCAGCGGTGACGGCCTTGTTGACAAGGTCGATCATGGCGGGGTCGTTGTACTGGAGCGCGTAGCCCTCCTCCAGCTCCACCTCGATGTCGCAGTCGAAGGCAATGCCGATGCCCTTGCAGATGCGCCGGACCTCCTGAATGGCGGTGTCGCGGCCGGCGTCGCTGAAGC
>UMGV01064538.1_pt1 | contig 11715 bp, 7 predicted proteins | sample 1965361 | NCBI WGS metagenome assembly UMGV01 (sample SAMEA4836081, study PRJEB28245) | human gut metagenome | biome: gut microbiome; material: fecal sample | place: Denmark | collected 2008
AGAAACCTAGGAAGCGAACCCACCCCGGTATTGCTGTCATCTGTAGGGGCGGGGGTTATCCCCGCCCTAACCCCCCTTGACGGTAATCATTCCACCCTCGTGCCACATGTTTGTATATCTTTTGCGGGGTTAGGACGGGGATAAACCCCGTCCCTACGGCGGAGGATGCCACTACCGCTGGACAAGTTATCAAGTAGATCTTCGTTAGAAGTAGACTTTTGCTGCGTTATCCTTTTTTTTCGACCTCTCGGCCTGTATTCGGTGAAGAGTTACACGTGTTTCACAGGAAGACATCTTTTCTTAAAGGATGATTTTTTACAAAACTGCATCACCGCGGAGCTGCAATCTAGAGAGCGGGGAGCCCCGAAAATAAGAAAAAAGAGGGATGAGTCGTACTTTTTTGCTGTCTCATGAAGTCAAAACACTGTTTTGATGTTGCCAAATAACTGAGATGACCGAGTCAAACAACCGAGATGACCGGATCAAACAACCGAGATGACCAAGTCAAACAACTGAGATGACAGCAAATTCTCTAGAGAATTTTGCGAGAGCGAGGTAGTTTTGCAGCATTACAAAAGCAGCACGTTTATAAACCGCTGGTTGATAACAACTTACAAAAATATACGTATTTTCGCAAAAATCAGAGCAAGATATGTCTTCGTCGAAAAAAATCGATTCTCGCAGGCGGAAAAATGTCAGTTTTATCAACAATTGCAGGATACTCACATTGGCATAAAAGACGAATATTCGCATTTTATCGCTACAAACGGCGGATATTCCAAATATTTTATGTAAGTTTGCCATAAATAAAACCAAATCACCATGAAGCAACACCTTCTTTTCAACAAGACAACCATCTGCCGACATTTAGTCAGGGCACTGCTGTTACTCTGCTTCTATCCACTGACAGCCTCCGCCCAACAACACGACAAGTTGCTCGCGCTGCTCCGTGACCGGCTGAAATACAACTTTGCCCAACTGCAAAAGCAGACGGTGAAGCCCTATTTCATGAGCTATCGTGTCGAGGACAACGACACGCGCACGATCACCAGTACCTTTGGCGTGCTCAACGGCAACAACGACAGCCACGTGCGCTCGTTTATCCCGCAGGTGCGCGTCGGTTCCATGGCACTTGACAACTACAAGAACGACAACAGTGGCGGACGCCAGCAAGGAGCGACACTGCCCTTTGACGACAATGCCACCGACGGCATCACCACCAACTTCTGGCAAGCCACGATGGCCGCTTACGACGGTGCTGTAGAAGCCTATGAGGATGCCAAGAGCAAGGCCGCCACGTCGGCCGCCGACGAGGACAAGGCACCTTGCTTCTCCAAAGCACCGGCGGAGCAATTCTACGAAGAGCCGCTCAACGCCGCCGCTGTCAAGCTCGACGACCAGCAATGGGTCAAACGGCTCAACACCGTGAGTGCCGTGTTCAAGGCTGATCCAACCCTTCAGAACGGCACAGCGGCACTGATCTATGAGGTCAACCGCTCCTATCTCGTCAACACCGACGGCACCGAGGTGGTGCAGAACCGGCGCACGGCACGCGTTCTCATCATTGCCCAGGCCATGGCCGACGACGGCATGATGCTGCCGGTGATGCAGGATTTCTTTGCTTTCAACCCCGACTCGCTGCCCTCCGAGGAGCGTCTCGTCGCCGCGGCGCAGGACCTGCTCAAACGTGTACAAGCCTTGAAGGCCGCTCCCGTCGCCAATCCCTACACCGGTCCTGCCATCCTCTCGGGGCCTGCTGCCGGTGTCTTCTTCCATGAGATCTTCGGTCACCGCCTCGAAGGCCACCGCCTCAAGAAAGGCGGCGAGACCTTCAAGAACATGGTCGGCAAGCAAGTGCTGCCCACCACCTTCAACGTCTATTGCGATCCTACGCTGCGCCACTATGCCGGCGTGGACATGAACGGCAGCTACCGCTACGACGACGAGGGCGTGAAGGCCCGCCGTGTCGACAATGTCGTGAACGGTGTGCTGCGCTCCTTTCTCATGAGCCGCAAGCCCATCGACGGTTTCCCCGAGAGCAACGGCCACGGACGTGCTGACCTGAAAAACGATGCTGTCAGCCGGCAGTCCAACCTCATCGTGGAGACCACCAAGCCCTATACCGACGCCCAGCTGCGCGCCATGCTCATCCGCGAGGCCAAGCGGCAGGGCAAGCCCTACGGCTACTTCTTCCGCACGGTGACGAGCGGCTACACGATGACGGGCGAAGGCGGAAGCATCAACTCGTTCAATGTCACGCCCGTAGAGGTCTACCGCGTCTTTGTCAACGGCAAGCCCGACGAACTCGTGCGTGGCGTGAGCCTCATCGGCACCCCGCTGTCGATGTTCTCCCATATTCAGGCAGCAGGCGACCGCCCCGCCGTGTTCACCGGCAGCTGTGGCGCCGAGTCGGGATGGGTGCCTGTGACAGCCTGCGCGCCCGCCGTCTTTGTCAGTCAGATAGAGACCCAGCGTACGCAGAAGAGCGACTTCGTGCCGCCGATCCTCCAAGCACCTATATATAATAAGGAGTACCAGCCGCTCACCAATGCCGTCGGCAAGGAGGTCGACAACGTGATCTTCACCGCCATGAGCGATGAGATGAAGCGGTCGATGGACAGCCTGCAACTCGAGGACGCTCCCAAACCGTTTTATCTCGACATGATGGCGACACGCTCACGCGGCTTCGACATCACCGGCGAGTTGGGCGGCATCTCCAAGAGCGACCAGACGCCATGGCACACCTATCTGTCCACCCACCTGCTCCTCGGCAACTACAAGAGCACCAACGAACTGCCGGGACAAGACAACGCGCTGGGACTCAACAATGGCGAGCAGGTCGACTACAACGACATCCGACACGCCTTCTGGCAACTCAACGATGTAGCCTACAAGCAGGCAGTGGTCCTGCAGGCGCAGAAAGCCTCTTATCTGAAGCAGAACCCTCCCTCGCTCGACCTTTCAAAGCTGCCCAACCTCCAGCCCATGAAGCCTGTCACACAGATCGTCGACGACACCTCCGGCTTCGACATCGACATGCCCCGGCTGGAGCAGACCGCCAAGCGTCTCTCCGCAGTCTTCGAGCACTATCCCAAGCTCTACTACACCTCGGTGAAGATCAGTGGTGATCAGCTGATCTCTTACCGTCTGACGTCCGAGGGCGTGAAGATCCAACAGCCCCATCACCGCGTCATCATCACTGCCGAGGCTTACTTCCGCGATGCCGACCAGGTGGAGCAAAGCGATGACTACACCTTCGCCTACGAGAGTACTGCCGAGATTCCTGCCGACGACGTGCTGGAGGCTCAGGTGCGCGCCTTTGCCGACAGCTGCATGACGCTGTGCCAAGCTCCCACCATGCCGAAATACTACAAGGGTCCGGCCCTCTATGTCGACGGTGCCGCCATGAACGCCCTCATCGACAACCGGCTGATCTCAGAGCCTTCCTACGAAGAGGATGCCAACGACATCGGACAGAAAATCGGCCAGCCCGTCATCAGCAAGATGATCTCTATCATCAACCGCAACGACCTGAAGAGCTACGCGGGACAGCCGGTCTACGGCCACACGGTGACAGACGCCGACGGCGTGACACCGGCTCCACAGCAGATTCTCGTCGACCATGGCGTGCTGAAGGCGAAACTCAACGGTGCCGTGCCCACGCTCTTCGCTCCAACCACCACGGGCAGTGCACGCTTCTTCAACGATCCCGACAATCCGAAGATTGGCGCAGGCTTCAACACCCTGCAGATACAGGCGACGTCTGCCACACCGGAGAAAAACATGCTGAAGCTGCTCATCAAACAGGCCAAGAAAGAAAAACTGCCCTTCGCCTACATCGTGGCGTTGCCGCTGCGCCAGTCTGCCGCGCGGCTCTATCAGGTCGACGTGAAGACGGGGGCCATCAGACTGATGAAGACCGACCAGAACGCGACACCGTCTGACGAAGAACTGATGAATATCCTCGCCGTCTCAGACAAAGAGGACCTCTTCAACGTCATCAACCCCTTTACGTTCACCGTCATCTATCCCCATTGCTTCCTGCTCAACGAGATCGAGCTCAACAAGGCTACCATCGAGGTGCAAAAAGAGTTCGAGATTCCTTACCCGGTGGGAAAATGATGAGTGTTGAATGATGAACGGATTCAATATTGAATGTTCAGTGTTGAGTGTTGAATTGTAAATGTAGAATAGAGCTAAAATGAAATCATATAATATGCAGATGAGAAAGATTTTCATTGCCATGCTGCTCGTGCTCACCATGCCGGCCATGGCACAAAAGGCAAAGGAGGAAATCAAAGCCGACCGCAATCTCGCGGCAAGTAACTATCTGGCCTATCCCGGCCCCAAAGCGAAACTGACCAAGGCTCCGGAAGGCTACTCTCCTTATTATATCAGCCACTACGGCCGCCACGGTTCCCGCTATCTCATCAACCCGGCTCAATACAGCGACGCGGTGGACATCCTTGCCAAAGCCGACAGTCTTGGCAAGCTCTCACCACGCGGCCACGACGTGCTGAACAAGGTCAGAATGCTTGCCGCCGAGGCGCAGGGACGCTTGGGCGAGCTCACTCCCTTAGGTGCGGAACAGCACCGCGGCATCGCCCACCGTATGTATATGCGCTTCCCGCAGGTCTTCAACGACAACGTGCATGTCGATGCCCGCTCTACCGTCGTCATCCGATGCATCCTCTCCATGGAGAATGAACTCATGGAACTGGCACGCCTCAACCCACGGCTCGTCATCACCAGCGATGCCAGCGCACACGACATGTACTACATGAACGATGAGCACGGCAAATACAACAAGCTGCGCAACACGCCGGAGGCTCGGCAGGCACTCGCTGACTTCAACAAACAGCACGAAGACTACAGCCATCTGATGGGGCTGCTCTTCAACGACACTGCCTACGCACACGCTATCAACGGCAACAAACTCGGTGAGCGGCTCTTCGATCTCGCCGCCAACATCCAGAGCACGGAGCTCAGACATAAGTTCAGCCTCTGGCCGATCTTCACCGACAAGGAGGTCTATGACTCTTGGCAGCGCAAAAACGCTATGTGGTATATGTACTACGGTCCTTCGCGCCAGGCCCGCAGCTATGGACTGCTGACACAGGCCAACCTGCTGAACAACATCATCGCTACGGCGGACAGCTGCCTGCTCCTCCAGCATCCGGGAGCTACCATGCGCTTTGCCCATGAGTCGGATGTCATGCCGCTGGTGTGTCTGCTCAACCTCAACCACTACGGCGAGACCATCGACGACCTTGAGCAACTCGACGACCGCGGATGGAACAACTACGACATCTACCCCATGGCCTGCAACGTGCAGCTGATCTTTTACAAACCCAACACCGCCACGGACCTCAGCAAGGCCGACATCCTCGTCAAGGTGCTCCTCAACGAGAACGAGGCTACCCTGCCCGTCACCACCGACAAGGCACCGTATTACCACTGGAAAGACGTGCGCGCCTACCTTCTTCAGCGACTGAAACAACTGAAATAGGCTGCAACAAATATATTATACCCGCAACGGAGGCGTAACCCATAAGAAAAGGAATAGGCTACGCCTCCTTTTTATATAACGAAATAAGTAATTATCTACTTTCGGGAATTGTTTGGATAGTAATGGGCATAGTTGAAGAAAGGCTCCGTGATGACATTCCTGCTCGAGGCGCGGTACACATTGCCGTAGGGATCATGGGCGCGCACGGTGATCTCTGCTGAGGGCGACAAGGGCTCGTAGTAGTAGAGATGGTTCATGATCAGATATTTGTTGTGCTTACCTACGAACTGATAGGGTACCGATACAGCGTAGCGATGGTGATAGCCCACGGCAAAGGCATCCTGTCCCTCACCGCTGAGGCGTTTCATGGGATGCTCCACGCCGTTCTCGATAGCATAGACCTTCCACCGCGAGTCGGCATTGAAGACGTTGGCAACAATTACGCCCTTTCCGCGCGGCAGGCTCCAGTCGGCAGCGTACGACTCACCGTTGAAGTCTGTGTCGGCGCGGAAGAGTGCCATCTGCGTCATGCGGTTCCATCGTGTGCCTTTATAATAGTCGGTGTAGATGGCTGTACCTTGGAAGCCATAGACATAGTATCCGTTGGGCGTGCCGCAAATGTTGACGTTGGACTGCCAGATGTTTCCGCAGGCTGCTGCATGGCAGTGCTCCAGGAGATGCCGTCCGTGGTAGTCAAGCTCATGGTTCAGGGCAAAGTGTGTATGACCGCAGAAGAGTTCGTATCCCCCCTTGAAGGTGTCGAGGAGCGCGAGGATCTCCGTGAGCCGTGACGAGGTGAAGTGTCCTTCTTCCGTGGCAATGCCTACGGGTTCAGCGCCTTTCTTCGGTCGTGTGCCCATGGTGAGAGGAATGTGATAGCAGAGCACCACCTTTTTCTGTTTGTCGGCCAGCGCGAGGTCTTGCTTGAGCCACGCCATCTGCCGGTCGGTGAGCTCGCCGGGCTGCCAATAGATGCTGCCACGGTAGAAGTGGCAGTCGTTGAAGCACACGTAGTGCTCGTCGCCACGGTCAAACGAGTAGTCGGTGGGTCCCCATGCCTCTTCCCATTTGCGTTTATAGCGGTCTTTGCCGTCTTGGTCGTGGTTGCCGATGACAGAGAACAGCCTCATGCGGGAAGCGCCGAGCGTCTTGCGTATCTTCTTCTCGAGGGTAGCGTTGAAACCACCGTAGTATTGTACGTCGTCGCCCATGCTCAGTCCGTATACGGGCATGTCGTCGGGTATGGCTTTCAAGGTCTGGCGGACGTCGGCCATTGTCTCTTTGGAGAAGCGTGCCACGTCGGTGATCTTCACGGGGTTGTCGTTGGGGCCGGTATAATAAGGGCTGAAGGCGTTGGTGATCTGCGGGTCACCGAAGACGAGCATGGCATAGCGGCTTTCCTTGCCTGTGGGCAGTGGTTTCAGCCGGAAGTCATAGACCGAGTCAGTAGGCGTGATGCGCTGATAGATGCATGCGGTGTGGTCACTATGGCTGTGCGTGGGCACCTCTGCCCAGTCGGGAACGGTGTAGTAGACAAAGTGGGCGTCGGCGCGTCGGCGCAGGGCATAGTGGCCCAGCGAGTCGGTCTTCACGCATTCGATGCCATCGCTGACCGTCACGGCGGGCACGGGCGTGCCGTCGGTGCGACGCAGCGTGCCCTGTATCATCAGGGAGGGCTTGGGAATCGGCTTCAGCAGATGGGGCTTGAGGGCGCGGTGCATGGTGTCGCGCACCGTGTCGGCATGATGCGCCACGGCCGAAGCAGCCTGCTTGTGCGGATCTGCATCATCGTCGGGCTGATGCCAGACAGCGACCACAGCAGCCACCACCACCAAGGTGGCGATCAGGGCTGCCAAGGTGAGCAGGATGGTATGTCGTTTCTCTTTCTTATCCATTGTGAAGCCTTTCAACCTACAAAGTTACATAATAATCATGACTTTATGGCTTTTTGTGCTTTTATTCCGTCAATATTTCGTAACTTTGCGCTGAGAATAACATTTTGGAACATATTAATTGATCAAATAACAACTCTAAACGTTATGGAAAAGAAAGGATTATTGGAGGGTAAGACCGCGCTCATCACCGGTGCTGCCCGTGGTATCGGCAAGGCCATTGCCCTGCGTTTCGCTCAGGAAGGTGCTAACATCGCCTTCACCGACCTCGCTATCGACGAGGAGCACGGCGGTCTGGAGACCGAGCGTGAGCTCAACGCTCTGGGTGTGAAAGCCAAGGGCTACGCCAGCAATGCTGCTGACTTTGCGCAGACCGAGGCTACCGTGAAGCAGGTTGTGGCTGACTTTGGCTCGGTGGAGATCCTGGTCAACAACGCCGGTATCACCAAGGACGGACTGATGCTGCGCATGACCGAGGCACAGTGGGACGCTGTCATCGCTGTGAACCTCAAGAGTGCCTTCAACTTCATCCATGCTTGTATTCCGTATATGATGCGTCAGCGCGACGGCCGTATCATCAACATGAGCTCCGTCGTCGGCGTGCATGGCAATGCCGGCCAGTGCAACTACTCAGCTTCCAAGGCCGGTCTGATCGCTCTGGCAAAGAGCATCGCTCAGGAGATGGGTCCCAAGGGCATCCGTGCCAACGCCATCGCTCCGGGATTCATTGACACTGCTATGACGCAGGCTCTGCCCGAGCCCGTGCGCAAGCAGTGGGTCAGCCATATCCCCGTACGTCGTGCCGGTACGGTCAACGACATCGCCGACACAGCTGTCTATCTGGCTTCCGACCTCTCCAGCTATGTCTCGGGACAGGTCATTCAGGTCGACGGCGGTATGAACATGTAAACCAATGACAATGATGAGTGCTGAGGATTGAATGCAGCACTCATCATTTTTTCATCTTCATTCAACACACAGCTTTCAACAGGTATCATTCAACAAACATCATGCAAGTCGTTTACGAGGACAATCACATCATCATCGTGTATAAGGAGAGCGGTGAAATCGTGCAGGGTGACAAGACCGGCGACAAGCCTCTCGCCGAAACGGTGAAGGAATATATCAAGGAGAAATACCATAAGCCCGGCAACGTGTTTCTCGGCGTGGTGCATCGCCTCGACCGCCCCGTGGCCGGCCTCGTCGTCTTCGCACGCACCAGCAAGGCACTGTCACGACTCAACGAGATGTTCCGAAAAGGCGAGGTGCACAAGACTTACTGGGCGATCACGCAAAATGTGCCTGCTGACGAGGCGGGTACGCTGACCAACTGGATGACACGCAATGAGAAACAAAACAAGAGCTACGCCTACGACCACGAGGTGCCGGGGGCTAAGAAGGCGGTGCTCAACTATCGCGTCATCGGACACAGCGACCGCTACCATCTCTTGGAGATCACGCTGCTCACGGGGCGCCATCATCAGATACGCTGTCAGCTCGCACATATCGACTGCCCGATCAAGGGTGACCTGAAATACGGCGCACGACGCAGCAATCCCGACGGCAGCATCTCGCTGCTCTCCCATCGCGTGCAGTTTACGCACCCTGTGTCGGGCAAGGAAATAGACATTGTCTCCCCCTTGCCCAATGATGCACTGTGGCAGTCGTTTGGAAAATAGCTCTAACGGCCGACGTCCTTGGATTGATACATCCCAAGGTGTTTGCTACTCTTTTGTATCCTTCATTATAAACTATCAATATCCTCTGCTGTCGTCTCAATGATAGCGGCGGCTAGGCTGTCGGCAGCCTGAACGATGGCGCAGAGCGGATACTCTATGCGTGCCGTGTCGTAGCAGCGCTCATCCTCATAGGAATTGAAGTTCAGTCCAAAAGCACCCATGTGCCAGCGTATGGCGCACATCTCGTCGTCGTTGAGTTGCAAGCCGCTGAGCAAGAGCAGGATGACACTTTTCTCGCCATGACCCATCGGGAAGTCTTTGTACGACACGTTATATCCTTCCGCGTCTTCCCACTGCCCAAGTTTGTTTTTACGCTTCTTGACAGTACGCTTATAGATGTCCATCTTGCACACATCGTGCAGCAGGGTGGCGAGGATGATGCTCTCGCGCTTGACCTCACCCATAGATGCGGCATCAAGGCCTTTCATGCCCTCCCAGATAGCCAGACCGGCGTGGCAGACATTCAGGCTGTGCTCACACAGCCCTCCCGGCACGTTGAGATGATGACCGGCAGAGGCAGGTGCCTCAAAGAAGCCACCCTTCTCAAGATCTTCGATCACATAGTCGATGCCCTCACGCTTGGTTTCGCGCAACAGCGCTTCAAACTCTTCTTGATTTTTTTGCTTGTCCATATTATAAGATGATATGATGATTGTCGTGATATGCAGATAACTCTGTTTCTATTGCAAAATTACTAATTTTTTCTGACCAACAGCCTTAATCCGGGAACCTTTGCACAACGTTGCTATAAAATAAGTGGGGCTGACAAGATAGTTTCTCTTGTCAGCCCCACGCTATTCATAGGATGCTGTCCGCCTTTGAGACCGTCTTAGGGGTCAAGGCGTTGGTATTCTGTCTTACTCAAATGGGTTTTCTGTCGGGTATGGCAGGCTCTTCGGCTGGTTGTAAGCCACATCCTGGATGCCCATGTACTTCAAGAAGTTGAAGAGATACTTGCCGACATGGGAGAAGGCAACGGCACCATGGTGAGGATAGTGCTTCTCGATGAGCACGTGACGATAGAAGCGGCCCATCTCCGGAATAGCGAAGACGCCGATGCCACCGAAGGAACGTGTCGGCACGTTGAGTACCTCACCCTCAGCGATATAGGCGCGGAGCACACCCTCGGAGTCGCACTGTACGCGGTAGAAGGTGATGTCGCTCGGAGCGATGTCGCCCTCCAGCGTGCCACGTGTGAAGTCGGGCTTGCCGCCGTTCTCGAGCAGGCGGTTCTGGATGAGCTGGTACTTGATGGCACGGCCGGCGCACATCTTGCACGATGGCGTGTTGCCGCAGTGGAAGCCCATGAAGGTGTCGGTGAGCTTGTAGTTGTACTTGCCGACGATGTCCTCGTCGTAGATATACTTAGGCACAGAGTTGTTGATGTCGAGCAGGGTGACGGTGTCGTCGCTCAAGCACATGCCGATATACTCGGAGAGCGCGCCATAGATGTCTACCTCGCAAGCCACAGGGATGCCACGGCTCACCAGGCGTGAGTTGACATAGCAGGGCTCGAAGCCGAACTGGCTTGGGAAGGCAGGCCAGCACTTGTCGGCGAAGGCTACATACTTGCGTGAGCCCTTGTGCTGCTCAGCCCAGTCGAGCAGGGTCAGCTCAAACTGTGCCATACGGCGGCTGAGGTCGGGATAGTACTTGCCCTCACCCATCTCGGCAGCCATGTCCTTGCAGACGTCGTCGATGCGCGGGTCGTTCTCGTGAGCCTTGTAAGCCACGAGCAGGTCGAGCTCAGAGTTCTCCTCGATCTCCACACCGAGCTCATAGAGTCCCTTGATAGGAGCGTTGCAGGCGAAGAAGTCCTGAGGACGCGGACCGAAGGTGATGATCTTCAAGCCCTTCAGGCCGATGACGGCACGGGCCACGGGCACGAAGTCGGCGATCATCTTGGCGATGTCGTCGGCGGTGCCGACGGGATAGGCGGGGATATAACCCTTGAGGTGACGCATGGCGAGGTTGTAGCTGCAGTTGAGCATACCGCAATAAGCGTCGCCACGGCCGTTGATCATGTCGCCGTCGCCCTCAGCGGCAGAGACAAACATGCAAGGGCCATGGAACTTTTTGGCGATGAGCGTCTCGGGCGTCTCCGGTCCGAAGTTGCCAAGGAACACGACGAGGGCGTTGCAGCCTGCCTCGCGTACCTCTTTAATAGCCTTGAGCATATCCTGCTCGTTCTCTACTGTTGTCTGGCAGTCATATATCTCGCCCTTATAAGCCTTCACGATGTTCTCGCGACGCTTTGTGGAAAGAGCGATAGGGAAACAGTCACGGCTGACGGCAATGATGCCGAGCTTCACCTGAGGAATGTTGTTGCTTTGCATAATCTTTTCTGTTTAGATAAGTTTGGTGTTATTAGTTGTTGTCTTTATTGTCTGTTGATAGCTTGTTCGCTTTTCGGTGACAAAGATACACTTTTTCTTTGTAACTACAAAGAGATGATATAAAAGAAAAAGTTTTTGCAACGAAACATAACATATAAACAAAATGTACGGTGACAAAATCCGTTTAAATGCTTATCACCTGCTTTCGTCATTGGGACACCCAAGTTCCAAGATTGGTG
>UMGV01004377.1_pt1 | contig 11709 bp, 9 predicted proteins | sample 1965361 | NCBI WGS metagenome assembly UMGV01 (sample SAMEA4836081, study PRJEB28245) | human gut metagenome | biome: gut microbiome; material: fecal sample | place: Denmark | collected 2008
CGCTCAAGCAGTCGCACGAGCTTCTGAAAGTCGACGTCGCCGTAAGCGAAGAACACACTGTTCTCGGGTCGGTAGTAGCGTCGCGTGAAGCGCAGCGCGTCAGCCGTAGTATAACGACGCAGCTTCTCTGCCGTGCCAAGTATGTTATGTCCGAGCGGATGTCCGCCGAAAACGGCGTTCTCGAAGAGGTCGTACACGAGTTCGGCGGGCGAGTCGTTGTAGCTCTCTATTTCATCTACGATCACCTCTACCTCCTTGTCTATCTCCGCCTGCGGATAGGTGCTGTGAAAGACGATGTCGGTGAGCAGGTCTACGGCGCGGTCGATGTTCTCCTTCAGTACGGCGGCGTGATACACCGTCTCCTCCTTGTTGGTGAAGGCGTTGAGGTCGCCACCCACGCTCTCCAAATGACCGAGTATCTTCATCGAGCTGCGTCGCTCCGTACCTTTGAAGGTGATATGCTCGCAGAAGTGCGCCATGCCCTCCTCGCGTCCGAGTTCTTCGTCGCGTGTGCCGGCACCCACAGCGTAGCCGCAATACACCACGGGCTGGGCGGACGGAAGGTGGATTATGCGCAATCCGTTAGCAAGAGTATGTGTATTATAGTTCATCTTCATTGATTTTAACATACAAAATTACAATTTTTGGTAAATTCCGCCAAATTTGTAGTAACTTTGTTGTCAGAACTTTAAACCGCAGAAAACAAACAACAAAATAATTATGAAACATCTGCTATTAACACTGGCTGTGGCAGGCTTGGCTCCGTGCCTCGTCAACGCAGCCGAACCGAAAGAAAGAGTAGCCGAACCGACATTTACGGAATGGCACGACCTCTCGGTTAACAACGTCAACAGATTCGCTACACGCACATCGTTCTTCGCTTACGAGAACCGCGAGGCTGCTCTGAAGGGCAACCGCGACAAATCGAGCAACTTCCTCTCTATCGAGGGCGACTGGCGCTTCCAGTGGGTGGAGAACGCCGACCAGCGTCCTACCGACTTCTTCCGCACCGACTATAACGACGCTGCGTGGAAAAACATGCGCGTGCCGGGCATCTGGGAGCTGAACGGCTTCGGCAACCCCGAATACGTGAACATAGGATTCGCATGGCGTGGACACTTCAAGAACAATCCTCCGATGGTACCTACTAAGGACAACCACGTAGGCTCTTACCGCCGCACAATACGCATCCCCGACTCATGGAACGGACGCCAGGTGATAGCTCACTTCGGATCGGTTACGTCGAACATGTACCTCTGGGTGAACGGCCACTTCGTTGGCTACGGCGAGGACTCGAAGTCGGCAATGGAGTTCGACATCACTCCTTTCCTTAAGAAGGGCGACAACCTCATCGCTTTCCAGACTTTCCGCTGGTGCGACGGCTCTTACAGCGAGGACCAGGACTTCTGGCGCCTCTCGGGTGTGGCTCGCGACTGCTTCCTCTACTCGCGCTCGCAGACCGCTCACATCGACGACGTGCGCGTTACGCCTGACCTCGACGCCGAATACAAGAACGGATCGCTCGCCGTTGCGCTCAAGGCTAAGGGCAACGCCAAATTCATCATCGACCTCATCGCTCCGAACGGCGACGTTGTGAGCCGCAAGATAATCAACTCTTCGAAGGTGAAGAAGCAGAAGGGACACGACGTGGCTTTGGTGAACGCTACCGTGAAGTTCGACGTGGAGAACCCGCTGAAGTGGACCGCCGAGACTCCGAATCTGTACAAGGTGGTGGTAACAGTGCAGCAGGACAACAAGGACGTGGAGTCGGTGCCGGTACGCACTGGCTTCCGCAAGGTGGAGATAAAGAACAAGCAGCTGCTCGTGAACGGACAGCCGATTCTCATCAAGGGTGCCAACCGCCACGAGATAGACCCCGACGGCGGATATGTCATCTCACGCGAACGCATGGTTGAGGACGTGAAGCTGATGAAGCAGTTCAACGTGAACGCCGTGCGCACATGCCACTACCCTGACGACCCGTACTTCTACGAGCTTTGCGACGAATATGGTATATATGTATGCGCCGAGGCCAACCAGGAGAGTCACGGCTTCTTCTACGATAGCGATGCTATCACAACAACCGACCTCTTCGCCAAGCAGATAATGGAGCGCAACATGCACAACGTGCACAACCAGTTCAACCATCCGTCGGTGATCTACTGGTCGATGGGCAACGAGACTGCCGACTCGAAGAACTTCGCTGCCGTGAAGAAATGGATCAACGAGTTCGACCCGTCGCGTCCGGTTCACTTCGAGCGCGCCATCCTCGGCGACAACACCGATTTCTACGCCGAGATGTACATCACGCCTGAGGCTGCAGAGCGCTACGCTAAGGACCCTGCAAGCACCAAACCGATGATTCATTGCGAGTATGCTCACGCTATGGGCAACTCTTGCGGCGTAATGCAGGACTACTGGGACCTCATCCGCAAATATCCTATCTATCAGGGTGGCTTCATCTGGGACTTCGTAGATCAGGGTCTGCGCGGCAAGGACGCTAAGGGCAACATGATATACAACTACGGTGGCGACTTCAACTCTTACGACCCGTCGGACAACAATTTCAACTGCAACGGATTCATCTCGCCCGACCGCAAGCCGAATCCTGAGGCTTACGAGGTGGGCTATTGGTATCAGAACATCTGGGTGAAACCGGCTGACCTTGCTCAGAAGAAGTTCAACGTGTTCAACGAAAACTTCTTCCGTCCGCTCGACAACGTGTCGCTCTCTTGGGCTATCGTGGCTGACGGCATCGAGCGTCAGAACGGCACAATCGCCGACCTCGCAGAGATAAAGGCGCAGAGCTCTGCCGACTTCGTGCTGCCGTACAATATCGACAAACTCAAGGAGGCAAAGGACGTGATGCTGAACGTAGAGTTCCGTCTGAAGAACGACGAGGGCTTGCAGAAGTCTGGCGACATCGTGGCTTATCAGCAGTTCGCATTGCGCGAAGCTAAGGGCACAGACCTCACTCTGACGGAGAACGAGCAGAAGGCGCTGAAGGCTGTGAAGCTCACCGACAAGAAGAAGGAACCGCTGCTCACACTGCAGGCACAGAACTTCACGCTCGCTTTCGACCGCGCTACAGGCTTCATCACACGCTACGAGGTGGGCGGCAATTCGCTCCTCGGCGAGGGCGGTTCGCTCAAGCCTAACTTCTGGCGTGCCGTAACCGACAACGACATGGGCGCACAGTCGCAGAAAAACTTCGCTGCTTGGCGCACTCCGAAGATGAAACTTCGCTCGCTCACAGTTGATAAAAAACTGAAGACTGCAGTAGCTGTGTACAACATGCCTGCTGTGAAGTCTACACTCACACTCACATACCAGGTAGAGGCTAACGGCACACTCGTAGTCACTCAGGATCTGAAGACCACTCCGGGCGCAAAGGTGTCGGAGATGCTCCGCTTCGGTATGGTGATGAACCTGCCTTACGACATGGACCAGGTGCAGTGGAACGGACGCGGACCGGTAGAGAACTACTCCGACCGCAAGATTTCGCAGAACGTAGGTATCTATCACGCTACTGCCGACGACCTCTTCTACCCGTACATACGTCCGCAGGAGACCGGAACGATGAGCGACCTGCGCTGGTGGAACCAGACCAACAAAAACGGCGTGGGCTTCCGCGTAGAGAGCGACAAACTCTTCTCGGCTTCTGCCCTCCACTACGACCTGCTCACTCTCGATGAGGGCAAAGAGAAGAAGCAGCGCCACTCGCAGTCGGTAGAGAAGTCGAAGTATACCAACCTCTTCATCGACCTCGTACAGTCGGGTGTCGGCGGTGTTGACAGCTGGGGTGGCGACGGACGCGCCCGCAAGGGTCACCGCGTAGAGTATAAGGACTATACTTTCAGCTTCCGAATCGCGCCGAAAACGCTGTATTAAGATATAGATAACAACGAATTAACCCGATTAAACGAATTCTTTCAAGCCAAGAGAAGACTCTGTTTAATCGGGTTAATTATTAAAAAATAAATCACTATGAATCTGAAACAAGCTACTATACTCGCGGCTGCCGCAACATTGGGCTGCGCTCCTGCGCACGCCGAACAGCGGAAGCGCCCCAACATACTCGTGTTTCTCGTGGACGACATGGGATGGCAGGACACATCCGTGGCGTTCTGGGACCGCCGAACAAGATATAACGACATGTACGAGACACCGAACATGGAGCGACTGGCAAGCGAGGGAATGATGTTCACGCAAGCGTATGCCTGCCCTATCAGTTCGCCTACGCGATGCAGCCTGATGACGGGCATGAACATGGCGCGCCACCGTGTGACGAACTGGACGCTAGAGCGCGACAAGACCACCGACCATGAGAGCGACGTGGTGACGCTGCCCGACTGGAACTACAACGGCATAGCGCAGGTGGACGCCCTGAACAACACCGCCGTGGCGAAGTCGTTCGTGCAGATACTGAAAGACAGCGGCTATCACACCATACATTGCGGCAAGGCGCATTGGGGAGCGAAGGACACGCCGGGCGAAAACCCGTGCCACTTCGGTTTCGACGTGAACATAACGGGCACGGCGGCGGGCGGAGTGGCTACGTATCTGAGCGAACGCAACTACGGACACGACCGCGACGGCAAGCCCAACTCGCGTATGTCGACTCCCGGACTGGAGAAGTATTGGGGAACGGGCACCTTCCTCACCGAAGCACTGACGCAGGAGGCGATAGGCGCACTCGAAAAGGCGAAGAAGTACGAACAGCCTTTCTATCTCTATATGTCGCACTACGCCGTGCACATTCCTATCGACAAGGACATGCGCTTCTTCCCGAAGTACGTGCGCAAGGGTCTTTCGGACAAGGACGCTGCTTACGCCTCACTGGTGGAGGGCATGGACAAGAGTCTGGGCGACATAATGAACTGGCTGCAGCGCAACGGCGAGGCGGAGAACACCATCATCATCTTCCTCGGCGACAACGGCGGACTGGCGTGCAGTCCTGAGTTCCGCGAGGGCGAACCATTCACGCAGAACGCGCCGCTGCTCAGCGGAAAGGGATCGCTCTACGAGGGCGGCATACGTGTGCCGTTCATCGTGAAGTGGGGCGACACCGTAAAGCCCGGCACGCGCAACGCAAGCAGCATAATAATAGAGGACCTCTACCCCACTATACTCGACATGGCGGGCGTGAAGCAGTATAACGTGCCGCAGACCATCGACGGCGTCAGCATCGTACCCACGCTGAAGGGCAAAGCGGACAGCCGCATAGCCGACAGAAGCCTTATCTGGAACTTCCCTAACGTGTGGGACGGCTACGGACCGGGCATCAATCTTAACTGCGCCATACGTCGCGGCGACTGGAAACTGATATACTATTACGCCACCGGCCACAAGGAACTGTTCAACATTGCGCAGGACATCAGCGAGAGCCGCAATCTTGCTGAGCAGTATCCGGCGAAGGTGAAGCAGCTTTCGGCAGAACTGGGCAAGAAGCTGCGCAGCATGAACGCACAACGCCCGGCGTTCAAGACAACGGGCGCTGCGTGTAAATGGCCAGATGAGTAAACAAAAGTAGCGGAGGTCTCCGGCCTCCGCTACAATCAATATTACTCTTTTTATTTTTTATCTGTTTTCTCTTCCTTCTTCTCCGTTCCTTCGTCCTTCTTCTCCGGATGAAGTATATTCTTCACGGTTTCGCCGATGGGCAGCTGGTCGAGAACGCCGAGACTTGGCGCTACGGTTTTCACGAGCGAGTTGAGGAAGTTGCCGGTTGCTCCGTCGCCACCGTCGAACACCGTGACGTTGCCGAGCTGCATCTTCTCGAACGCCTTCACCTGCTCGCCTGCAATCTCCTTCCACTGGTCCACCATCTTGTACTGGATAGCGATGGCAGGGTTGAGTTCGGCGGCTTTCACCATTGCCTGGAAGCCGTCAGCCTCAGCCAGGAGCGACATCTTCTTACCCTCTGCCTCGGCTTCGAGACGCATGCGTATCGCCTTTGCCTCAGCCTCAGCCTGCGCCAGCGTAGCCTTTGCCTTCGCTTCAGCCTCGCGAATAACCTTCTCTGCCACGGCATCTGCCTGCAAGATAGCCTCCTGCTTAGCCACTTCCGCTGGCACAATCTTCTCTGCCTTCAGCGACGACTCTACCTTCAGAGCCTTCGCCTCCTCCACTTCCTTCTGCGCCTTCTCGCGTGCGGTCTGCACGGCAGCCTCCGAACGCGCAGCAGCTTCGCCAGCCTCCTTGTCGGCGTTTGCCTGAGTAACCGAGAGTTGGGCGTTTGAAAGCGCTATTTCTTTCTGCGCCTCGTTGCGACCTATGGCGGCTTTCTTTTTCGCCTCCGCCTGCTTAATCTCCATATCCGAGTTGAGCTCTGCGATGCGACTCTCCTTCGCCGTGTTCGCCTGCTCCACATTGATCAGCGCGAGCCACCTGCGACTCCTTGTCGGCGTTTGCGAGCGCCACCTGCGACACACGCTCCTTGTCGGTCTGCGCAACGGATATCTCCTGCTCCTTGCGTGTGGCGGCGATAGCCACCTCCTGGTCCTTGCGAGTCTCGGCAACGCGTGTCTCACGCTCCTTAATCTGGTTCGCAATCTTTATCGCACCGAGCTTCTCCTGCTCCTCAATGTTAGCCTGAGCCTCGTTCTGCGCCTTCGATTCTGCCTCCTTACCGAGGTTGACGATATAGTTGGCGGCGTCGCGGATGTCGCTGATGTTGATGTTCATCAGATACAGACCGAACTTGCGCAGCTCGGTGTCGATATTATCCTTCACCTTGGCGAGGAACTTGTCGCGGTCGGAGTTGAGTTCCTCGATGGTCATGTCGGCGATGACGAGACGCATCTGTCCGTAAACCACGTCGGTGATGAGGTTCTGCTTGTCGTCCATCGAGAGTCCGAGCATACGCTCAGCTGCGTTCTGCATTACTTCGGGGTCGGTACTGATGGCAACGGTGATGGTCGTGGGCACGTCTACGCGGATGTTCTGCGCAGAGATGGCGCCCGTGAGCTTGCAGTCTATCTGCATCGGCTTCATCGAGAGGAAGTCGTAACCCTGGATGATAGGCCACACGAAGGCAGCTCCGCCGTGGTAGAGCTTCGCCGACTTCGATCCGCCGGTCTTACCGTAAACGACGAGCACCTCGTCTGACTTGCACTTGCGGTAGCGCGAAAAAACACCAATGATGCCGAGCAGCACGATTACGACGAGCAAGCCGGCGAGAAGGAAAATGTTTGATTCCATAGCATTTTTAAGTTATTAGTTTTTAATTATTAATTATTAATTTTTAGGCGGAGAAGATGAGGAAATAAGCATTTGTCACCATCTCAACACCACACCACCTCAACACCACACCATCTCAACACCTCACCATCTCACTCAATATAATACTTATTGTCGCGGTACTCCTTTATCGTCACCACCTGGTCGGTCTTATAGTCGGTGCGTCCCGACTCCGACACCACATCGAGCTCGCGCTCCGCGCCGTCGCGCTTCACGAACACCGTATAGCGTCCGTCGCCAATATTGATATAAACCCTGCCAGCACGCCCAACGATATTCTGCGGACGCTCCGGCTTGCGCAGATTCTGCAGTCTGTACGCCAGCACGTACGAGTAGAACAGCACGAGCATGAACACCGCGCCCACCAACACAGCCAAAGCATACATCTGCCACGTGTCGCCGTCAAACAGCACACGCGTCCAGCCGAAGCCGATGAGAAAGTGGACGAGTCCCTTGAACGAGAACAGACTGCCAAGGTCGAAATCGGCATTGGCGTCGCCGTCCACGTCCATGTCCAAGTCGCCAAAGAACACGGAGATTACAAACTGAAGGAGGAAAATGCCGGTGGCTACCAGCGCGGTTAGCATAAAGATTTCGTGTGAGGTCATGTTGATAGGATGTTGTTAGGTTGATATGTTGAGGTGTTGAAGTTTTAGGTTGAGGTGGTGAGATGTTGAGATTTGTTTGGATGATGTTGTGGAGTTGAGATGGTGTTATGGTGATATGGGCAAATGTCAACACATCAACATCTCAACTCCACAACACATTTCTCAACACATCACCATCTCACCACTACAACACACTTCTAAACACCTTACTCCTCCTTCTTCGGGAGCAGCAAGTTGAGCAATACAGCGAGGAGGAACACAACAGCGACGCAGTTCTCTGCGAACACCGTGCGCACAATCTCGGGGAATATCTTGAACATCTCGGTAGCCTGCGTGAAGCCGAGGCCCACGCTGAGCGAGAGACTCACGATAACCATGTTTCGCTGTGAGAAGCCGGTGCGAGCCATCATGCCGAAACCAGCATAAAGAATGCTGCCGAACATCATGATGGTGCAGCCGCCGAGCACAGCCTGCGGAATAGTAGTGAGCGCATGACCCACAACGGGGAACACACCGCCGATAATCATCACCAAAGCGCCGATGCCGATCGTGAAGCGGTTCACAACGCCCGACATAGCAGCCAAGCCTACATTCTGACTGAACGACGTGATTGGCGTACAACCGAACAAGCCCGACACACTACTTACGAAGCCGTCGCAACTGATGGCTGCGCCCATCTCCTTTGTCTCAGGGTCGCGGTTCAGCGCACCGTTGCACAGCGCCGACGTATCGCCGATAGTCTCCGTAGCCGACACAAGATAAACAGCCACAACCGAGAGTATCGCACCGATGTTGAACTCCGGCGTAAACGGCATAAGACGCGGCATCGACACTACAGCCAAGCCCGAAATACCGCTGAAGTCGACCATTCCCATAAAACAAGCAAGGATGTAGCCCACGATAAGGCCCACAAGAACAGAAAGCGAACGAAGGAATCCCTTTGCGAAAACCTGACAAAGGAGGCAGGCAAGCAGCGTAACAGAACCCACAATCCAGTTGTTCAAGCTGCCAAAATCGGGCGAACCCATGCCGCCTGCAAACGAATTGGCTCCAATAGGCAGGAGCGAGAAACCGATAGCCGTAACTACCGTAGCCGACACGACGTGCGGAATGAGCTTTATCCAATACTTCACGAACAAGCCGAGCACGCCCTCAACAAGTCCGCCCACGATAACCGCACCGATAAGCGTGCCCATGCCGTATGCACCGGCGATGCTGATGGCGAGCGAGAGGAACGTGAACGAGATGCCCATGACGATAGGCAGACGCGAACCGATGCGCCACACGGGGAACAGCTGCACAAGCGTACCAATGCCGGCTATCACCATACAGTTCTGTATAAGTGCCGCACTGACCGCGCTGTCAAGTCCGACAACGCTTGCCAGAATCATGATTGGGGTGATGTTGCTGACAAACATCGCCAGCACATGCTGCAAACCGAACGGGAGAGCCTTTCCCAACGGCACTCTACCGTCAAGCTGATAGAGATTCTCAATTGATTTTTTCATTGTGTGTATATAAACGTTTATTATAGATCAAAAAAATCGCAGAAACTTGTTTTTGATGTGCAAATATAGCGATTTATATTCAAAAACATACACACAACGCTCACTATTATTACTACTTTTACTGATTCTCTCGGTTAATCAGATTCACAACGACCTTCACCATTACATCCTTCTCCTCGGTTCTACTCTCGGCAATCATCAGCGTGAGCGCCGATAGCCTACAGATGTTATCATCTCAAGACTAAAATACTCTACCATTTGATCTTGAGTCTTTCCTTCTACTCTACCATAATTCTTGGGTGTCGCAAATTTTGCGACTACCGGTTCGCCCTCCAATTCTTCATGAAGAGCATTGTTTATATGTTTAGACACAGTCTTGTAATCACGACCAAACAGCTCTGCCATTTGTTGTCTATTCAGCCACACTGTCTCATTCTCCAACTTCACATTAAGTTGCACGCTACCGTCTTGCGAGCGGTATATTTCTATTGAATTGTTCATCTTTGTTCTCTTTTTATCGGGTTTAGATCAATCATCAAAAGCCACTAATGATTTCCTATATCTATCCTTGTAAAGGTTGTTCCATCTTGAAAAGTATACTGAACAAGTCCATACTTCTTACTCCAAGCATAGCTCACAAGTGAATTGGTGGTGTTTTTATCAGTCGTTCGGAACAACATAATATCATTGATTCTGACTCCATTTATTTTGAGGCACAATGTTTTCAATTGCACTTCATTCAGCCAGCTACTATCTAAGAGTACAGAAGAGAAACATATTGATTTATCATTGAACAGTTTCCATATTTCCAGTATGCCCCCATCTCTACGATTCATAAATCCATATCGTACATGACCATGAGCTGTGTATTCTTTATTACTTGTATTGTAGTGTCCCCAATTAATGGGATTTAAGCTATTACGTATACAAACCTCTAATACTGTGAGAGTGTCTGTATCCGCATATTGTGATTTAAAATACATCCTTTCACCTTCATGCCTATTTGCTATCCATTCCAGTTCGTCGTCACTCATATGCGTAATTCGATGATAAACGCATGTGTTGACAAAACATATTATGAAGAGGATGCAGAGTGACCATTTCAACATCTTTCTCATGTCCGTTTATTTTACTTACTTTGATATTGTGTCAGATAATTTATCTGCATTTATTGGGAATGAAATGACATTATGTGGATATGAAATTCGTTTTATGCTATATGGTGCTTCTAATCCGGGGCAGTATTCGTTTATTTCCCGATCACTGAAAACCCTAATGTCATCGATGGCGTTTTTACAATTCCAACAGTCGGGCGTTAATGCCTTCTCACTATAAAATACAATAGTGAAAGTTTTGCCTGGTTCCAAGTATTTGACAAAGCAGTATTTCGGCGCAGAAGGATGCCACCATTCCCCTATCATATTGGGGTCGGCACCGATGTCAAAAATAGAGAAGTCTCCTCTGCGCTTCATCAAGTATCGTCTGATAGCTTTCTTGCGGTCATGACCATAGTCATTGCTGTCAAGCCAAATCCACAAAGCTTCACTGTCAGTATTGTCAATTGTAACTATAAATTGAACTATTTCGCAGCTGTCATTTACCACAACCACAGTATCAATCTTTTGGTTGAACGCCAAGGCTGACTGTGAGGCTGTCAGTACAAATAGTAACAGTATTTTTATTGTTCTCATGCTTATTTGAATAATACTAAATATACATGTTATGAAGTTTCTAATAAATGTCATTTGGGTTTCTTTTGATTTATCTTACCTTGCTTTGTATAATTATTTTACACCCTTTTGTTCCCACAAAAATATCAACTAAAAGGAGAATACCCGATACCAACATTAAATCTTTTTGAATAAACAATTGGTAAATATGTACATAGACTGCAAACAGTACAATTACCAAGAAGGAAAGATTAATTGTTTTACTATTAAGAAATTTACATCTGAAATTGTATGTTAGAATAAAAATGAGTCCGATTATAAAAGAACAAGAACATCCAATAAGCACGAAATCATTATATAGAGAATCCTCAATCGTCTCTGGTTTCTTCATATTGAGCATATTAAAAACAGAGGCAAAAAACTGACAGATAGTAGCAATGCTTACTAATATGTTTATGATATGTCTCATATTGATAAAAATTAATTTATTACTTTCATAGTTCCTAATACATTCTGCGTTCCGCCCAGTCGCCACGGTCGAGGTTGCGGTAGCCAATAGCTTCGCTGATGTGCTGCACCTCCACACGTTCTGAGCCGTCAAGGTCGGCGATGGTACGCGCCACCTTCAGTATGCGGTCTATATGTCGCGTGCCTTGATGACGCGCTCACGGATGGCGGCAC
>UMGV01005849.1_pt1 | contig 11685 bp, 9 predicted proteins | sample 1965361 | NCBI WGS metagenome assembly UMGV01 (sample SAMEA4836081, study PRJEB28245) | human gut metagenome | biome: gut microbiome; material: fecal sample | place: Denmark | collected 2008
TCACAATGCCTACGTTTCCGACATGGCTCATATGTCCATCATGGACTTAATCAGCTACCACGGCATCTACTCCTTGATGATCGGTGTGGTAGGTGCCGTCGGCCTGTGCATTGTCTGCTGGGTTTTGGGCGACAACAAAGGCGAAAAAATCGCTGAAGCCAACCCCGCCTCCGATGCAGAACCTTCTAACTTCAAAGCCAACCCCATCAAGGCTTTCGTTCCGCTGATCCCGATCATCCTCATGCTCGTGTTCACGTTCTGGATTCCTTCCGTCAAGATGGGCGTCGCACAAGCCATGCTGATCGGTACGATCGTCTGTCTGATCGTTGCCATGTGCGACCCGCAGAAGTTCTCCAAGCAGTTCTTCAAGGGCATGGGCGACTCTTACGGAAGCATCATGGGCATCATCATTGCGGCGGGCGTGTTGGCGGCCGGTTTAACTGCTTCCGGCTTGATTAAAGGCCTCATCGCTTTGATGGTTCAGTCCAAGGAAATTGCTCAGTGGGGCGGCTCCATCGGACCGTTCGTCCTTTCCGTTCTGATGGGCAGCGGCGACGCAGGTGCCATGGCCTTTAACAGTGCCGTTACACCGCACGCTCAGGAATTCGGAATGCAGATCCACAGTCTCGGCTCTCTGGCTTTCTTGGCCGGCGCCGCTGGTCGTACGGCTTCCCCGATTGCCGGTATCACCATTCTTGTTGCCGGCTTGGCTAAAGCCAACCCATTCGATGTTGCAAAGAGAACGTTCCTTCCGATGGTCGTCGCCGTCATTCTCCTTGCCATCTTTATGAGATAAAAAGAACTTCTCAGCGCGGGAAGAAAAAACTTCCCGCTTCACAACTACACCTCAAACCAGCGAGGTCAGTCATGACAAAACCTAAAATCGCAGTCATCGGCACCGGCGGCACAATCGTCAGCAGCGGTTCGACTGCAACACAAATGACGGGCTACAGCATCACGGATGCCGATATTCATACGATTGTGACGGCTCTGCCGGAGCTCAATGACATCGCTGAAATTGCCACTTTCTCAGTCTTCAATATTGGTTCGAGCAATATAAACCTCTCTAATTGGCTCAAACTCGTGCGTCTCATCAATAAGCTGTCTGAGGACGACTACGACGGTTTTGTCGTGACGCACGGGACCGACACCATGGAAGAGACCGCATTCTTTGCGAATCTGACTTTGAAGACAGATAAACCTGTCGTCTTCACAGGCTCCATGAAACCGGCCTCGGCCCTCTCTGCCGACGGACCTTTAAATCTTCTAAACGCCGTGCGTTTGGCCGGCTCTCCCAAAGCGCAAGGCAAAGGTGTCCTCGTTGCGCTTAACGGCGCCATTCACGGGGCTCGCGACGTCGTCAAAACCAACTCCGTAGCCGTTGAAACCTTCAAGTCTCCGAACAGCGGCCCGCTCGGATACATCATCGGAGATCAAATTGAATTTCTGACCGAGTCCGCCAAACCGCACACGCTTCAATCCTGCTTCGAAGTCGACGAAACAGACACTGCTGACAAGTATCCGAAAGTCTGCGCGCTTCTTTGCTGCGCCGACCAAAACTCAGACTTTCTCGAAGCAGCCATTGACAAGGACTATCACGGCATTGTTTTAAGCTGCACTGGAAACGGTTCCGTTCCGTTGGTATTCGAACCCGTCCTTCAGAAGGCCCGGAACGTCATCTGCGTGCGTTCCAGCAGGACCGGAAGCGGACCTGTAACAGAGGGGATGACGCGGTGGCAAGTCAACGGTATTATTCCCTCAGGAACCTTAAATCCTCAAAAAGCAAGAATCCTGCTTCAGTTAAGCCTTAAGAAGTTCGGGCTTGATCAGGAAAAAATTAAAGAGATCTTCAAAACATATTGATCTTCCTTTGATCAATTAATCCTAAGGAGAAAACATGTACGACTTACTTCTCAAGAATGCTTGGGTCGTCGATCCGCTGAATTCCGTCAACGGCGTTGCCGATGTCGCTATTCAGGACGGCAAAATTGCCAAGGTCCAGCGCGACATTACGGAAGAAGCTAAAGAAGTCATCGACTTCACCGGTAAAACACTCCAGCCCGGCATCATTGACAGCCACGTTCACCTCGGTGAAATGTGGGGCTCTCCCTTCGGCCCGAGAATGCTGGCCATGAACGGCGTCACGACCTGCCTGGATATGGCCGGTCCTCTGGATAACATTCTTGACAACGTCCCTAAATACGGCGTCGGCATTAACATGGCGATCCTGCAGTTCGCCTCCCCTCCTTTTACCTTCAAAGATGCCAATCCTTCTCAGCAGGAAATGATCGACTTGATCGATAAATCCCTGGAAGAAGGTGCTCTCGGCGTCAAACTCCTCGGCGGCCACTATCCGCTCGAACCCGAAGTCTCTTCCTTGCTGATCCGCACCGCTTTGGAACGCAGAGCCTACGTTGCCTGGCATGCCGGCACAACGAAGAACGGCTCCAACATCAACGGCATGATTGAAGCCGTGAAGATGGCCGACGGCTATCCGTTGCATTTGGCTCACATCAACGCCTACTGCCGCGGCGCCATCAAAGACGCCATGGAAGAAACAGCTATCGCCATTGACCTGCTCAAAGCCAATCCCAACATCTTCTGCGAAAGCTATGTCTCTCCGAAGAACGGCACACGCCTGACTTGCGACAAGGACGGCAAGATCCAGTCTAAGGTGACAGGCAACTGCCTGAGAGCCTTCGGCTTCACCGAAGACAAAGACGGCGTCAGAGCCGCACTCTTAGCCGGTAAAGCCTTCGTGGTTTACGACGCCGGCGGTTATTCCGACCTGATGACCGGCGAAGAAGCCCTTCGCCGCTGGGAAGCAGCAGACACAAATGTCGGCGGAAGCTTCAACATCAATCCGCCGCTGCCCCGTATCGCCTTGGCTCAGGCCAAACGCGATGACGGCTCCTTCGTCGTTGATGCGATTTCCACCGACGGGGGCTGTATTCCCCGCAACGTCATCCTTTCTCAGGGTCTGTCTCTCGTAAAACTCGATATTCTGAGCCTCAGTGAGTTCGCACAGAAGACCTCTCTGAACCCGGCGCGTATGCTTCGTCTGGCAAACAAGGGTCACTTTTCTGTCGGCGCAGACGCTGATATCACCGTGTACGACTTTGCCACTCAGATGCCTGTGGCTTCCTTCATTGAAGGCCGCAAGGTTCTCTTTAACGGAGAATTAGTTTCTAAGGGCGCAACCGTCATCTGTACCGAACACGGTAAAGACGCTATTGAAAAACGCGGCATGAAGGCAATCGTCGTCGATCCGGGCAAACAGATCGAACGTATCACCGCCCTCTAAGATTTCCTGCGTGCAATACCGAGCGGAGCGCCGAAAGGCCTCCGCTTTTTGTTTTTTCAGACAAACTCGTTTATTCTAATTTTTCGATGATTATTGTGAACTTCTCCCTTAAATATCTTTTGCCACTCCCCCACCTTTTCACGACGGCAACTTTCTGAAACAATTGAGGGTTATTGGTGAACCAAGGCATCCTGTTTTTTTATCGAACAACCTCAAAGGAAAGATATGACCGATCCGCGTCCCGTCTGCACAGAAAAAACACAAGACATCATCAAAACCCTGCGCTCTAACGCTCAAGTTGAGGCAGCTCTCGAGCTGGCCGTCAAGCAGCAGGAAAAGCGCATTGCCGACCAGATCATTTTGACTGAAACTCCGGCCCCTCCCTTCCATGAGGAAGAAAGAGCCAAAGTCCTTCTGGGCATGTTCAAACAGTACGGTCTGACGGACGTCAAACAGGACGCCATCGGCAACGTCATCGGCCGCAGAAAAGGCACCGGCAGCGGTCCCACACTCGTCGTCGGCGCTCACATCGACACCGTCTTCCCCGCCGGCACGGACTGCAAAGTTCACAGAGACGGAGACGTCTACGCCGCACCCGGAATCTCTGATGACGCTGCCGGTTTAGCCTCCATGCTGCAGGTCATCCGCTGCCTGAACGAAAACAACATTGAAACCGTCGGAGACATCGTTTTCGTCGGCACATTGGGCGAAGAAGGCAACGGCGACTTACGCGGCTGCAAAGCGCTCTTCAAAGAAAAGAATGACTATGACGGCATGATCGCCATTGACTCCGCCAACGTTCACCGCATCCTGCGCGGTGCTGTCGGCTGCAAACGCTTCCGCATCATTTTCGAAGGCCCGGGCGGACACAGTCTCCACAAGTTCGGCATCGTCGGCTCCGCTATTCACGGCTTGTCCCGCGCTATCGTCCGCGTGGACGAACTCAAGGTTCCGACCGATCCGAAGTGCACCTTCAACTTCGGCGTAATCAAGGGCGGTACCAGCGTGAACGCCATTGCTGCACGCGCTGAAGCAGAACTCGACATCCGCAGCTTCAATCAGCCCGCACTCGAAGCTTTCGTTAAGACCGTTCTTGAAACCATCGAAGCTGCCTGCGACGAAGAAAACATGCGCTGGGGCCTTGAAGGCGACGGCATGGTCTCTCTGAAGATCGAACAGATCGGTGATCGTCCTGCCGGCATGAACGCCGATGGCGCCTCCGTCATCCAGGCTGCTTACGGTTCTCTCTTGTCTTTAGGCATCTCTCTGGACAAGTACACACTGGCCGCAACCGACCAGAACGTGCCTCTTTTCTATGGCCTGCCTGCTACAACGCTCGGAGCCGGCGGAACGGAAGAAAACAATCACTCCCTGTCCGAACGCTGGAACGCCAAAGACGCCTTCCAAGGTCCTCAGGTCGCCTTCCTTACCGCTCTCACTCTGGTCGGCATGAAGGGTGTTTCTGAACCGATCCTCGAGAAAGTACAGCCTTAATTTGCTGTAACATTTCGAAGCTGAATTCAATTCAGCTCTCGACCGAAGCCGGGTCCGCCCGGCTTTTGTTTTGTCCATATAGCGCAAAAAAACCGAGAAAATCGAGATTTTCGCGGGATTTTTATTTGCAAAACCAAAAAAAAACTAATTTTTGTATCGTGAACTTGATTTAATTTGCGGTACCTTATTTTTTAGAAATAACTTTAAAGCCTTCGGAGTTTGGCCAAATGGAATCATTTATTAACACCGTCAACGGAATTGTCTGGTCCCCGGCATTGGTTTACCTTTGCCTCGGCGCCGGCCTCTTCCTCTCTCTGCGCGGCGGTTTCTTACAACTCAGACATCTTAAACATATGTGGCAGCTGCTCTTTCAGCCGAAAGACAACGTCACCGGTGTATCTTCTTTCCAAGCCCTGTCCATGACCCTTGCAGGTCGTGTCGGTACCGGCAACATTGCCGGCGTGGCAACTGCCATTACGTTCGGCGGTCCCGGCGCCGTCTTCTGGATGTGGATGGTTGCTTTCCTCGGCGCTTCTTCTGCTTTCGTCGAATCCACCCTCGGCCAGGTTTATAAAGAAAAAATCAACGGTGAATACCGCGGCGGCCCTGCCTTCTACATTGAACGCGGCTTAGGCGTCAAATGGTTTGCCTGGCTCTTCGCAATCGTCACCATTTTCTCCTGCGGTCTGTTCCTCCCCGGTGTGCAGGCTAATGCCATCGCTACCTCGATGGAAAATGCATTCGGCATCGCTCCGGCAATTTCCGCCGGCTTCATCGCCGCCCTGCTCTCTTTCATCGTGTTCGGCGGCTTAAAGAGAATTGCTGCATTCACTACGCTTGTGGTTCCTTTCATGGCTCAGGCCTATGTGATCTTCTCTCTGGTTATCGTGTTCATGCACGTTGACCTCCTTGACGACGTCCTCGTTCTCATCGTCAAGAGCGCCTTCGGTGTGGACGCTGCTTTCGGCGCCATCATCGGTCTGGCTGTCTCCTGGGGTGTCAAACGCGGCATCTACTCCAACGAAGCAGGCCAAGGTACCGGTCCTCACGCTTCTTCCGCTGCTTCTGTCAGCCATCCGGCAAAACAGGGTCTGGTGCAGGCCTTCTCCGTCTACGTTGACACGCTGCTCGTCTGCTCTGCCACCGCTTTCATGATCCTCATTACCAGAAGCTACAATGTTGTCGGTCCGGACAATGCTCCGATGTTCATCGGTCTGAAAGACGTCGCAACCGGTCCTGCCTATACACAGGCCGCCGTTGAAGGCTTAATGCCCGGATTCGGACAGGCATTCGTCGCCATCGCTCTGTTCTTCTTTGCTTTCACAACGATCCTTTCCTATTACTACATTTCAGAAACCAACGTTTCCTACATCAATAGAAAACTGCATCGTCCCTTCCTGTTCTTCATCTTGAAGCTGTTTGTCATGGGTTCCTGCATCTTCGGCGCCGTTAAAACAGCCGATCTGGCATGGGCCGTGGGCGACATCGGCGTCGGTCTGATGGCTTGGCTGAACATCATCGCTATTCTGCTGATGAACAAGAAGGCCTTCCTCTGCTTACGCGACTACGAAAAGCAGCTCGCTATCGGCCTCGACCCGGTTTTCCACCCGGAAAAACTCGGCATCAAGAACGCCAATTACTGGGTCGGCGAGCGTGCAGAAGAGATCCGCGATAAGGAACGCGCAAAACTCAACAGCGGCTCCCGACAAGACTTGGAAGGCAATGTTTTGAACGTTGCATCAGGTAATTAGCACCTCTGAGTGTTTGTTCTAAAAGCGTCGGTCATCCGGCGCTTTTTTCATATCAAAAGCACTAAAATAAGAAATAATTTGTTACAAACAACCTCAAGGATGTTCATTGTGCTAAGAAGAAAAATTCTTGCTTTTACTTCAGCCGTTGCCGCCTGTGCAGCCTTTTTCTGCCTTCCTGCAGCTGCGGCTGATTTCACCTGTCCCTACATCTCTTTACCGCTGACCGGCGATTGGGCTCAGCAGAGAATGCAGCCGGGTTCGGTTCCTCCGAATACCTTCGCGACCTTATTTGCCAGCCGTAAGGCCGGAGAAGGTGTTCTCATTACCGTTATTCCCTCGGATAAGGCCCCGAAAGAAGCAGCTCAAATCATGGCTAACAACTACAAGCAGCAGGGAATGAGAGTTCTCGGCAATCCGGTTCAGATCCCCGGACAAAATGCCTATCGCTTTACCTATGTCAGTACCAACAACAAGATGCATGCGATTGTGTTCATTTCCGGAAACGGCAAACACCTCGCCAATGTCTCTATTCTCGGCAGGCACGGAACGGGCGGTTTAGCCTTGCTGAAGGGTCTAACCTCCAAGGAAGACAAGCTCTTCCCGAAGTTCTAAGCCTCTAATACTTAATTTTGTAAGCCGGACAAAATTTGTTCGGCTTCTTTTTTAAGCGTGTCTAAAGAAAGATCCTTTTCATCGGGATTAAGCAGTATGGTTTCCTGCATAGATCGCATCCAAGTTATTTGACGCTTTGCAAGCTGTCGGGTTGCGGCGATTCCGGCTTCTTTGAATGCATCAAACGTCGTTAGACCGGAAAGATAATTCCATGCCTGGCGGTAGCCGACGGAACGCATACTCGGAAGATAGTCATGCATACCGGGCATTGCCATCAGCCTTTTTACTTCCTCTAAGAACCCGTTCTTAATCATCAGCTTAAAACGCTCTGCGATCCTGGCGTGAAGTACTGCTCGATCCGGCGGCAGCAATGCATAGGAACTTAGCCGGAGAAGCGGCTCTCCTTTCTGAGCCGTCAATTCCGAGATCGGTTTGCCCGTCATCTCAAAAACTTCCAAAGCCCTTGTGATGCGCTGGGTATCTGCCGGCGCCAACCGGTCTGCGGTTTTAGAATCGACCGCTCTTAATCTTTCATAAAGTGCCGGTAAGCCTTTTGCGCTTAATTCTTCGCCGATCTTTTCACGAACCGCAGGATCCGTTGCCGGCAGCGGAGACAGGCCTTCTCGAACGGCTTTGGCGTAGAGCATGGTTCCGCCCACAATCAGGGGAACCTTTCCGCGATTTCGTATTTCCTCAACAAGCCGTACGCAGTCCTGAGCAAAATCTGCCGCGGAGTAACATTCCGTCGGTTCAATGATGTTGATAAGATGATGCGGAACCGCTGCCATTTCTTCTTTTGTCGGCTTAGCCGTCCCGATGTCCATATGCCGATAGACCAGGGCAGAATCGATTGAAATAATTTCACTAGGGATTTCTTCGGCTAACCGAAGCGCCAATGCAGTCTTCCCGCTGGCCGTCGGCCCCAACAATAAAATGGCCTGTGACTCCGACATTATTACTTACCTCTCATGAAGAAGCTGTCTAATTCTTTAGCACTCAGCTGAACCCAGGTCGGACGTCCGTGATTGCATTCGTCCGCACGATCCGTCTGTTCCATTTGCCGCAGAATCGCGTCCATCTCCTCAATTGTCAGGATACGGTTCACACGAACAGCCGCATGACATGCCATTCTAGAGAGGACCTCGTTGCGTTTCTCTGTCATTGCCGTACTCTTTCCGTACTCACGGAAGTCATCAAGCACTTCCCGCACAATAGTCGGGCCGGCCTGGGAGATTTGATTGATCATTAACTGCGGAACACTTCGCAAGCTCAGCTGATTCGGTCCGACGGCGCTTAATTCCAGTCCGAGCTGCTCGAGTTCTTCACGTGCATCTTCAAAGGTCGCCATCTGCTCAGTCGTTACGGTAAAAACCAAAGGAATGAGCATATCCTGCATCGGCATCTTGCGCTCATCAAAACTCTTCTTGAGGCGTTCGTAAAGAATCCGTTCATGAGCAGCATGCATATCCACCAAAACCATACCGGCTGAGTTTTCGGCAATGATGAACGTTCCGCAGACTTGTCCGACCGCTCGTCCGAGCGGCTGAGGCCCCTTCGGAACTTCCGGCGCCGGTGTCGGTGCTGCATGCGTTGCAGACAGGGTCGCTTGATCCACTTTCATCGCCGCAATGGTCGTCGGGAATGAGTTCTGAAAACTCTTCGGACGCGGAGATGAGAAATCCAAATAAGCTTCTGTATTTGCCTTTGATGGCTTAGGCTGAGCGTATTTAAACGGAGGAGGATTCACCGATGGAGGTGCTGCCGGGGCCTCGGCCGGGGCTTGAGCAGATGCGTCCCGCGGAGAAGACGGGAGCGCCGTATCCATAATTTCGCCGCTGAATGGATCCACAATGGTCGTTCTAGCTAGGGCCTCCTCAACCGCATGGAAGATGAACTGATGAACCGCCTGCGAATCTCTCATGCGCACTTCGCTCTTGGTCGGATGTACGTTCACGTCAACCTTATGCGGATCCATCTGAAGGAAAAGACAATAACTAGGCTGGCTGGACCCGTGCAAAACATCTTGGTAAGCCATCCGAACACCGTGAGACAAAACCTTATCCCGAACGAATCGCCCGTTGACATAGAAATACTGACAGTCGGCGCGGCTGCGTGCGGCGGTCGGAAGACACACCCATCCGTAAAGACGCAGTGCCGGCGCCTTAGCATCCAATGCTCGGTGGGCGTCTCTAAAGTCGCGCGGCATCAGACGCGTTAAACGCTCTTCAATAGAAGAAGCTGGCAGATTGATGATCGGCTTTCCGTTCGCAACAAATAAAAAAGCGACCTCCGGATAGGCCAAAGCAATGCGTTCAATCACTGTTTGACAATGAGCTGCTTCCGTACCTTCGCTCTTTAAAAATTTACGTCGTGCCGGAGTCTTGTAGAAGAGATCCACAACTTCGATTCGTGTGCCTTTGTTTCCAGAAGCCGCAGAAATCTCTCCGTCGGCAATGCTGAACGCATCTTCACCGACAACTCTGGAAATCACTTTCATGTCAGAGACGCTTGCGATCGAAGCAAGAGCTTCGCCTCGAAATCCGAGCGAGCTCACACTTTCCAGTTCATCCAAATTGGAAACCTTGCTCGTTGCGTGGCGCTTCACGGCCAAGGCAAGTTGATCTTTAGGAATACCGCAGCCGTTGTCCGAGACGACGATGCGTTTTATGCCGCCGCCTTCGATACGGATCTCAACAGAGTCGGCTCCGGCATCAATGGCGTTTTCGACCAGCTCCTTTACAACCGATGCTGGCCGTTCAACCACTTCACCGGCTGCGATTTGGCTAATTAACTGATCCGAGAGCTCCTGAATTTTTCTTTCAGGACGCCTTGTTTCCAATGTTGTGTCTTCCATGTGATTCGTCTTTCCGTTCGTCTTCTCACGATGAGCGCATGTCATCTAACCTTATAGCAGTCGAGACCGGACTGCAAGAGCTCCACCCGTCGAACCCTCAGACTACTTTGGGCGTTTTGGTTCTATGCTTCCTATTGCCTTTTCTAAAATCAAGGCCAACAGTCGAGGAAAATGATGGACTTTTTTACTGCATTCTTAGAAATGTTCCGCAACAGCGATCAATTTATCGCGCACATGTCTGCGGAATACGGCATCTATGTGTATTTATTTCTCTTTACGGTCTATTTTTTAGAAACCGGAATTGTCATTTGCGCCCTTCTGCCCGGCGACTCACTTATCTTTGTCTCCGGCGCCGCCAGCGCCGCGGGCATCCTCGACCCATTCGGTGCGTTCTTCGCTATCGCTCTTGGCGCCTGCTTCGGGAACACCGTTGCGTACGCCATCGGGTACTACCTCGGCAACAAGATCTATGACGGCTCTATTAAGTGGATTGATCAGCAGCAGATGACCAAGACTCAAGCCTTCTTTGCCAAACACGGAAAGCTCACGGTCGTTCTTGCTCGTTTCGTTCCGATCATTCGCTCTTTTGCCCCGCTGGTTGCCGGCGCTGCAAAAATGAACCGTTTGAACTTTGAGGCCAGCGGAACCGTAGGCGCTGTCCTTTGGGCCGGCATCATTCTCTCAGCCGGACATCTTTTCGGAAACATTCCGTTTATCAAGGACAATCTTTCTCTCATCCTTGTCGGCGGTATTGTCCTAGGTTTGGCTCCCTTTGTGATCGGTTATATCGTTAAGAAGTGGAGACAGCATCCGGATCCGAAAAACTGATCTTGACCTTCATGAATAAAACGCCGATGTACCTTCTGACACATCGGCGTTTTTCGTTTGCCAACTTAGTCCAAGCGAACAACCGTGCAGGGCTTTCCTGTGGACGGATTGTCAATATCGACATTGATTCGGACTTTGATTTCTTTTTCGTCTTTCTAAGAAGAAAGGTCGGCATTTTCGATCACATGGCAGTGATGCGCTTCGCAGTTCTTATCTATTGAGACGTGAGTCGGACCGCTTTGACCTAAACCGTGGGAATCAATGATGACGAAAAGCGGCTTGAGTTCAAAGATTTTTTCTAAGGTGTCTTTAGAAACGAAAGTTTCTTTCTTGAAGTATTCCGGAGATCCATAGCCGTTTGTCTCGTGAGTTACCGTGTGCAGGACAAGTGCTTTACCTTCGAGGGTGCCGAGTTCTGCCAACGTCTCGACATCTGGCATGCCGTCCTTGCAGGCTAAAACTACCGCTGAAATCTCATACTCAGGTTTCTCAGGTGCACAGGTGCAGCAGTCAAGATGCGTACCGATATGACCTGTGGAGGACATCTTGCCGATTTCTATAAGATGGTCGAAAACTTTCTTCTTTCCTACAGGATCGAGGTGAAGGTTAACCATTTCTTTTCCAAAGCAAAACAGAGAGACTTCTAATTTCCGACTTGTTTTTTCAGTGTCCTTTTCAACAATTCCGCTACAATTTCGATCCATTGACTACAGAAAAAGAAAATGGACTTTCTGACACTTACTTTGGAACTGTTCCGCAATGCGGATCACTTCATCATGTACATTGCACAAACCTACGGCTGGTGGGTCTATCTTGTGCTCTTCATGATCTTCTACAGCGAA
>UMGV01056591.1_pt1 | contig 11680 bp, 9 predicted proteins | sample 1965361 | NCBI WGS metagenome assembly UMGV01 (sample SAMEA4836081, study PRJEB28245) | human gut metagenome | biome: gut microbiome; material: fecal sample | place: Denmark | collected 2008
ATCTTAGCAGCTGTAAGGGCAGCACGCGGAATCTCAATCATTGTACCTACCTCAAACTCAACCTCTACACCATACTCTGCGAATACCTCCTTAGAAGTAGCAAGGATAATAGACTTCTGCTGCTTGAGCTCTTGAACAGTACCGATGAGCGGAACCATAATCTCAGGACGTGGGTTGAAGCCTTCCTTCTTGAGCTGACAAGCTGCGCCGAGGATGGCACGTGTCTGCATAGCTGTGATTTCTGGGAATGTAATACCAAGACGGCAACCACGGTGACCGAGCATTGGGTTGTTCTCAGCAAGTGAGTTGACACGCTTCTTGATTTCTGATACGCTTACGCCCATCTCGTTAGCCATAGTCTCCTGACCTGCCTTATCGTGTGGTACGAACTCGTGGAGAGGTGGGTCAAGCAAACGGATGTTTACATGGCAGCCGTCCATAGCCTTAAGGATACCGTAGAAGTCTGCTTTCTGATAGGGGAGGAGTTTGGCAAGAGCTTTTTCGCGACCCTCTACAGAGTCAGCCAAAATCATCTCACGCATAGCTACAATCTTCTGGTCGTCAAAGAACATATGCTCTGTACGTGTCAGACCGATACCCTTGGCACCGAACTGACGAGCCACCTTAGCGTCGTGTGGAGTATCGGCATTGGTACGGATTTCCATCTTTGTATACTTGTCGCAGAGGTCCATAAGCTCCTTGAAATCGCCAGAAAGTTCTGCAGCCTTTGTCTCAATCTGACCAGCGTAAACCTGACCTGTAGTACCGTTCAATGAGATGTAGTCACCCTCCTTGTAAACAACACCCTCTATCTCAACAGTCTTAGTCTTGTAGTCGACGTTGATTGAGCCTGCACCTGAAACGCAGCACTTACCCATACCACGAGCAACAACAGCAGCGTGAGAAGTCATACCGCCACGAGCTGTAAGGATACCCTCAGCAGCTGACATACCAGCGAGGTCCTCAGGTGAAGTTTCGATACGAACCATGATTACCTTCTTGCCATCATCGTGCCATTCCTCAGCGTCATCAGCATGGAATACAATCTGACCGCAAGCGGCACCAGGAGAAGCAGGAAGCCCCTGCGTGATAACCTTAGCCTTAGAGAGAGCCAACTTGTCGAATACAGGGTGCAAGAGCTCGTCGAGCTTCTGCGGTTCGCAACGAAGGATAGCTGTCTTCTCGTCAATCAGACCCTCGTGGAGGAGATCCATAGCAATCTTAACCATAGCAGTACCTGTACGCTTGCCGTTACGTGTCTGGAGGAACCAAAGCTTGCCCTCCTGAACAGTGAACTCCATATCCTGCATATCGCGATAGTGCTTCTCGAGCTTGTCCTGAAGTGCATCAAGTTCCTTGTAAAGCTCAGGCATAGCTTCCTCCATAGAAGGATAGTTGGCAGCACGCTCTTCTTCAGAGATTCCTGCACGCTCAGCCCAGCGCTGTGAACCAATCTTTGTAATCTGCTGTGGAGTGCGGATACCAGCAACAACGTCCTCGCCCTGAGCGTTAATCAGGTACTCACCATTGAAGAGGTTCTCGCCATTGCCTGCGTCACGGCTGAAGCAAACACCCGTAGCTGATGTCTCGCCCATATTGCCGAATACCATAGCCATAACAGAAACTGCAGTTCCCCACTCGTCAGGAATACCTTCCATCTTACGATAGAGAATAGCACGCTCGTTCATCCAGCTGCGGAATACTGCGCAGATAGCACCCCAAAGCTGCTCCTTTGGATCGGTCGGGAAGTCGTTGCCTGTCTGCTCCTTGATAGCCTTCTTGAAGAGTTCAACGAGTTTCTTGAGTGACTCTACAGAGAGGTCCTTGTCAAGAACAACACCCTGCTCCTCCTTTACTTTCTCTATGATAGCCTCGAATGGGTCAATATCTTCCTTGTTCTCAGGCTTCATACCAAGAACAACGTCACCGTACATCTGTACGAAACGACGATAGCTATCATAAACGAAGTGTGGGTTGCCTGTTTTCTCTACCATACCAGCAGCAACCTCATCATTCAAACCAAGGTTGAGGATGGTGTCCATCATACCCGGCATAGAAGCGCGAGCACCTGAACGTACTGAAACCAAGAGAGGATTTTTAGGATCACCAAACTTGCAATTCATCAGTTCTTCAGTGTGAGCCACTGCAGCATTGACTTCGTCAGCAAGCAACTCAACAATCTTCTGCTGACCTACCTTATAATACTCATTGCAAGTGTCAGTTGTTATTGTAAAACCAGGAGGTACAGGAACACCAATATGGTTCATCTCAGCAAGGTTCGCGCCCTTACCACCGAGTACCTCACGCATTGAAGCATTACCTTCGGCCTGTCCATTACCGAAGGTATAAACTCTTTTTTCGTTCATAAGTTAATTAGGTTTGTTTTATATATTCTATTTTTTATGTTTTTTCTATCTGCAAAGATAATTCCAATTTCGGAATTTTCCAAATAATTTAGCATAAAATGTAATGTCTATGTTGCATTTTTATATGTTCGTTTCTGTTATCGCAAACAAATTCAATAGTTTTTGTAGTTATTTGTAAATGTCATAATGTCATTGTGTAATATTCTATCAGTCCGCTCATCGGGCTTTTCAATATCTTTCCGACAGTATATCCATTACTTTCTGCAGCCTTTTGTAATTGTTGGCTATAGTAATATGCAATGCTGCCTATGGCATTAATCACTGGTTTCGCTCCATAGCTTACATATTGTCTCAAATTATTCTTGATGAATTGCTCGAAATTCATTATTACAAGTTGTTCGATGTTGTCGTCATCGATATGTCGTGCAGCAAACTGCGATAGCGATGCCAGAAATCTATTGGGAGCAGGCTGCCTATATACATTATTTATTATATCAGACAATTGAAGTTGTGTTTCTTCCGTAAAACTCTTGCAAAGTTGTTTGGGCAGTAATCCCTTGAATACAGCATTGACAATTAGTTTGCCAAGAGCAGCCCCGCTGCCTTCATCACCTAGAATAAAGCCAAGTGGAGAAGTTTGTAGTGTCATTTTCTGCCCGTCGTACAGACACGAGTTGGAGCCTGTGCCAAGTATGCAAACCAAACCTTCCTCTTTTCCGCATAAGGCGTGGCATGCTGCCATGATGTCGCTTTCTACACTTATTGTTGTATTATTGTGGAAGACTTTCTTCAGCAATTGTTCGATAATGTATTTTTTATCAGCTACGCAGCCTGCACCATAGTAATATATATGGTGTACGTCATGTAGATCAATCTCTTTATGTCTAGACTTGTTGACAAATTCGTCCTCTATCGTTTGCTTGATATCTTCTTGCGACTGTACAACTGGATTGATACCTTTAGTCTGTATTATATGTGTAGTATATTTGTCGTATACGAAGCACCAGTCGGTTTTGGTGCTTCCACTGTCTACAATGAGTATCATATTTTCTATTTTATTTTAAGTATAGATAGTAAATCGCAGCCAAAGTGATGACTACTATTAACGTTAAAACAAGTTTGATAAGGCAACCGGTCACTTTTTTAAAAACCAGGAAACCAAAGACTATAGCTACTATAATGAAAACGTAATAACCAAAATTAGAAGACATAATTTACACTTTTTGTTTTTTTTGCAAAGATACAACAAAAAATCGGTTCGTCCGATTTTCTTTATAAAAAGAAAGAAGGGTATGACCTTTTTGTAGCCATACCCTCCTGAGGATATTATTCTATTAGTTCTCCATAAATTTCTTTGCGGCACGCAACTGATGGCGCATGTTGCTAAGTAGCTGCTGGCTCTCCTGAAGTACGTTCAGATATACGAGCGATACTTTCAAGTTGCTATTGTCTTTAGCTTGCTGGATGCGGTCAATGTGATGCTTTCTCACTACTGAAAGGTTGTCCTTGCATTGGTCGGCCATAGCCAATGTGTCGCGATAGTGCTCGAAACGTGTTGTTGAAATCTGAGCTTCAGTTTGCTGCATTAGATCGTTTATGCTGTTGCGAACTGCCATGAATTCGTCAGCGTAAACCTGTGGCAGTGGATTGAAGTTGTTGTCAACATGCTCCTTGATAGGATCGAGCATACGACGCAAGCAGTATAGGTATTGCTCGGATGAGTTGATGCCCAAATGGAACCATGTGTTACGTTCAATGGCAATATCTGTAGGTACGCGTTTTAGGGCGAGAAGTTCCTGGCGTCTGTACTTTTTCAGAATTTCCATTTCCTTGTCAAGATTAGAAAGCACGTGTCGTAATATCTTCGGACTCTCACTCTCCAATCCGTTGATAATCTCGTTGAACTGGGTTAAGGTGAAACGAGTCATGAAACTTTGTGTGCGAGATACATGCTTCTTGAGCAAGTCCCAAACAATCTCGGGGTCGCGGGTGCGCATCATAAGCTGGAATACCTCCTCCTTGCCTGCCTCCTGCTCCTTGCGCTTATAGTTTCTGTTGCTGCGGATAAGCAGGAAAATCACCAGTCCCATTAACAGAATCTTGGCAAAGGCACCTCCATAGAACATCAACAAGCATACAATGGCACAAGTGGCGAATGCAACACCGGCTGTAATGAACCATCCACCGATTACGCTTATCACACCAGTGACACGGAATACTGCGCTTTCGCGGCTCCAGGCACGGTCGGCCAGAGACGAACCCATTGCAACCATAAATGTCACGTAAGTCGTAGACAGAGGCAATTTATAGTTTGTTCCGATTGTGATAAGCATTGATGCCAGAACAAGATTGATGGCAGCTCTCACTACGTCGAATGCTGCCCCGTCGTTAAGTTCAGCCTCCTGCTTGTTGAAGCGTGAGTCGATCCATCTTCTTAGACCCACAGGCAGGATTTGGGTAAGGCTTGAGCTGGAATCTTGTGTAATTCTTACTACACCACGAGCTACACGTGACGAACCGAACATCTCGTCGCCTTCATCTTGACGACTCAAGTCTACTGATGTCTTGATGACGTTGCGAGCCTTCTTCGATGTTGCCATTGCAATAATCATGATGACACCAGCTGCAAGCAGGAAGAGTGGGGGAGTCTTTGCCGAACCGTTAAGCGAGTGCATCATATAGTTTGTGGCACCTACGGAGTTGGAGTTGGCGACGAAGTCCTGATAAGAGTCGAGACCAGCGAGGGGCACACCGATGAAGTTGACAAGGTCGTTGCCGGCAAAAGCCATAGCAAGGGCGAATGTACCCATAAGCACGATAAACTTGAATACATTTACCTTAAGCAGGTGAATCACCTCCATGATAATAGTCGAACCGATGAATGTATATACAATCAGAGCCGATATGTTGTTTTCAATCCACATCCTTGTGTCTTCAGCGATAAAGCGCGACTTGCCCATTCCTTTAAGAAAAATGAAGTAAGAAAGTGCGGTGAAGGCGATACCGCCAAATATTGCTATTGACCAGCGTGAGTGCTTGCGATAGTTGAATGTAAACACGATACGTGATAGCCACTGTACAACGATACCGAAGACGAATGCAATGGCAACGCTTACAAAGATAGCAACGATTACGCTCAATGCTTTATCTGTATTGAGCAGTTCACCGAATGAGAGCGAAGGATCGCCTACAATCTTGATGGCAGCTAAAATGAATGTTCCGCCTAACAGCTCAAACACAAGCGATACTGTTGTTGATGTAGGCATTCCTAATGAGTTGAAGATATCAAGAATAATTACATCCGTAACCATTACGGCAAGGAAGATTGTCATTACGTCGTAGAATGAGAAGTTGGAAGGTTGCATGATTCCGTGTCTTGCAACGTCCATCATTCCCGATGACATAACTGCACCTATGGCCACACCAGCTGATGCTACTATTAATACTGTCCGAAACTTGGCCACCTTGGCACCTATTGCACTGTTTAAAAAATTCACGGCATCGTTGCTGACTCCGACAAAAAGGTCGAATATAGCCAGACACAGCAAGAATGCCACAATAACGAGATACATTGTTTCCATATTGCTTTTTATAGTATGAATGGGTTTGTTTTGTATTTTTTTACGCTGCAAAATTATAATTGCAATATTACACGTGGTTTAAACACATATTACAATCATGTTACAAATTCTATTTGGAGTTAATGTCTGTTAATAATTTCTGCTAAAGTATTGTACTTTGGCAATAACATCGTAATTTAGTGAAGCAATAATAATAACAATGGAAAGATTTAAAGTTATCATAGTAGAAGACGTGCCTTTAGAACTTAAAGGTACTGAAGGTATTCTGCATAATGAAATGCCTGAGGCAGACGTCATAGCAACAGCCGATTCGGAAGAAGAATTTTGGAAACAGTTTCGTCAGAACAAGCCCGATTTGGTATTGCTTGACTTAGGACTAGGTGGCAGCACAACTGTAGGCGTGGAAATATGCCGTAAACTGAAAAACGAGCATCCGGAAATGAAGGTGCTTATCTTCACCGGCGAAATACTGAATGAGCGTTTGTGGGTTGATGCAATTGATGCCGGATGCAATGGTATAATACTCAAGAGCGGCGAAATGCTCACCCGTAGCGACATAGTACGAGTATTGGAAGGAAAGAAATATGTATTCAACCAGCCTATTTTAGAAAAGGTGGTTGAACGCTTCTGCGAGTCGGTACGTAATGTTATGCAGCACAATGATGCCATGATACGTTATGAGATTGACGAGTATGACGAGCGCTTTTTGCGACATCTTGCCCTTGGCTATACTAAAGAACAAATCTCCAATCTGCGAACAATGCCTTTTGGAGTTAAGAGTCTGGAGAAACGCCAGAACGAACTTGTACAGAAGTTGTTCCCTAATGGCAATCAAGGAATGGGCATAAATGCCACCCGGCTTGTGGTAAAGGCATTTGAGCTTCAAATACTTGATGTGCAGAATCTTTATGCCGATGAGTAGAAGGCTGATGACTATAATATCGGCTTACACATGCTTGGTACTTTTCGTTTTGCAGATAGCGGTGGTGATGGGTTCATGGGTGGCATCAGTGCTTTATCCTGAACTTGCAATACGTTCGATGTTTGTAGGCGAAAGCGTAAGATGGTTTTGGAGCACTTTGGCCGACAATATGTCGTCCACAATATTGGTATGGCTTCTATTGTCGGGTGCGATGACTGAACTGTTTGTGGGTGGCGGATTGTCCAAAGCTATTGTTTCCTATAAGCAAACAACAGATTATGAACGGATGGCTCTGATGGTTGTGGCTTGGGAATTAGTGGCTATGTTTATAGTGCTTTTCTTGCTTGCTTTTGTTCCGCATGCCGTATTGCTTAGCGCACTTGGTACGATTACGCCTAATTCTTATTTGGACAGTTTCGTTATAATGCTCATACTAGGAGTGTGCATAATGTCGTTGACTTACGGTATGGTTACAGGTCGGTACACATCGTTTGTAGATGCTTATGGTGCTGCCGCATCAGGTGTAGCTACGACAGCACCATTGGTTATTGTGTATTTATTGGCTGCAGAATTGTACTGCTCGGTTGTTTGGGTATTTACTTAATATCGAGTTTGTCAAAGATAAGTCCTTTTTGCAACACTTTGGCAAACTCGTTCTCGAAGTTTGGGGTAAATACCGAGTTGCCGATATTCTCGACTATCTCGTTGACTGACCAATAACGTCCGCCATCAAGTTCTTCTGTGCTTGGATGTATCGGTTCATCGTAAATGGTGCAAAACACATTGACAAGTTCTTTCTCAACAAGGCTTTCAAATACGTACGATTTTATGAATACGGGGGTGAATTGTTTTATGCCCAGTTCTTCAGATACCTCACGTCGTAAAGCCTCATCAATAGTCTCGCCATAGTCAACGTGTCCACCGCATGCAGTGTCCCATTTGCCTGGCTGTATGTCTTTCCATTCAGGACGCTTTTGCAGATAAAGTCCTTTAGAACGGTTGAAGACATGCAGATGAACAACTGGGTGAAGTAGTTTTGAACCATTGTGTGCTTCGCCCCTTGAAATTCGGCCTATAACATTTCCGCTTTCGTCTACGTGTGGGAAACATTCATTGCTATTGTCCTTTTTCATATTTACTTAACCTTCTTTCGCTCTTATGTTTTTCAACTTTCTTATTGCTTTTAAGCTAATTACAAACTGAGAATGTAGATCTTGCTTCCGACGAAAGTTTTGTGAATAGAGTCGTTGCAAGGCTTAGTTTTGAATATTCCGAAAATAGAGCTGCCGCTTCCACTCATCTGAGCATATGCCGCTCCTGCTTCATATAGTTTGTTTTTTATGGTCTGTAATTCGGGATATTGGGCAAATACGCTATCTTCGAAATCGTTGGTCAGCAATCCCTTCCATTCTTCTATTGGCATAGCTACAATTTCACGGCACGACACCTTGGGCATATGTGGAGTAATTCCTGCAAAGGCCTCCTTGGTAGATACGGACACTTGTGGCTTTACTATCACAAGTGTGTAGCCGCTTAATGCGTTGTCAGTGATTTCTACAGGCGACAGAATCTCGCCAATACCCTCGGCATAGGCAGGTTCGGCATTGATGAAGAAAGGACAGTCAGCACCCAAGCGTGCAGCATACTTCTCCAGTTCGGCATTACCTGCGTTGATGCGAAAACGCTGGTCGAGCAACTTCAGCATAAAAGCAGCATCGCTCGAACCTCCTCCGAGTCCGGCCTGGCTCGGTATTCGTTTGTACAGGTGTGTATGAATACGCGGTATTTCATAGTCGGCTGCCAGCATATTGTAGGCTTTCACTACAAGATTGTCAGCCTCGTTGCAGCATATTCCGTCGCCACTTACCTTAAGGTCGCAATTTGTATCTGATGGGAACAGCTCGCTCATTGTCTTTATCTCCAATGCATCACAAAGCTGTACTGGCAGGAAAACAGTCTGCAGATTGTGGTAACCATCGTTTCGTTTCTCGACAATATTTAGTCCGAGATTTATTTTTGCACAAGGAAAATCAATCATATTATATAAGGTGTATTTAGGGATAAATGCAAGAGGGGATGTGCTCACACATTCATTGCATGAAGCATATCCCCTCAGGTTTTTGGTAAATATATTATTTTTCTTTCTTTATCTTGTCAACGTAAGCATCGATTACAGCCACAGCTGTGATGTTGACAATGTCGCGTACCGAACTTTCGAAGTCGGTGAAGTGGATAGGCTTGTTGAGACCCATCTGAATCGGACCGATGATTTCGGCGTCAGGATCCAATGCCTGCAACAATTTGTAGCTACCCTGAGCACTGCTCATATTGGGGAATACAAGAGTGTTTACATCCAGTCCCTTCAGGCGTGTGAACGGATACTTGCCGTCACGAAGCTGCTTGTTGAGAGCGAAGTTAACCTGCATCTCACCATCGATGACCATATCGGGATAACGTGATTGCAATGTTTCTACAGCGTTATGAACCTTCACGGGGCTGCCAATTTCGTCTGTACCAAAGTTAGAGTAGCTAATCATAGCAATGTGTGGCTCCTCGTTGAAGAACTGAACTGTATTGGCCGAAAGACGTGCAATGTCGATAAGTATGTTCTCGTCCGGATGGCGGTTGATGAGTGTATCCGAGAGGAAGAACACGCCCTTCTTGGTGTTGAGGATATGCATTGTGGCGAATGTATTGAATTCGGGACGTATACCGATAACCTCCTTTGCCACCTTGATGGTGTTTGAGTATTTGGTATACAAGCCGGTAATGAATGCGTCTGCGTCGCCAGTTTCAACCATCATCATACCGAAGTAGTTGCGCTCGTACATCTTGTCATAAGCCTCCTCGAATGTGTAACCTTGACGAGCACGCTTCTTTGCCAGATGTTTGGCATATGTAGCACGTCTGCCCTGTTCCTGGTCGGCACGCATATCAATCAACTCAATACCATCAAGATTAAGCTTCAAACGCTCTGCAACACGGCGCAAGCGGTCGGGGTTGCCCAATAGAATAGGGTAGCAGAAGCCTTCGGTCTTGGCCTGTACTGCAGCTTTCATCATTGAAGGATGGGCACCCTCGGCAAATACTACACGCTGTGGGTGCATGCGTGCTGTATCATGCAGATTGCGTGTGAGCTTGGTTTCCTGACCGAGCAGCTCCATAAGGTTTTTCTTGTACGAATCCCAGTCGGTTATGGTCTTTCTTGCAACTCCACTTTCGATAGCTGCCTTTGCCACAGCAGCACTAACCTCTGTGATAAGACGCGGGTCGACAGGTTTCGGAATGAAATACTTAGGTCCGAAGCTAAGGTCGTTGACATGGTAAACCTCATTTACGATATCGGGAACAGGCTGCTTAGCCAAGTCGGCAATAGCATGTACGGCAGCCATCTTCATCTCCTCGTTGATAGCCTTGGCATGAACGTCAAGAGCACCGCGGAAGATGTATGGGAAACCGATAACGTTGTTAATCTGGTTGGGATAGTCGCTACGACCTGTTGACATGAGCACGTCAGGACGGCTTGCCATAGCGTCCTCATAGCTGATTTCAGGTACGGGGTTGGCAAGAGCAAACACGATAGGCGAATCAGCCATTGAGCGTATCATATCCTGCGAAAGCACGTTGCCCTTTGACAGACCTACGAATACATCGGCACCTTTGATAGCCTCCTCAAGAGTGCGGATGTCAGTTCGGTGAGTGGCGAACATCTGCTTCTGTGTGGTAAGGTTGGGACGGTCGGCTGTGATAACGCCTTTAGAGTCGAGCATTACGATATTCTCAATCTTCGCGCCCAAAGCCACATAAAGCTTTGTACAGCTTATGGCGGCAGCACCTGCACCATTCACAACGATGTGCACATTTGCAATGTCCTTGCCAGCAACTTCAAGAGCATTCTTCAATCCTGCAGCCGATATGATGGCAGTACCATGCTGGTCGTCGTGCATAACCGGAATGTCGAGAGTCTTCTTCAGACGTTCTTCAATATAGAAGCATTCTGGTGCCTTGATGTCCTCAAGGTTGATACCACCAAAAGTAGGAGCGATCTTCTCTACAGCCTCACAGAACTTCTCTGGGTCTTTCTCGTCGACCTCTATGTCAAACACATCGATGCCTCCGTAAATCTTAAACAGAAGTCCCTTGCCTTCCATTACTGGCTTGCCACTCATGGCACCAATGTCGCCAAGGCCAAGTACTGCAGTACCATTTGATATCACAGCAACAAGGTTGCCTTTATCGGTGTACTTGTACACATCGTCAGGATTGCTCTGGATTTCCAAGCATGGGAAAGCCACTCCAGGAGAATATGCTAGACTAAGGTCGGTTTGGGTGTGGTAAGGTTTTGTCGGCTTGACTTCAATCTTGCCAGGACGACCGCTTTGGTGATATTCCAAAGCGTTTTCTTTTGTAATTTTTACCATTTTTATTCTGTTTTTATTGTTTTATGTGCATTTTTTACAAATTACTAATATTAACTTATAATACGATACAAAAGTAACTAAAAACAAGAAAATATACAACTTTATTGGTGTTTTTATTTAGAAAACTTTGAACCAATCGAAAGTTTTTGTAACTTTGCATCGCTTTAAATATACACATAAAAATATACTGATAAAACATACAGATGCATAAAGACAATTTACAGACCAACTACCGTATGGAGCTGCCTGCCAAAATAATGCATGTTGCTATGCGTGAGTTCAGACGTTGCGGGGTCAAGGCTGTCAAAATGGATGATATAGCGAGCCGCCTGAGCATATCGAAGCGTACTTTACCTTAATTCCGCAACACTATAGTTTAACATTATTTAT
>UMGV01029261.1_pt1 | contig 11659 bp, 13 predicted proteins | sample 1965361 | NCBI WGS metagenome assembly UMGV01 (sample SAMEA4836081, study PRJEB28245) | human gut metagenome | biome: gut microbiome; material: fecal sample | place: Denmark | collected 2008
CTTTTATTACGTGCGAGCGCGAGGGCTGATAAGACCTATGGGACTTATGGGACCTATGGGACTTATGGGACTAATAAGGCTGGGTTAGCCGACTGGCCAGTTTACAGAATGGCTAATCACCCGACAGGCAGCTTACCCACCACTCCATCCTTACCCATCACTCCTATTTTTCATATTAGATAATCATATTTCGCCCATTATATTTAGTAAAATATATTGACAATATTTCTATGTTATTGGCGAGGTATGTTTACGCTATCAATTAACACATCAGCGTTGCAACATACAGCACCAGGAAGCAGAAATGCTATGAGGCTGAATATTTATGAAGAAACGCTCGAGGCACGACAGTAATACCGAAAGGTAAAACAGCTACCCATATATCAAAGAGCCAACCGATGATCATCAGTTTCGCGATTACAGTAAATCACTTCTTCGGAACGAACGTCTCCCACGTCTGATCACTGAAGAAGATACGTATCTCGGTTATCGCACGCTGTTTTGTGTCATTATTTTTTACCATATTGTTCATAAACCGAATATCAGAAACGCCTGATTGTGGCACATACGAGCCATTAGAGGGTGATGAAGGCGAAGCAGAACCAGCAGGGAGCGCCCCACCGAAATCGAGCACTGCCGACCCACCCCCTCCCATATCACGATGGGGTGGGTTAGACACAGAAGAACCGCCCTCCGTCTCACCCTGTTCGTTGCCCGCAGACACATTATTATAATAGGTGTTCTCGCTGAGCCACATATTTCCGCTGCCAAACATCAGCCAGTCAGTAGAGATATCAGGGAGGGCACCCTTGATAGCCTCGACGATGGCAAGGGTGGGACGGGTGCGCCCCGTGAAGACACTACTCAACGAAGCCGGAGAGATATGAACAAAATCGGCAAATTCTTGTTGCGTCATATTCTGGCTTTCCATCACTTTTCTTATACGATCTTTCATAATATGCACTGTTTAGGTGGCAAAAACCACATTTTCTATTACTTTACAAAAGTAAACATAAAAAACGAGACACGCAACATTTGTGTATATTTTTTAAATTTTAAAATCAAAATAAAAATCACATCTACTTTTACAAATTGATATTTATAAATGCGAAAACGATGCCATTCCTATACAACAAGCAATACAAGCCCTACAAAATACATACAAGCAACACTTTGCGTATTTGCGTTATTATCCTTATAATTAATACGTTATATAACACATAAAGCATATAAAGCCCTATCTATTTACATATTAAGAAACATATTTATGCATAAAAATCGTTGTATTGGTTTACATATTCATCATAACATAGTGGTTTTCAATAATATATTTACCACATTGACTTTTTGCATATTCATTTATATAGCTTTGCATATTCAGATATTTAGATATTGATATACATATTTGTATGTTTTAAGCAGTTTACATCTTCATACCAATAATATAAATATGTGTTTGTATATTCATTTGTATATTGTTTTACAAATGAGAACTAAACAAACATAGATGCAAACAGATGTTAACTGTAAATTAGAAGACGACGAAACGAGCAAAAAACAACGTGTTTTTTCACTTTTTGAACGAGAACCCGCGCTACGAAATTCAAGACGAAAAATGAGGGGGTTAAAAAAGGCTTAACTTGCTTTTACAACGCAAGTTAAGCCTAAAAATGAGGTCATCGTGAAATGTTGAAAGAGAGAAAAAAGAGGGCCAAAACACCCCTTTTTAGTGCAAAATGAAGAACAAAAGCTCCCTCATTAGGTCGCCAGGAGAGGTATGAACGTTGTCAATACCCTTACTTTTGGCATCAATTTCTCTTATTTTGTCTATAATGAGCAACGTCTTCATTGCCGTATAGTTTCTCATGCCCGTCATATAGTCGCGTGCGGCCCACGGCGACTTCAAATCGAGCTGTGCTGCCACCGCCTGTTCACTGGCTCGGTTAGGTGCATAGAACGCCATCATGAGGTTCTGGAAGTAAGAGAACAGCAGAGGCAGGAAAGAATAGATACTTCCAGCCTTCGGATTTTTGTCAAAATAATTTACTATCTGATTTGCTTTGTACACATCCTTCTGCACAATAGCATTTCTCAGCTCAAAGGCATTAAAATCTTTGTTCACGCCAATCTGTCGCTCCACTATTTCGGGCGTCACTCTCCTATTATCGTTAGGCAGTGCTATCAGCACCTTGTCGAGTTCAGACACCAGACGATGCAGGTCAGAGCCAATATGATCAGCAATCATGGCAGCCGCCTTCGGGTCGATAGCCGCATGCTGTGTTTTAAGATACGACTCGATAAAGGCGGGCAACTCGTTTTCTCTTTTTTTCTTACATTCAAGCACCACGCCAAGAGCGTTTGCCTTCGTCACCAACTTCGATCTTCCGTTGATAGTACCGTTCTTATAGCACAGCACCAAGATAGTTGTTTCGGCTGGTTTCGTAAGATACTGTTCCAGCTGTTCAATCTGTTTCATGGCCTGTGCTTCTTTTACAATTACCACACGCCGGGTAGCCGGCATGATGGGATACCCCTTTGCTAGTTCTACCACCCTTGCCACATTTACGTCGGGGCCATACACCACATCCTTGTTGAAGAACTGCTCATCAGGTTGCAGCACATTATCGGCAATGTAGTCGGATATCTTATCAATGAAATACGGTTCGTCGCCCATCAAGATATAAATGGGCTTATAGATGCCGCTTTTCAATTGTCGCATCACCGCATCGTATGTCAGTGCCACTTTTTTTTCTGCCATATTAACTTATTATATTAAAAATGTTTTTTCGTTCAAGAAAGAAAGCGCTATCTTTGCATAAGCCAAAAACAGGCGCACAGCAAAGTTACGAAAAATGATTCAATTAAATCTACCTCAGTTTGAAATAAAATTGTCGGGCACCCCAGAGAAGCCCAAGATATTAGACATCTTGCGCCGAAAATTCGTTGCCCTGACCCCCGAGGAGTGGGTTCGCCAGCATTTCATCCACTATCTGGTTGAGCATAAAGGCTACCCCTCTTCCCTACTCGCCAACGAAACGCCCCTTCAGTGTGGCAACAAACGTCTACGAGCCGACACGGTACTATACGACAGCGAGCTGAAGCCCCGCGTCATCATCGAATACAAAGCACCGTCAATAAAGATTACGCAGCGCGTGTTTCAGCAGATATCCGCTTACAACATACTGCTACACGTCGACTATCTGATGGTGAGCAACGGCATAACACATTATTGTTGCAAGATGGATTATGAACACAACACCTATCATTTTTTAAAAGAGATACCACCCTACTCGGCTTTGTAAATGCCGAAAAGTGGCAAGAAAGTGGGTAATAATATTATAATTAAAGAAAAGAAAACAATATGGGATTAGGAAAATGGATTAGTGGATGGTTAGGCTTCTGTATGGGAGGCCCTCTTGGAGCCTTTGCAGGCTTTGCGTTAGGATGGTTGCTGGAAAAAAGCATGTCGGGCCAAGACGATGCCGACTATACCCAGCAGGAGCGCGAACGCATGCAGTATGAAGGACAGCGCAACTCGTTTTTATTTTCGCTACTGTCGCTGGCATCATACATCATCCGCGCCGATGGCCGTGTGATGCACTCAGAGATGGAGCTGGTGCGCCGCTTTCTGCGCCAAAACTTTGGTGAGATGGCGGTGAGCGAGGGCGAAAAGATTATGATGCGCCTATTTGAGTATCAGAAACAGGTAGGCATGCCACAGTTTGCAGGCAACATACACGATGTGTGCGGACAGATAGCCGACAACATGGAATATAGCCAGCGCTTGCAGTTGCTCAATTTCTTAGTATCCATTGCCCAGGCCGATGGCGTGGTGGTGAGCGAAGAGACAGAGGCGCTGCACAACGTAGTCCTATGGATGGGCATTTCGGCCACCGACCTCGACTCGATGCTGAACCTGAGCAACGGCTGCAGCAACCTCGACGCTGCCTACAAGGTGCTGGGCATTGACGCCTCGGCCACCGACGACGAGGTGAAAGCCGCCTACCGCAAGATGGCGCTGAAGCACCACCCCGACCGTGTGGCCACCCTGGGCGAAGATGTGCGCAAGGCAGCCGAAAAGAAGTTTCAAGAGATAAACGAGGCCAAAGAAGTGATATACAAGGCGCGCGGCCTGTAACACCCCGAAGCATAAAGAAAGAATGAGACAAATGCGTAGTGTTTCAAAACACGAAAGTTCTGAAACGCTGTGTGTTTGTCTCTTTTTGTTCAATCTCCCCCTTCATGCGCTGAACCGCCATTTTGAAGAAAAACCTGATAAGATGTTCATCAGTAGCCTCAGTGCGTATTTTCTTCAAAGAAGAGATATACTCCTGACGGCAGTCGGAGGGAATAATAATCAGCGGATGAGCACAGCGCAACAAGATATAATTGCTCACAAGACGCCCCGTACGGCCATTACCATCACGAAACGGGTGTAGATACTCATAAAAGCCATGAAAACGCGCAGCCAACACCACAGGATGAATTGCAGCTGCAACGATAGCACGCTCGGTAGAGGCCAGCAGATGTGGCACACGCTCAATCAGCTCTTCATGGTCGCCAAACACGGTGTCGCCCGCTGCCATATCGGTAGTGGTATATTCGCCTGGCATAGCGTCTGGCACGCGATAGCAAAGTGTATGAAGCGTCACCAGCCTGTTTATTTCTTTCAAAAAGTCCTCATCCAGCGGATGCTGCGTGTTCTTCATCACATATTCGTAAGCATTGAAATGGTCGAGCATCTCAAAAGCCTCGAACAAGGTTTTTCCTGCAGGAATCATCCCCAAGCCCTTCTCTTTCAGTTCTCGCGTATCGTCTACCGAAAAAGAGTTGCCCTCAATGGCACACGAATGGGTAGAGAAAAGTATTTCGTTGTATTTCAAATACTCTTCTTCATCCATTTTCTTCACTACCATCGTCTGATATTTCTTTCTCAGACTTTCGTATTCTTTTATTTCTGTTTCAAATGCCATTGGAGTGTTGTCATTTTTATATAGTGCAAAGATAGCGTAAACCGAAGACAATACAAAACAAATTTATTTATTTTTATTATTGAGGTGCAACCTATCTTATTTAAAGATACAACAAAACTTACAATACCATAAGCAATTGCTCAAAAAAACGTTGCGCAAAGCCCCCAAAAATCGGGCCCCACTTTTTGCATAAATATACAAAAAGCGAAGCGTGATGAGAAAGCCATCAAATTACAGTCTGAAAGCCTTGTTTTCAGCCTCTGAAACCCATGGTTTCACAGCCTAAAACCCTTGGTTTCACGACCTGAAACCCATGCTTTCTCAAATAAGAAGTATCAACTTTGAAAAGTGTAAGTAAAACGAGCAAAACGAAGCGCGATTGTTAGAATATTAACAAATCTTTTGTTAAACAATGCAAAATATCAGAAATACATAAATATACAAAGCCCCTGCTATTTTTGCATAAATATACATTTATTCTATCTTTGCGCCATGCACGTCTTTTAGAAACAGATGTTCGCAAGCTATTAGAATATCATATACTATATATACTTAGATAAGGATTATTACTCCAAGTTTTGGATGAACCCAAAAACAAAAAGGCCGACTGCACGAGGAATATCCCCATACAGTCGGCCTTATAAACGTTATTTATAAAATCTTATCTCTTCAGTTTCAATGTCTGCACAGCGCCATCAGTAGTAGTAACGCTCACGATATAGAGTCCGTGGTTCAGTGCCGAAAGGCCAATCTGCACGTTAGCCGTTCCGTTACCCAAGCCCTGCATTACCTGCTGACCCTGAGCGTTATACACCATCCACTGTTTGATAGTTTTACCGCCCGACACCTCGGCCACACCATTATTAAAGGTAAGCTTAGCAGCCGCAGTATCCTTCACGCTACTGATGCCATCAGTTACAGGCGTAATGCTCAGGTTATCAATGCAAAGCGAGATGTAAGAGCCCTCCTTCATATCGCTGTAGAGGCCAATATGATAGATGCCCGAAGTGGTGATGGTGAAGTTTTTGTTGCACACCTGTTTCCATCCACCTTGCACCGTTTTATCGCCAAACACAATCTCGTCTTCGTGGCGGTCGAGCTCAGTGGTAAAGGTGGTGAGGTCGTTGCCATCGGTGCCCAGCATCACAGCCCAACTCCACTTATCCTTTTCAGAACCCTTACCATAATAAGAGAGGTTATATTCGCCCTTCTCCATCTTTATGGGCGGAGAGATTAACCAGTCGTTCAGCACTTCGCTGCCCGAAGCCTTATACAAACGAGCATAGTAGCCATCAAAGTCTTTATCTACATAGCTTGATATCGACCAGCCTGCACCATATTTATGCGGAGCATTAGCCGCTGTCCAGAACAGACCATCGCAGTCGCCCTTCTTCTCAAACTTAGCAGTAAAGGGCGGCACCTTAGTTTCTGTTATCGAAACATTCTCGGTCTTGGCACCCAAGCCTATCACGCCACCGCTAACAGCTTCTACCACATAGCAGTAGATGCCCTCGGCCGTAACCACCTTGCTAAAGGTAAGCTCCTTCTGGTTTTTAGACAGCAGCTCATACTTCTGTGTGAGCAGATTTACGCGATACACATTATATACAATATTGTCGAAATCGGCATACTCATTGTTCACCGTCAGCGTAGGCTTCGTCCACGACAGGCTCACCTCGTTGGTAGCATCGTTCTTCACCGCGTGTAGGTCGTTCACGCCCACCAGTTGGTCATAGCCAGCAAAGAGGCTCACGGTGGCAGGCGTGCCAGGAGCCGCAGCGTTTACCGCTACCACCTCGTAGGCCGTCTGTCCATTGTCCGAGTGCTCGTCAACAAATGTTGTTGCATCGGGGCCTAACACAGCAATAGGCTCGGCCGTGCCCAGACGATATACGCGCACCTCCGTCAGGTTAGCGTCGGTGCCATCATAGTTTTTGGTAGGCAGCGTCCAGGTCAGCGTTACCTGATTGTGCTTCACCTCATCGTTCACCGCCTTCAGGTCGGTAGCGGCCAGCGGGAAGGTCTTTACCAGACTACGTTTTTGGAACAAACACGTAAGCTTGTCGTTATCACCCAACTTACCTATCTTTGTGGGCACACCCGTTGTCGTATCAATGGTGGTGAGCCAGCCGTAAGGGTGTGGCGTGTGCTGCGTCCAGTAGAGCACGCCATCGGTGCCAAAGGCCATCGACTGGAAGAACGAGGCCACAGCCAGTTTATGCTCCTTGCCTATCTCGGTAGCCTTTCCCGTAAATTTATCTATCTTATAAAAATGGCGGTAAGCCGACATGGCATACAGGTCGCCATTCTTGTCGCAAGCCAGCGTCACCAGGTTGTCGTCTACCACACTACCGTAGCCATTAATGCCTAACAGCTCGCCCGTGCCACCCACGCGGGTCAGTTCGCCCGTCTCGGTGTTTACGATATAAAGACTGGTAATCTGAAGTTCGCGGTCGGTCGTCACCTTATCCTCTGCCAACGCATACATTGTGTTGGTGGTATAATCGTAGGTCATATCTGACACACGGCGCTCGCCATAGCGCTTGATGGTTTTCAGGGGCGCAAAGGTCTCGGCATCATACACAATGTATTTTGTCGACTAGTAGGCCTCATCATAATCAGAAGCATCATACTGATAGCCATAGGTGTAGATTTTGCCGTCGAGATACTCGCCAGCGCCCACCTTTTCCATGTCATACATGCCTGTATATTTCTTCAGCAGCGTCACCTTACTGGTGTCGCTGGTGTTGAACGATACCCAGCCAATTACTGATGGCACACTAAGGCCGTCGGCACCTTTCTTCAACTGGTCTACACGATAGGCGTAAAAGGTCTGGCCCTTTTCGGCCTCGGTCTGTGCTTTTACCGCTGTGGCGGGCCACATAGCCAGCACAGCAAGTGAACATGTCACTAATCTCTTGTAAATTTTCTTCATAAACAAACAATCATTTATAATGTTTTTCAATCATTTTATTACAGTTAATGATGCTGCAGCCCATCCTATAGGGCTATTGTGTTCGCTATATACGAGACAGCAAAAGTAGACAATTTATCTTTAATATACAAATTTTACTTACAATTTATTGTAATTATTACTTATTCGCCTTCTAATCGTAAGAGAAAACGATGCAACCTATATTCAAAGATAACGCGCGTAACATCCGTTCAATCGCTCAATCTGTGTTCGCTAAAAAAAACGCAGGCAAAGCCAGTATAGCTTTACCTGCGTTCTCTTATATCATGGCCCCGTATGGGCACCAGTTTTCGTTAAACCGCTGTGCGAGAAAAATTAATCCTCAGCATCAGCCTCCTTCTTCGTCTTGCGAATAGCGCGCTTACGCTTGGGCTTATCCTCCATCTCAACGGCATCAGCCTTTACGCCAGCCAGTTCCGGATCAATCATGATACGTCCGCAATATTCGCACACGATAACCTTCTTGTGCATCTTGATGTCGAGCTGACGCTGTGGCGGTATTTTGTTAAAGCAGCCACCGCAAGCATCGTGATACACATACACAATGCCCAAACCGTTGCGGGCGCTCTTGCGTATGCGCTTGAAGCTGGTGAGCAAACGCGGCTCAATCTTTGTTTCCAAATCCTTAGCACGAGTCTTCAGCTTATCTTCCTCCTCACGAGTTTCGAGCATAATTTCGTCAAGCTCGTTCTTCTTCTCGCTCAGCGCCGTCTGACGGTCGTCAATTAGCTCGTTGGTGTGCTGCAGTTCGCGTTTCTTGTCTTCAACCTTAGCCAGAGCCTCGCGTATCTTCTTGTTGCACAGCTCAATCTCCAAGCTTTGGAACTCAATCTCCTTGGTCAGCGTGTCATATTCGCGATTGTTCTTCACGTCGTCCAGCTGCATCTTATAGCGGTCAACGCTGGCCTGAGCCTGCTCAATCTCGTTCTGCTTCTGTGCCACAGCATCCTGAAACTCGGCTATCTCGTGCTGAATTTTCTCAACACGAATGTGCAGACCTTCAATCTCGTCTTCCAGGTCTTGCACCTCAAGGGGCAACTCGCCACGCAGGGCACGCTTCTCGTCGATAGCCGACAAGGTGGTTTGCAGCTGATAAAGCGTCTTCAGCTTCTCTTCTACCGACAATTCTGTAGGATCTTTCTTTGCCATATTGTGATTCTTAAAGATAAATAATGGGGTTGGTGTCGGTGTGAGCAATCACGCAGCGCACGCCCTGACACTTCTCCTCAATAACTGACTTAAATATTTCGCTTGTATATTGTTCGCTTTGGTAGTGGCCTATCACAGCAATCTGTATCTGTTGCTCGTGACCAAAATATTCGTGATAGTGCATCTCGCCCGTTATAAAGGCATCGGCACCCTGCTGCACAGCCTGAGGCAACAAGAAGGCCCCTGCTCCGCCACACAATGCCACACGACTAATGGGGCGACGCAACAGCTGGTTGGCCTGCACACACTCTACCCCGAAGGCGCGCTTCAGCAAGATGATAAAGTCGTCGGCAGCCAGTGGCTCTTCAAATTCGCCCACCACGCCCGAACCACACTCAACGCCGTCTACCGTCTTGGTGGCAAACAGGCGCACGTGGTGCAGCCCCAGCTTCTCGGCCATTTTGAAGTTGACGCCCCCCACCGCGTTGTCCATGTTGGTGTGCATCGACACAATGGTTATGCCATGCTGTATGGCACGCATCACCACGCGCTGCACATCGTCGGCATCAGTCACACACGCCAACTTATGAAAGATGAGGGGGTGGTGCGACACGATGAGGTTGCACTGCGAGGCAATGGCCTCGTCAACAATCTGGGGTGTAACGTCCAGACACAATAATGCCCCTGATACGTCCGCCTCTGTCAATCCTACCTGCAGGCCGGCATTATCCCAGCCTTCCTGCAAGGGCAGAGGCGCGAACTGTTCAAGGGCAGCAATTACTTCCTTTATCTTCACGCTTTTCAGCCTTTATATATGTTTTAAGACTGCAAAATTACTACTTTTTTTCGTCACCACCACATATACCTACAAGCTATTACTATTTTTTAACATAAGCGCCATCTTTCGCCTCAAATATCACGCTCGGCTCAATCACCTCTACCGTGTGCCACGCCCCCTTTGGTATCTGACATCCATATTTGCCCTCGGCAGGACAAAGGCGTATGCGCTGCACCTCACGATATTCCACCTTACGTGTAACATCTTGTGCATCCATACCCATAGGCATTGCATCAGGCGTAGCCTTACCATACGTCACCACCTCTTCATATATCACTTCATCCATTTTTCCGCACAAGCAGACAACCGTTTCTGTTGTATCTTCATGCCGATGGATAGGCACCACTGTTTCAGGCAGCAACGCGTTCAGCATACGCTGGCTGGTATCAGTCGATGATGTTCGCAAATCGAAATTCTGACGCAAACGAGGATTCTCTTTTGCCTGTTCAAACAAATTATCGATTAATTCTATATTTATTTCCATACCGTTATAATCAATTATTGGGCATTCGCTTCACCCTTCTTGGAACAAAGAGGTAGAAGCAGAATGCCCAAATAGCCTTTAATAATTTCATATTGCTTTAATATCTACGCAACACCACTTGGAATGCTTCTGCATAGTTACATCCCCACTGGCTTCCGCGCATAGCTGCCAGGCCTGTGATATACTCTACACTTCGAGGATGTGGATATGGACGCATTACGCCACGATACATAGAGAGAGCCTTGCATTTAGCCTGTATTCCGTTCTGACCAACCTCAACATAACAGTTAGGACGGAACAGATTCATGGCATCGTTGATAGCCCACTCCGAGCATGAAGGCACTTCCATGTACCATAACTCCTTCACTGGCTTCACAGTTGGCTGACGCTGAAACAAACGTATAGCCTCCTGACAGGCCATTGAGGTTTGCAAGTGGTCATTGTTCGTGTCAGCAGGATGATGAGTAATCACAATATCAGGTTCACTTTCACGAATAGCACTCTCGATAAACTGCACCAATTTCAAATGCGGCACAGTGTTCATCTCGATGTTGGGGAATGTCGCCTCATACTTCTTGCTCACACCAACATAGTTGGTGGCTGCATCCGTATCACCTTCCAACTCTGCATCCGAAGGACGGAAAGCTCTTGCTTTTGCCTCTGTACACATAATGGCTACGTCAACTTCGTCGCCTTCATGACTCCATTTCCACATTGATGCACCAGCACCCAATACCTCATCATCGGGGTGGGCCACTACTAATAAGTATTTCATTATTTTTTCTTTTTTGAATTTGTTACTAATGATAATTTTATAGCCTTAATGCATTCATTTGTATATGCTTCATCAATATTATCAATTGTATTCTTTTGATAAAGAGTACATATTCCTTCAATGGTTGATTCTATAATACTTGTTGCTTCTTTTAACAATATAGGCAGTTGTATATTGATATGATTTCCCTGTGAATAAAATTTATTTCGTGAACCTGACGTAATAAAATTTCCAAATTCGTCCATGTCTGGACTGTAAATTACCACATCGGCTGGTTCTCCATTTACGGCGGTGTAATATATGCAACATCTCAAGTCCCAAGGTCCATTATGCACATATTCATTTCTAAAAGTTTCTATTTTTCTTATTACTGGTGGCTCAGTAAAAAGCAATCCATTGTCTTTTAATGATGGATCAATGTTTTTTGTAACTATTCAGCGATAGGTGCATGACGAATCGTCAAACC
>UMGV01089087.1_pt1 | contig 11626 bp, 6 predicted proteins | sample 1965361 | NCBI WGS metagenome assembly UMGV01 (sample SAMEA4836081, study PRJEB28245) | human gut metagenome | biome: gut microbiome; material: fecal sample | place: Denmark | collected 2008
GCCCATATATTATCATAACTACCACTTCCATTATTTACCTTATAGTCCCAACTAAATGCACTAGTGGTCCCATCAGTTAATGGTGTTGCCTTTATTACTTTTATTCTATTAGTATTTTCTTTCTCTTCATATATACTTCCTATTATTCTATATAAGTGTTTATCAGGACAAGTACTACCACCTTCCATATCTAAACATATATAATTATCAGGATTAGGACCATAATATCTATAATCAGTAACTGCTGGTATTTCACTTCCTGTTGCACTATTACTGCTCGGGGTAGCGTCATGTGTTACCTTATATACTCCACTACCATCATCCCCTGTAGTACCATCATCTAATTCCTCTATAGTTTTTACAGCAGTAGGTAGTAATCTCTCCATACTAGAATTTGTTCCTGTTATATCTAAACTAAAGTCAAAACTCTTATTCATCATAGTACTAGGGTTATCCATAGTTCCATCTATCCATATATAGAGGGTATAAGTACTAGTAGTAGTGGTTAATTTATTGGTAGTACTTGTATTAGTTAAAGTAGCTAGAGTTATAGTACTATTATTAGTAGCTGAAGAGAAGTTACCTTCTTTTATAATAGTATTACCACTAACTAGGGTATATTTGAAACTTGCATCTTTAAGACCAGTATCAATAGTATTTATTTTTAAATTAATATTAACTGTTACGGTGTCAGGGGTTTCTTCTTTTAATCTTATTTTTATGGGTTTATTTATGTTTCCGGTACTTGTATATTTTAGAGTTGGCATTAGGTTAGCTCCGGTTATGTCTTTACCATCATTAAGTTCTACTGTAACACCACTTACGGTAAAACTTATATCGTTATTGGTGCTTTTCCAAGTGAAATAGGCAAAGGTAGAGAGAAGGCCTATTAGTATTACAAATATTGATATTATTATTATAAACTTTGATTTATTTTTCATTTGTTCCTCCTAATTATTCATAAGTTAATTTTATCATAACTAAGGGAAATATGCAAGGGAAATGGATGAAAAAAGAAGACGAAATGGTCTTCTATACATCGCTTTCGATATCGAACATTTTTTTGGCTGTTCTAACCATTTGGTTGGAGTATCCGTATTCGTTATCGTACCACGCTACTACTCTAACGAGGTTAGAGTCTGCTATGACAGTGGTTAGGTTGCCATCGACCATTCCTCCACATTTTGATCCGATTATATCTGATGATACGATGGGGTCAGTAGTGTATTCTAGGGATGAGGAGATATTGTCTTGGAAGGCTTTATTTATTTCTTCTTTGGTGGCTTTCTTTTCTAGTTCGAGGACGAGATCTACTAGGGATCCATCGGATACGGGAACCCGTAGGGCACTTCCGTTTAGTTTTCCTTCCAAAGTTGGTATTACTAGGCCTATTGCTGAAGCGGCTCCGGTTTTAGTGGGAACGATATTCATTGCACAGGCTCTACCGCGACGCTCTTTAATGCCTTTTTTGTGAGATACGTCGAGGGTTACTTGGTCGTTGGTGTAGGCGTGGACGGTGGTCATATTTCCTTTCTTTATTTTGAAGGTGTCTTCGAGGACTTTTAGGACGGGAGCGAGGCAGTTAGTGGTACAAGATGCTGCACTTACTATTTGTTCTGTTCCGTCTAGGATATCATCGTTAACTCCATATACTATGGTTTTCATTGGGCCTTTTCCTGGGGCACTTATGAGGACTTTTTTGGCACCGGCTGTTATGTGTTTTTGGGCGTCTTCTAATTTGGTGTAGTGTCCTGAGCATTCGAGGACGAGGTCGATATTGCACACTCCCCAAGGTAAGTTTTGGGCGTCTTTTTCGCTAAAGACTTTGATTTTACGACCGTTTACGATGATGCTATCTTCGGTATGAGATATGGCTACGTTGTAAGTACGATGATTGGTATCGTACTTTAGTAAGTAAGCTAATTCCTCAGGGGTTGACAAGTCGTTAATGGCGACTACTTCGAGTTCGCTATTTTCTAGAATACGGAAGACTAGGCGGCCTATTCTTCCAAAGCCATTGATGGCTACTTTTTTTGACATTTTTTATTCCTCCTTTATTAGTATGGTTTCATTTTATCATAGAAATGTGTTTTTTTCAAGAAAATGTGTGTATTTTTAGGGGAGGAATATTAGTAAAAAGGGAAAGTTTTTTTTGAGGGATGGTATTAGGGGTGAGGGAGGAATATGAGAAAGGGATTAGATTGATAAGATAGAAATTAGTAATTAGGCCGTGAGGTTTCCATCGGCATAGTAACTGTAATAGGATCCTGTTCCGATTATGAGGTGATCTAGGAGGGGTATGGCGTGGAGGCTTGCTATTTGGGTTAGTTTATGGGTAAGGATGGTGTCTTCACTTGAGGGGGTTGGATCGCCTGAGGGGTGGTTATGGATACAGATGATATAAGAGGCAGAGAGGAGGTAGGCTTCTTTGAAGATTTCACGGGGATGAGCGATGGAGGCGTTGATGGTGCCTTTGAAGAGGAGTTTTTTATCGAGGTATTTTTTCTTGTTATCGAGATAGAGGACATAGAAGTTTTCTTGTTTTTGGTCTTTGAGGAGGTTGTGGAAGTAGGTTATGATGGTTTCGGGGTCGGTACAGTTTAGGAGGGTTTCGGGAGGGGTTTGGGCGTATACTCTACGGCCGAGTTCAAGGGCGGCTAAGAGTTCGAGGGATTTGATTTCGCTCATTCCTTCGATATCTTGGAGGGTGTTTAGGGTATAGTTTTTGAGATTGGATAAGTCCCCTACTTTACTTAGTATACTGATAGAGATGTCTTTGACGGAGTATTTGCGGCTCCCGCATTTGATTAGTATTTGCAGTAATTCTTCGTTGGAGAGGTTTTCTTTTCCGTATAGTTTTAGTCTTTCACGGGGTTTTTCGTTATTGGGAAGGGATTTGAATTGCATATTGGGGCTCCTTTCTATGAAAAAATAATTAGAATTTGCTTCTAATTATTTTGGGGTTTATGATACTGGTTATATCATTTCCTTTATGTCTTTAGTCTTTAGATCTTTTAGGATAGTACTATCGATCGTGGTTGTCATATTATCGTGTATATTTTTGGTCTTTATTGCATCTTTTATGAGAATATTTAGTAATTCTTTATAAGAGATATTGTTTTCAATCCATAGATGATGACAGAAGCAGTTGGGGATTGGGTTTATTTCGTTTACGTATAGTTTTTTGCCATCGTACAAGAAATCAATGCGACAGAAACCGGTAGAAAATATTTGATTGAATGTTTTGTGGGCTATTTCTTTGATTTCGTCTTCGAGTTCCTCTTTTATTTTAGCGGGACAATATCTTTTTATGGTATCGTTTTCTTCCCCATCTTTATAGCATTTGTCTTTATAGGCACGGAACTCGACTTCGCATTTTATTTCTTCGATGGCACTAGTTAGATATTTTTCATTACTTCTTAGTATAGAGATATTGAACTCGGTTCCTTTTATCATTTCTTCTATTACTATTTTATGATCGTAAGATAGGACTCTTTTGATAGTGGAATCGAGTTCTTCTTTGTTTTTTATTATCTCGATACCTACGCTACTTCCTAAACATGCTGGTTTTATGATAAGCGGGTAATTTAGTTTATCTATTTTTTTGAATAGGTTTTCTTTGTTGTTTTGGTAATCGCTTTCATAAAACCATATATAATTTGTTATGGGAATATTATTACTCTTTAATATTTGTTTAGTAAATACCTTGTCCTGACATATTGCCGAAGAATAGATGTTGTTGCCAACACAAGGGACGCCTATTTGTGATAGATAGCCTTGTATAGAGCCGTCCTCGACGCCCATACCGTGTACCATTGGGAATGCGATATGGATTTCGGTTAATTCGCTTTTGATAAAGCCGGCTCGTTCGAGGATATATCTACCATTTTTGTTTACTAGGTGGACCTTGGTGCCATATTTTTCGATTAGGTTATAGTTATTGAAACTATCTATGTACCTAAACATCCCGCCGCTATACCATGTTAGGTCTTTTGTTATATAGATTGGGACTACTTCGTAGTAGTCGGTATCTATATAGTCCATAGCTTGTAAGGCGGTTATTATGGATATTTCGTGTTCGACTGATTTTCCTCCAAAGATTACTCCTACTTTTAATTTCATATTTTTAACACCTCTTGGATTTATTTTACCATAGAGAACACGGAAAGTCCATAGTTTAGGAGAATTTTCGTATTAAAAAATATGTGTAAAAGAGAGTTCTTCGGCGTTCAATATCTTCACAAGTAATATTACGTTTCTGTTTCATAGAAACTTTATTAGGGTTTCGTCAGCAGACATAACTTCCGATAGGTGCTACCGTAGATATTTGGTTAACATTCTGTGTTTTGCAAATATGTCTCGTATTATAGATTATAACTGTAATATTGTCAAGGGGTTTTTGGAAATTTTTTTAACTTTTTTTATTTTGTTAAAATTACTAGCCTACTCGGGATAATATAGACAGAAAAAAACTTCTTGCAAAGAAGAAGTTTAATACATTTACAACTGGGATCATTTATTGATCGCACCACCCAGAAGCGATTAACATTTCACGATCAGAATCATTTATTAGACGCACCATCTGAAAGCGTCTGACATTTATGAAGTGAGTTTCCTCAACAACTGAGTTGATTATACCATTATATATATGGGTTGTCAAGAGTTAATTTGGTTATGATTAGTCTAGATCGTGTCTTGATAATATAGAGGCTGGGGTTTTTCTAACGGTATTAAATACAGGGATGAGGCCTACTATAATATTGAATATATATATGGATATTATTGCTATTAGTAATACTAAGGGGCTTGCTAGTATTAGACTTTTTAGATAGGGAATTGTCTGAAGTTTAGTCAGTATGTAATACATTAGGGCAATTCCGGGGAGACAGCCGAGGGTGGTGGTTGCTATTATTTCACCTATAAACATTTTGTATATGTCACTTCTTTTTACTCCGACAGCTCTTAGTATTCCTATTTCTTTTATTCTTGATAAGAACGATGCTCTTGTCATTAGGAATATTTCTATTAGGGATATTATGAGGGTTATGAGGGAAGCAATGATGACGTTTTTGGTGTGTGAGGACATTTCTTTTTTATAGGCTTCTTTACTGCTTTCATAGCTATCTTTGATGTTGAGATTTTTGGCGTGAAATGCTTCTACTGTGTTTTCTTTATTTGATGTATATATTACGTAGTTACTTAGGGTTGTTATATTGTTATATTTTATGGTGTTTTCATTTGTTAAGATATAGTCATAGTTATCGGGACTATCGTAATATCCAACTACAGTAAGGGGGGTACCTGCTACTTTGGTATCTAGTTTCTTTCCTATTTTATAGTCGTCTTTTTGGTTTATGTTTATTATAGCCTCGTAATCGTTAGTTGGGATTCTTCCTTCTTTTAGGGTTACTTTAGGGGATATTATATCGTAAGATAGGAGTTTTAAATCGGTATCGTAATCGCTAAGAGAAAGGACGTTTGTAAAATTGTCTTTACTCATATATATAGATGGGCTTTTTAGATCAGTAAGGCCGACTATAGTATAGGTTAAGAGTCCTTGTAGTTTTATTTCTCTTCCTATCATACTTTGGACAGTGGTTATACCGGCCATTTTGGCGTAGCTCTGTTCTTTGAACATTTTATTTATGGACATTATATCGACTACTACTTCGTTATTGTTTTCAGGGAGACGGCCATATATTAGATTGTCTTTTGTTATCATACTTATATCAGAGATGCTTGCTGAAAGGGTATCTTTTGTTGTTGATGTTTGGTAATATTCTTTGTAATCGACAGTAAATTTTACTATGGAGTTTGATGGTATTATATAGTTTACTTCAGGTGTTTGTTCGTTTTCGAGATAGGTATTTAAGTCGTTCTTTTTGCTTTCAACGATGAGATAGTTTTTGTTTATGGTTATGAAGTCTTCATCGTTTATGGTAAGGACTTTAGCAATGCTTGAAGATGCGTACATTATGAATATTCCGGAAAGGAAGAATCCAGCTAAGAGTATTTTTTTGAGGAAACTATAATTTATTACTTTTTTGAAGCCTTCTATTATAAGGGTTATGGGGTTTAGGATACTGGAGTATTTTTTCTTATAGTTATTGTTTACGATATTACTGAAATCGAAAGTGTATTTATCGATATCTTTTTTGGATTGGGCTTTGTAATGGTCATCGATTAGTTCGATAGTGCTATCTTGATCAACGATGACGGGTTTTTGGGGGGTATTGGATCTTATATAGATATTTGCTCCTCGTACAACGATATCGATATTTATTTTTTTGGTGGCCTCGTCATTGTTTTTATAGATTGTTACTTCATCTGTTGGTGTTTCTTTGTGCATATCTTTTAGGTAGAAGGTGTTTTCTATTTCGTAGTCGAGGATATCATCGTTATCGTTTGGATAGTCTTCAATTACTTTTCCGTCTTCGAGTTTTATTATTCGAGATGCGTAGAATTTGGCAAGGTTTTGTTCGTGAGTTACGAGTATTACGAGTTTTTCTTTGGAAATGGCTCTGATTATTTTCATTATTTCAAGGGAGTTTTTGGAATCGAGGTTTCCGGTTGGTTCATCAGCAAGAATGATATCGGGGTCTTTGGCGATAGCACGGGCAATGCCTACTCTTTGGCGTTCGCCACCGGACAGCATTGAAGCGGGACGGTTTTTGTATCTGAGCATTCCGACTTTATCTAAGACGTAAGTTATTCTTTTGTCTATTTCGGTTTTGTCTTTGAGTCCGATTAGTTTTAGGACTAGTTTTATGTTGTCATAGACAGACATATTATCGATTAGTTTATAGTCTTGGAAGATGTATCCGATGTTGAGATTTCTTATTTTATCGACTTGATGGGGGAATCTAGAACTTATTTTTTGGCCATTTATATAGATTTGGCCTTTGTTTATTTTATCTAGTCCACCAATGGTGTTTAATATTGTTGTCTTTCCACATCCGGAGGGACCCAATAGGGCCACTAAACCGGTTTTACCCATTGTAAGGGTGGTATTGTTTATGACGTGGATTTGGTTTTTGCGATGCCTGTTGTAGTATTTATTTACTTTTTTTATTTGTAGCATTATGACGCCTCCTCATTTAGGGTGCTTGTGGCACTTTTTTGGAATAGTTTACGGGAAAATCTGGTACTGATTAGGTACGATAATAGTAGGATTAGGACAAGGACAAGGATGTAGTCTTTTGTCTTCATATATTCTATGATGGGGGTTAGATAGTTTATATTTATTACATTTATGTTATGGATATATAGAAGAATTAGGAAGATGATATAGGCTAGTATGGCTACTATTTGGAGTTCTAGTATTAAGAGTTGTCTTAGGACTTTTTTGGTCCCACCGAGCATTCTTATTGTAGCAAAATAGGTGTTACGGGATTTTAGTATCAGTCTTATGACAAAGTATGATATGAAAAATAGGGCTATGAGGAGGGCAATGGTGGTTATGGTTTTGAGGATTTGGATAATTTGCACTCCTTCTGAATTTACGAGGGTGTCTTTTATTAGGAGAGTTGTATAGCCCTTACTATTTAGGTTTTCTTTGGTTGTTTGGATTTGGTCAACGTCTTTGACAAAGACACTGGCTTGGTATGAGGCTTTATCATAGAGGTTGTTATAGTCTTCGGGGTTTATATAAACTATACTTTGTTCATTATTTGCTGTGGTTATACCGAGGAGTTTTTGGGCGTTATCTTTGTTGTAGGTTTTGGTTATTTTGAGATTTAGCTGCTCAGTATAGTATATATTGGATGTAGTTATTTTGGTAATGGTGCCTGTAGGGTTATTGTCTTTAAAGAGATAGTTTAATTCGTCAGGAATGTAGATTTGGCCCTTGGGAACGTTTGTATTTACGGCGATATTTAGGTCATTATGGTTATGGCCAGCAAGATTTACTGTGGTGGTGCTAAAGGTTTGGTAAGTTTGGTACTTTAATTTATCGAGTATTTTGTCACTGGCATAAATGTAGTTATTGTAGTTATAGATACTACTGGTGTCGTCTAGATATTTTATACCGACTATTTCAAGGGGATTATTTTTATTTATTTCATTTGTATAGGTATTTTCAAGATAGATTTTTTTCCCTATTAATTCGTCTTTCATATTGCCTAAGTAGTAGTCATCTTTGGAACCGGCAAGGATTATTTGGTCATCATTTGTGGGAAGGGTTCCGTAATCGAGAGTTCCTTTTAGGTTAGTTATGCTATTGGGGATAGTGTTTATCCAGAAATTGGCGTTATCGGTTAGGTTGACATTGCTATCTAAGAGAATATCGTTTTTGAAAAGGATATCTACATTGGGAATATTTTTTATATTGGTATAATCTTCCTCGGTAAAGGGTGTTTTGTCTTCTTTTTTGAGGATAATACGGGTATCACTTGTATTTTGGAAGAAACCGTTATAGCCACTTTTGGACTGGATATATTCGTCTTTTTTGAAGTATGAGTATTCTCCCATAAGGGATGCGACTATAAAGAGGTAGACGGCAAGGATTAAGAGGAATTTGGGAAGGATACTAAAGGCGTTTCGTCTTGCTAGTTTGATTTTACTTGAGAGGGTTATGTCTTTGTATTCTTTGGTTACTTCTATTTCTTTGGGTTCTACTTCTTTTAGGTGTTTATCTTCAAGGATACGGCCATCGTGCATTGTTATTTTTCTGGTTACATACTCTTCTACTTGTTCGTAGTTATGGGTAACGATTATGACTAGTTTATCGTGTGATATTTCACTTAATAGTTTGATTATGCCCCTTGCACTTCTTTGGTCGAGGGATCCGGTTGGTTCATCGGCAACTAGTATGGGACAGTCTTTGGCAAGGGCACGAGCGATGGCTACTCTTTGTTTTTGGCCTCCGGATAGTTTGGATACTTTGGTATTTCTGAATTTATAGAGGTCTACTTTTTTTATTAGTTCTAGTACTTTCTTTCGGACGTTTTTGCTTTTTTCGCCATTTAGTAAGAGGACTAATTCTACGTTCTGGTAGACGGTATAGTTATTTACGAGATTAAAGTTTTGAAAGATATTGGCGATATATTTCCTTCGATAGTCTTGAAAATCTTTTTCGGTATAATGGCTGGTTTCTTGGCCAGCTATATACATTTCTCCTTCTTCATAACTGTCTAGTCCGCTTATTACGTTTAGGAGGGTTGATTTTCCGGAACCGGATTCACCGGTAATGGCCACGAATTCTCCTATATTTAGGTTTAGGCTTACTTTTATAAAGCCACTTGCTATTATTCCTTTATTATAATAGTATTTGGATACGTTTTTTAGTTTTATCATATTTCTCTCCTTTTTATTATTATACATTATTATGGGAATAATTAGTATAATGTTGTTAAATTTTCTTTTAATTTGTTTAGGTTGTCAAGTGAGGTTGTTATGGTTACTTTGTAGGTATTACTTAGAATGTAGTTTCTTCGTTGTTTCTTTTTGATGTCTTCCAAAAGGTTTTCAAGACTTGTAAATTGGTCACTATTATAGTAACAGTTGATATTATAGGTTACGTAGTTTTTATCATAGTAGGTGTCGCTATAGGTATATATATTGTATGTTGTTCCTTTGAGATGACTTACTTCTATTTTGATGTTTTCTTGGTTATTGTCTATTTTTATTTCTGTAGTGCCTTCCATTATAAATGGTATTATGAGGTTATCTTTAAAGGTTATTTCTCTGGTGTCGGTAATAAAATCTTTGTTGTTATAGTCTATTTTGATGGGTTTATAATTTAGGTAGGTTGTTATGGTAAGACCGGAGAATATTCCTATTAGTATTAACCCTATAATAAAGATATAGAAGGTTTTTTTGAAGGAATTTTTGAGGTTAAAGATAAAGTTATATATGATTTTTATTAGTAGGTAATTTAGGATAATGGCTCCCAATAGAGTAAGTAAAACATAAAGGGCAATTAGACCTAAATTTAGGTGATAAATAGCGAATGAGGCAAGTATTAATATGAGTATGAATGATAGTATGAGGGGTAGAAGTATGAATATTAGTACGCCTTTTAGAAAGATATTTAAGAGTTTGCCAAGACATTTTATGAAGGCATCTGAGGTGTGTTTGGGATCTCTTATTATTACTTTGGGTTTAGTTGGTATGATGTGTTTATCTTTTGTTTCAGAGTTTATTTTGATTTCTTCTTCGATGGTTTTCTCCCCTACTTTGTCGTCTTCGATGGTAATATAGTAGTCGAGATAGCGTAATTTAAAGATATGGATGATTGTAATTAGGGCGAGAATGGTCATTACAAGGAGGGCTAAATCTTCTATAATGGTAAAGATGTAATATCTTATTTGATAGGGTATAAAGAAGAAAATGTGTTCTATACATACTACTATTATTGCATATACCATATAGGATATTAAGGCAAGAATAAGGGTTGTCATTGCCATTTCAAAAATGCATACTACTTTCTCTTTAAAGGTCATAGAGAAGAACATATTGACGCTTTTTGTTATGAAGTTTAAGAAACTATAGAGGTAGTCTTTGGGTTTACTTGTTTTTTCTTCTTTGGGCGGGTCGCCTAAGGCTCCATCATCTAGTAATTTATCTAGAGTTGTATCTAGAGCGGATGCTATTTCGATCATTTTATTCATATCGGGATAGCTTTGTCCTGACTCCCATTTGGATACGGCTTGGCGAGATACGCCGAGGCGATCGGCTAGTTGTTCTTGTGAGAGGTTTTGTTCCTTTCTTAGTTTTGGTAACTTGTCTTTGAATTTCATATTTTTTTCTCCTTCCACCTAAATTATATACTAAATACTTCCGGTTGCACTATATATAATCTGTATCTTTTTGTATATTTTCGGTTGCATTTGTCTATATTATAGCATAAAAAAAGAGAAATAGATGAGTATTTCACTTTTTTAAGATAATATATAGGGGTTAGTACTACTTCCTTCTCCTTCCGATATACTTGCACTAGAGGTTAGATAAAAGACTGGGCTCACCACATTGTCGCGACTGCTGTCGTAGCTGTCGACTAGACCGCCGAAGGTGACGCCAAACACGTAAGTGGAACCGGACGAATCCGGCGACATTAACCACTGATGATCGCTTGAATAATAGAGCCAATCCTTAGACCTACAACTATCATAACTATATAATTTAGTACCCGTTACACAAGCATTTCCTGCTGCATATCCATAATCACTGGGATACATAAGCCCTACCATTCCATCCCAATATAATGGTCTATCCGTATTATATCTTAACGCACCTCTTTCATAGCCATACATAGCTGTCGTTTTAATACTACTAGTATTATACTCACCTAAATAATATCTACTAGTAGTTATATAACTCTTAGCCTTGTCACTTAATTTATAATTAGTAAAATTAACTGTTGTTGCTTGGGTACGACCATTATAGTAACTTCCACTTGTCCCATTCCACCAAGCACCACTATTTAAGAGTTTCATAAGCTCACTACCATTTGTTAAACTATTACTATAATTACCACTAGTAATAGTAGCCCATATATTATCACGACTATTACTATCATTATTTACCTTATAGTCCCAACTAAACCCTTTAGTTGTTCCATCCGTTAGTGGTGTTGCTTTTATCACTTTTAATCTATTAGTATTTTCTTTCTCTTCATATATACTTC
>UMGV01057341.1_pt1 | contig 11624 bp, 10 predicted proteins | sample 1965361 | NCBI WGS metagenome assembly UMGV01 (sample SAMEA4836081, study PRJEB28245) | human gut metagenome | biome: gut microbiome; material: fecal sample | place: Denmark | collected 2008
AGGAATTATCTGCGGATAAGGGTGTGCTTGCCAAGCTGCGGAGCTTTGTGCTGTCTTGCGGCAAGGTGTTTTCGGAAATGGAACGCGACATGGCGCTCACGGTGGAGCGAATCAATGGCGGGCGCTCATCGGTGAAAACCGAACTGCAGGGGTTGAGATCGGCCCAGGCCGGGCAGCGCCGCCAAGCGGCCAGCAAGGAACAGGCACGATAAGTACAGGAGGGTGAAATATGAGTGACAAAGTGAAAAGCAGACTGATGATCGCTGGGGCGGCCTTTTGTGCCGCCCTGTTCCTTTTCTCCGGGGCTATGTTGGCCCGCGAATATCTGGACCAAAAGCAAAGCGCCGAAGCCTTTGACGAGGTGGCCGGGCTGGTCAAGGAAGATGTGGAGTTGCCCGCGCTGGAGCTGGCCGATGACCCGGCCCAGGAGCCGGAAGAACTCACGGCTTTTGAAAAGTATGCGGATGTGTACGCCAAGAACAGCGATTTGGTGGGCTGGATTTCTATTCCCGGCACCCGGATTGATTATCCCGTCATGCAGACCAAGGATAACCCCAACTTCTATCTGAAGCACGCTTTTGATAAGTCGTACAGCAGCTATGGGGTGCCCTATATGCAGGAAAACTGCGACGTCGGCATTTCCGACAATCTGATGCTGTACGGCCATCACATGAACAACGGCAGTATGTTCTCCGATCTGTGCAAGTACGAGAGTGAGGATTTCTACCAGGACCACAAGACCATTCATTTTGATACGCTGGACAGCTTTGGCGAGTATGAGGTAATCGCCGCATTTAAGACGGTGGCCTACTCAGAGCAAGGCTTCAGGTATTACCACTTCGTCCGGGCCGAACAGGAAGAAGATTTTGACGAGTTTATTGCCAAGTGCAAGGAACTGGCGCTCTATGACACGGGCGTGACTGCGGAATACAGCGACCAGCTCATTACCCTTTCCACCTGCGAGTATTCCCGAACCAACGGGCGGATGGTGGTTGTCGCCAAGCTGCTGGAGGAATAAGGGCGGCCCCGCCCGGGGAAGAAGGTGAAGCCCATGGGCAAGGGTATAAAAACAAGAGTTTCTGAGAAAAAAGGCATTAAAGCGATTGATAAAGCGGCGGTTGCTTCTGAACGGATGAAGGAGGCATATATCCGCACCAAGGATAAGGCCGACCACAGCCTGTATGCGGAGGAAAGCTCTCCTGGTGAATATGCGTCCGACCGCCTTTCCGCTGGGGTGGATAACGTCACCCATGAAGCGGTTCACCAGTTTGATAAACAGGGCCGCAGAGGGGTTCAGACGACTAAGGAGAATATCTCCCAGCTCAAGGAGAAAATCCAAAAGCGGAAAGCCGCAGCCGAACAGCCGAAAAAACAAGCGGAGAAACAGGCGGCTCAGCAGGCTGGGCAGCCCGCCACACGCTGGAGTGGCCGTCAGGCAGCCGATACGGTTTCCGAGCCGGCCAAGGCGGTCCGTCAGGAGCGCGGGGCCATCAAGACCCTGGACCGCGGCAAGAAAGGCATTAAGACAGTGGACAGGGGCGGAAAAAACATCAAGCAGGCTTCTTCCACGGCCAAGGGAACCATAAAAACCACCAGCAAATCCATTAAGACGGCGGAAAAGACTGCCAAGGCCAGTATCAAGACCAGCCAACAGGCGGCTAAAGCTGCCCAGCGGACTGCCCAGGCCACGGCGCGGGCGGCCAGGGCTGCGGCTCATGCCGCCCGCATAGCGGCTCGAACTGCGGTAGTTGCGGCAAAGGCAGCGGTCAAGGCTACGGTTGCGGCGGTGAAAGCCATCATTGCAGCCACCAAGGCGCTGATTGCCGCCATCGCTGCCGGGGGCTGGATCGCCGTGCTGGTAATTATTGTAATCTGCCTCATCGGTATGATTATCGGCTCCTGCTTTGGGATTTTCTTTTCCGGCGAGGATTCCGGCACCGGGCAGACCATGCAGACTGCTGTACAGGAGATCAATACAGATTACCAGGAGAACCTGGATGAGATCAAGACGTCCCACAGCTATGATGTGTTGGAGATGTCCGGTTCCCGCGCTGTGTGGAAAGAGGTATTGGCGGTTTACGCCGTCAAAACCACCACCGATTCGGACAACGCCCAGGAAGTGGCCACCATGGATGATGAGAAGCTAGAGCTGTTAAAGGACATCTTCTGGCAGATGAATGAGATCTCGTCCAGCACGTCCACCCAGACGGAAACAGTGATTGAAACATCCGATGACGGCAACGGCAATATCGTGGAAACGGAAACCACGGTCACGCAAACCTATCTGTATATCACTGTCAGCCACAAGACTGCGGAGGAAATGGCCAACCAGTTCGGCTTTAACGAGGACCAGCGGGAACAGATGGCGGAACTTTTAGCCGATGAGAACAATTCCCTTTGGTCCCAGGTGCTTTACGGCATTACCGGAGGGGATGGCGAAATCGTCACGGTGGCGCTCTCCCAGGTGGGCAATGTTGGCGGCGAACCGTACTGGAGCTGGTACGGCTTTGGCAGTCGTGTGGAATGGTGCGCCTGCTTTGTAAGCTGGTGCGCCAATGAGTGCGGTTATATCGAAGCCGGCGTGATCCCGAAGTTTGCGGCCTGCGCGTCCCAGGGTGTTCCCTGGTTCCAGGAGCGTGGGCTGTGGCAGGATAACAGCTATGAGCCGCGCCCCGGCGACATCATCTTTTTTGACTGGGATGATGGAGGCCAAGACGGTTCTTCCGACCATGTGGGGATTGTGGAGAAGGTGGAGAATGGCCGCGTCTACACCGTGGAGGGCAACTCTGGCGACTCCGTGCGACAGAACAGCTATCCCGTGGGATACTATGAGATTTACGGGTATGGCACACCTGCCTGTTAACAGCCCCAAAAAAGAAGAAGCCCAGCCGCACAGGCGGCTGGGTACATAATGATAATAACAAAAGCATCGTCCCCTTGACAGCAAGACAAAAATATGCTATTCTGACTTTGGTTTGATAATTAGATTATCTTAAATAAGGCGATTATCAGAGAAGGGAGGAAATATTTTGAGTTACTGTTCCGACTTGACAAGAGAGCGAATTATGGAATGTGCGAAAGTGGAATTCCTAAAAAAAGGCTTTCAGGCAACGCAGCTTAAAGATATTGTTACCGCTGCAAAGGTTACAACAGGTGCAATATATCGACATTTTAAGGATAAAGAAGCGTTGTTTTTTGCCTTAATCGAAGATGTTTACCATTATACATTAGATTTTCTGGATAATGCAGAACCTTACGATAAAGTTGGAATTAGAGAAGCTATTGAAAGGGATTCTGTTGAAGCGTCATATGTTCAGGCAATGACATATGTCAACTATATGTACGAGCATTTGGAGGAATTTCAACTCTTGCTGAAATGCAGCAAAGGTTCTCGCGTCGAAAACTTTATAGAAGAAATTACAATTCAATATACGAAACAGAATGCCCTATTTGTAAAGGCGGCATATGAAGCGGGATATGCGAAATGTCTGCCAAACGATATAGAAATACACATTTTGACGCATGGATATATTACCGCACTATGTGAGTGTGTTTTGCACGATGTTCCTTATAAAAAGGCGGAGGATTATGTAAAAAATATCATAAAATTCCAGCACTATGGCTGGCATGGTGTATTAGGGCTTCCACTAAAATAAGTGGCTTTTGCCATTTATTTTTTGCCAAATAGTTAGTTTTCGCTAACCTATTTAAGGAGGATTTTTCATGAAGAAAAAAACGAAACCTGGAGCAATTCAGCAATTGTTGAGTTATGCAGGAAATAATAAAAAGCAACTATATCTTTCAACCTTTCTTGCAACGCTGGGCGAACTATTCGGGATGGCCCCCTTTATTACAGTGTCATTATTAGTCGCGGAACTATTTAACAAAACAGCTACTATTCAAAATGTATGTATCTTGTTTGCAGTCGCTTTGGGCGGGCAAATATTAAAACTGTGGCTTACATATCAATCCTCTTTTATGTCGCATAAGGCTACATATAAAATATTGAAAAATATCCGTAGCAAAATCGCAGATAAAATGCTTCGGGTTCCAATGGGCGTCATGTTGGATACGCCGACCGGAAATTTCAAAAATTTGATGGCAGATACAGTTTCAAAATTAGAGGATTCGATGGCTCATTTTATGCCTGAAATAACCTCTAATGTAGTGGCTCCCCTATGCTGTATACTACTGGTATTTATTCTTGACTGGCGCATGGGATTAGCTGCATTGATTACAATTCCCCTCGGACTTTTGGGTTACATTGGAATGATGAACGATTATGTGAATAAAAGTACCACTTATATGAAATCACAAAATGCGATGAACAGTACGCTGGTTGAGTATGTAAATGGTATAGAGGTTATTAAGGCATTTAATCAAGGAAGTGCTTCTTATAGTAAATTTACAGGTGCAATTAACTTCTTCCATGACAGTACTCTGGCATGGTGGAAGCAGAGTTGGCTTTGGTCAGCAGTCATTCAGGCTGTAATGCCGACAACATTGTTGGGAACGCTTCCGATTGGCGCATGGCTTTATATGACTGGAACATTACCATTATCAGATTTTATCACTTGCATTATCCTTCCTATTGGATTTATTGCCCCGCTTATGCGAGTAGGAAAATATTCTGAACAATTTAATATGGTGAAAGCCTGCCTCGATCAAATACGGGATTTTATTGAAAAACCGGAACTGAAACGTCCAGAAAAAAATGTTGCACTGGATGAAACAGCCTATCGCTTTGAAAATGTTTCTTTCGCTTATAACGAGACGGAAGTTCTGAAGAATGTATCCTTTGAAATCAAACCCGGTACTGTTTCAGCAATTGTCGGCCCTTCCGGTTCCGGAAAATCAACGATTGCAAAACTCATGGCTGGTTTTTGGGACGCCACAAAAGGAAAAGTTATTTTTGGCGGAAAGAATATTAAAGAGATTCCTTTCGCACAGTTGATGGGTGAAGTCAGTTATGTTGCACAGGACAATTTTCTGTTCGATGAAAGTATCCGTGAAAACATCCGGCTCGGAAAACCGGATGCGACAGACGATGAGGTGGTAGCTGCTGCAAAAGCTGCCTGCTGTCATGAGTTTATTGTAAAGTTGGAAAACGGATATGATACAAATGCCGGAGACGCAGGAGGAAAACTTTCTGGCGGAGAACGTCAGCGAATTACTATCGCAAGGGCAATTCTAAAAAATGCAAGAGTAATTATTCTTGATGAGGCCACGGCCTATGCTGATCCAGAAAATGAGTATCTCATTCAAAACGCTATCAGTAAACTTGTAAAAGGAAAAACCCTCATCGTAGTAGCTCATCGTCTTGCGACCATCCAGAAGGCTGATCAAATCCTTGTGGTGGAAAATGGAAAGATTGTTGGCTGCGGCAGGCAGGAAGAGCTTTTATCAGAATGCCCACTTTATCAAAGATTATGGAGTGATTATGTGAGTTCAGCTGATCAAGTGGAAGGAGGGACATTTTAATATGTTTTCAATTATAAAAAGGATTTTACGGTTATCTGGGAAATATCGTCCCCGTGTAATTGCCGGACTGATCTTCAATGCTCTGAAATCCTGCTGCGCCGCCTTTGTATTTTTTGCTGTGCTATTGGTAATGTTGAATATCGAACACTTAACAGAGACTGTCATTTTACAGGCATTTGGAATTGTTGCACTTAGTGTTTTGGGCCGCTTTTTGTTTCAGTACCTAAGCGATGTGCTAATGAGTGCGTCTGGATATGAGATTTTCCGGGAAAAGCGTCTTGAGATTGGAAATCAGCTCAAAAGGGCACCAATGGGCTATTTTACAGAAAATAATCTCGGCACCGTACAAACAGTATTGACAACAACAATTTCCGATCTGGAAGGGAATTGTATGCTTGCACTAACATTTTTGGTAGGAGGTTTTGTACAGGCGCTTGCCATGACGCTAATGTTGGGTATATTTTGCTGGCAGATTGGGTTTTTGGCTTTAACAGGAATTTTAGCGGGAATTCTTGTACTGGGCCAGATAAAAAAGCGGGCCGGCGCGCATACGGAAGATATGCAAAATGCTCAGGAATTGTTGGTGGGAAGTGCATTAGAATACATAAAAGGCATTTCTGTTCTGCGCATATTCGGAAAAGGCAAAGAAGGAAAAGGAAAAGTGGATCAAGCCTTTGAAAATAAGTGTCGCAGCGATATAGCGGTTACAATTTCTACTGCCGGAATTATGAAGCTGTATGAAGCCGTATTTAAGATTACAAGTTGCCTGTTATTTTTATTGTCAGCTTTGCTCTATTTGTGGGGAGTTATCACATTGCCCTATTGCCTTTTATTTATCATCTGTGCATTTTTAATGTTCATGGAATTGGAATTGATGAATGACGGGGCCTTTTTGAGTAAAATGCTCGCTACGCAGTTGGATCGGCTGGATTTCATCTCAGATATACCGGTTTTAGATGGAGACGGAAAGGATATTGTCCTGAAATCATATGAGATTGAACTGAAAGATGTTATTTTCGCTTATGACAGCCGTCCGGTTTTAGATGGAATCACCTTGAAAATCCCACAGAACTCTACTTGTGCTATCGTTGGGCCGTCAGGTTCAGGGAAAACAACTTTGTGTAATATGATTGCAAGATTTTGGGACGTAAATTCTGGAAGTGTTAAAATTGGAGGACACGATGTAAAAGAATTTACTTGTGATAGCCTTTTATCATATGTAAGTATGGTATTCCAAAAGGTGTATCTGTTTAATGATACGATTGAAAATAACATCAAATTCGGAAAACCTAACGCGACCCATGCGGAGGTGGTAGAGGCCGCTAAAAGGGCCCGCTGCCATGATTTTATAGAGGCGCTCCCACAAGGCTATGAAACAATGATAGGAGAAGCAGGTTCCACTTTGTCTGGGGGAGAAAAACAGAGAATTTCAATAGCAAGGGCGATATTGAAAGACGCGCCCATTGTTATTTTGGATGAAGCGACATCCAGCGTAGACCCGGAAAATGAAAAAGCTCTTTTGGACGCAATTTTTGAATTGACGAAAAATAAAACACTAATTTCTATCGCTCACAGGTTGTCTACTGTTCGGACGGCAGATCAAATTATTGTCATTGATCAAGGCCATATTGTTCAAAAGGGAACCCATAAGGAATTAGCAGAAAAAGAAGGGATTTATCGTACTTTTTTGAAGTGCAGGGAGAAATCCATCAGTTGGAAGCTATGAGGTGTGTTGCCATGAAAAAACAATTTCCAATTATATCTTTTGAACATGCCTCTTTTCAGTATGAAGGACAGTCTCAGGAAAGTCTAAAGGATGTAAAGCTTATCATAAAATCGGGAGAATTTCTTGTTATTACTGGGCAGAGCGGATGTGGAAAGACCACATTAACCAGGTGTATCAATAATTTGATTCCCCGCTTTTTTGAAGGCAGATTATCCGGCGAAGTCATTGTATTGGGACGTTCCATAAAAGAATCGGACGCCGGTGAGGCTGGCAAAGAGATTGCTTCAATTTTTCAAGATCCCCGCAGTCAATTTTTTACTACAAACAGTTCCAGCGAAGTTGCGTTTGCCTGCGAAAACTATGGAATTCCACATAAAGAAATCGTTAAACGTGTTAACAGCGCCTTTCAGTCACTGAATATGGAGAACCTAAAAGACAGAGATATTTTTGCCCTGTCCAGTGGAGAAAGGCAAAAAGTTGCTTTTCTCGCAGCGACTACTCTTAATCCACAAATTTATGTTCTGGATGAGCCTTCGGCTAATTTAGACATTCATACAATCTTACAGGTAAGAGAGATTCTTTCTGCTTTGAAAGCCGCTGGACACACGATTATTGTTTCAGAACACAGATTGTTTTACTTATACGGACTCGCAGATCGCTTTTTAATTATGGAGGATGGTCAAATCTGCGAAGAATTAACAGGTGAGGAAATGGCAGAATTATCTGCTGTCCAAATGCACAACAGAAGGCTTCGCCCGTTAAATTTGGATTTAATACAAATAGAAAGGAAAGAATCTATTTGCCGCTCGGAAGTATTTCTCCAAATTAGAAATTTGAGCTTTTCGCATAAAGCCATGCCGGAACTTCTTCACAACATTTCATTAGAAGCCTACAAAGGCGAAACGATTGCCTTGATTGGAGAAAATGGTTGCGGGAAAACAACATTGGGGAAAATCTTGTCTGGCTTGATTCGCTGCCGCCAAGGTGCGTTTTACATTGATGGAAAGAATGTGAAGCAACAAAAATTATCCGACTATGTGTACTTTGTTATGCAGGAGGCAGATCACCAGCTTTATACAGACAGTGTGACGGAGGAATTGAGGTTAGGAAACAAAAGGATTCCAAGCATAGATGAAAAAGTGTCTCAAATTTTGAAAATGCTCCATCTGGAAAACTTCAAAGACTGCCATCCGTATGCTTTATCAGGCGGTCAAAAACAGAGACTGACAATAGGAGCGGCAATGCTTTCGGAAAAACCAATCATCGTTTTGGATGAACCAACAAGCGGGTTAGACTGGGATAATATGTGCGCTGTTGCCAATGCTGTTAATTATATGCGTGAGGCTGGAAAGCTGGTCTTTATTATTACGCATGATCTGGAGTTTATCAGCCTGACCGCCTCGCGCGCTTTGCTTTTGAAGGAAGGGATTATTAAAGATGATTTACAAATGACGGAACAAAACAATTTCAAAATCGTAAAGAATTTTATGGTGGAGGAAGGTGGTGAATAAATTGAGAAAGCATGGAGTATATTACGATTCTCGCATAAAACTTCTGTTGATTCTATTGACATCAGCTTTGGCGTTTGCTTTGGGTGGAGGCTTAACAGGCTTGTTACTCTTTGGCGTCGTTTGCCTGTTTGCTTTGCTAAGTGGACTTTGGAAAACAAGTATCAAAGTTGCAATAGTTTATATAGTTCTGCTTATGTTGGCGCAAGTCCTTCCAATTCATTTATCTTCCGTGATAACATTCTTTTTACTAAGAATTTTGACTATTGCACTTGCTTTGAATATTCTATTTCAGACTACGGAAATATCGGAATTGATAGCAGCGCTTCAGGCAAGTCATATCCCTCAAGCAATTGTGATACCAGTGGCTATCATATTGAGATTTCTTCCATCTTTGAAACAAGATGTGCTTTATATAAAACAAGGGATGAAAACGAGGGGCGTGGGATTGTCTTTTTGGAGAATAGTAAGTCATCCGGCGCAGACATACGAAGGCTTTTTAGTCCCTATACTTATGCGCCTTCTGATGACGGCGACAGAATTATCCGCATCAGCGGAAACGCGAGGCATCAGCTATCCTTGTGAAAAAACTCACTATATATTAGTTGATTTCCGCTTAAGAGATAGTATTTTGTTGATAGGTATGCTTGCTCTTTTTGCGGTTATCATATGGACATCGTTCCAACCAATATCATTTTAAGGAGGATTTATTTCATGCAAACCGAAAACAAAAAAGGATTTCAAGTAAAGGATTTGATCGTCACAGCTCTTTTATCTTTGTGCGCACTTGTTATCTATATCATTTGTGCGTTCCTATCTTTTTCTCCCTACACGATGTTAGTGGTAAGTCCATTGTGGTCATTATTGGCAGCTATTACATATTTCCTTGTAGCAGCTAAGACTAAGAAACCGTGGGCACTGTTCATTTTTTGTGCGGTAACAGGCATTTATGGATTTTATCCGCCCATGATAATTTGCTGCATTATTGCTGGCATTATTTCTGCGTTGATCGCGCGGAAAACAGGTTGCACTAATGGAAAAACACTTACGTTCAGTTATATCATTTATATGGTTTTAGCAGCATTCAGTGGTACATATATTCCCTTCTTGTTTTTCTCAAATCAAACACTTGAGCAGTATGCGGGAATGTTTGGCGAAAGTTATTTGGGAATTTTGCAAACGTTAGTATCACCTGTAACAGCTATCATAATGCTTGTCGTTGTTGCAATTTGCGCCTTTGTTGGCGCGCTCATCGCTAAGAAACTGCTCAAGAAGCATTTCAAAAAAGCAGGTATGGTGTAAATGAAGTAATTATATGTGTCAGAAGGAGGTGTACCATTATGCCCTTAACATCATCTATGGAGGACTATTTAGAGGCAGTTTTAATAGTAGCTAAAAAACAAATTGAGGTGCGCTCTGTTGATATAGCTCGACAATTAAATGTTAGCAAACCAAGCGTCTGGCGGGCAATGACTGTCCTAAAAGATGGTGGTTTCCTTACAATGGATGATCACAGTTTTCTTTTACTCACAGATTTAGGACAAGAAACAGCCAAGAAAATCTATGAGCGTCACTGTTTTTTTACTGAACAGCTTATCGCCGCAGGTATTGACCCCAAGACTGCGGAGGCCGACGCCTGCCGGATTGAACACAACATCAGCGACGAAAGTTTCTCACGGCTGAAAGAGACAGCAACACAGAAACAAGATTAACCTGGATAAATTTTTAATGGCTAACTTATGGGAGGAAAAATGAAGATTAAATAGAAAAGACACGCCGACGGGCTTGCAGAGTAGCAAGTCCTCAGCCATGTCTTGGAAACAAGAGAATGGAGGTGGTTCCCATGCAGCAAACAGAATGGGTTTATTGTCCCGTCTGCGGGAATAAAACCCGTGATCGAATCAGGGAGGATACGGTTTTAATCAATTATCCTCTCTACTGCCCGAAGTGCAAACGAAAGAGCTTGATTCAGGCGAAACAGCTACACATCGTTGTCATCAAAGAGCCAGACGCATAGACGCAGAGCCGATGAACCCGTGAGAATTTCCCACGGACATCGGCTCTTTTTCACTCTTTGGGCTGGCTATCCAAGGCCGCTCTAACTGTCGCCTTGATGATCTGCATAGAACGCTCATCGCAGTTATACAGCATACGGACAAGGCTTTCCATTTCAGAATCCTCAATCTTCTTTTCCGGGAAGAAAATCTGATCGGGTAAAATGGACAGCTCCCGAATCAGCTTGTACAGGATGTCGTAGCTGGGCTTTTTGCCTTCGTTCTCGATACGATATATAAATCTCTCGCCTACTCCGACCTTGGCTGCCAGATCTTCGACCGTAATATCTGCTTTCATGCGGGCATTCTTGATGATCTCGCCAAGCATTTCATGTTCATTCTGCACTTTCAGTTCACCTCTCCTCTCCTTCTATTTTACGGATTTATGCCAGATTTATAATGGCATAGCAGTTCAAATTTTAGAGAACTGATAGTGCGGATAAAAGTGAACTGACCAGGATCGTATAACTGGCCCTGTCAATAAAAAAACGAGGTTTTGGCAGGTTGGTTTGTCATGCCCATCCCTCCAGACCACGTTTTGGCCTGGAGGGATATTTCATGCGTTGGTCATCCTTCGCACCGCTGCTTATTAGAAGCAGCGAGTATGATTCTATGTCGTAGGCCGCCTGCTTGACGGTGTACGGTCAAAAAAACTTCCCGTTTTTCAGCGGGATACTATGCCCTTCGCACTGAACCATCATGCCATGATTTATACGAACTAAAAAGAAACGCACTTGCTGTTTGGGGGAATACCCCATTCTGCAGGTGCGTTTTTCAATATAGAGAAACCCCATTTTCACGTTGTAGGGGACCGCCGGCCAGTCTGAATTTCTCGCAATTCAGACTGATCGGAGG
>UMGV01022825.1_pt1 | contig 11610 bp, 9 predicted proteins | sample 1965361 | NCBI WGS metagenome assembly UMGV01 (sample SAMEA4836081, study PRJEB28245) | human gut metagenome | biome: gut microbiome; material: fecal sample | place: Denmark | collected 2008
TAACGGCGTCCTTTTCCTCCTGGGTCTGCTTCATGTTGAAGAAGATCAGGGCGTTGTAGGACAGCATCTTCAGGTGGTGCTTCGGGTCAGCGAACCATGCAGCCAGATCGTCGATGGTGTACTTGCCGGCAGCGATCTCGCGGTCGAGGCACTCGGACTGGATGTCGATGTAGTCAAAGCCGTACTTCTCGCACAGGTCGAGGTCTTCAAGTACGGAGTGGTTTTCGCAGAAACGGTTGCAGCCTTCGTTAAAACCGATTTTCATAGCAGTAACTCCTTTTAGCGTATCAATTTCGCGTTGTAAAACGCGGTATAGTGGTTAAGGTGATATGCAAGGGCAGTAAAGCAGGAAGCTCTGCCACCCTTGCGAGTGAGTAGCAATGAATAGAAAATGCGAGGTGGATTACTTCTTGTAGAAGTCCGGGGTGCCGCCGGTAACAACCTTCTCCGGCACACCGGAGGTCTGGGACTTAACCAGTGCGTCAGCGGTGATGGAAGCAACGTAGCCGTCCCAAGCAGAGGAGCCGCCGGTCTCACCCTTGCGTGCGTGGTCAACCCAGTCCTGAATCTCTACATCGTAAGAATCGATGAAGCGCAGGATCCAGTTGTCCTCGATCTTGGTGGAAACCTCGTTAGCGTAGCGAACGGTCGGGAAGGACGGGCACGGCAGGTTTACAACGCCGTTCTCACATACAACCTCGCAGTTGATGTCGTAGCCGAAGCCGCAATTTACGTTTACCTCGAGCATATTGATGATGCCGCCCTTGGTCTTCATGATCATGATCTGCGGGTCCTTCAGCGCGTTCTTAACCTTGCTGTTGGTCTTCGGCATGATGCACTGAACCTCGTCCCACTCGTCGTTTACCAGCCACGGCAGAACGTCGATCTCGTGGATTGCGGTATCGGTAACAGCCATTGCGGTGGTGTAGTCATCGGCAACGCCGTCTGCACGGTGGGTGCACTTGATTACCATCGGGGCACCGAACTTGCCGGAATCGATCAGCTCCTTAACCTGACGGTAGCCGCGGTCGTAACGGCGCATGAAGCCAACCTGTACAAGGTGCTTGCCGCCTGCCATCTCGGCCTCAACGATCTCCTTGCCGTCAGCAGCGGTGTTAGCCAGCGGCTTCTCGGAGAATACCGGCTTGCCGGCCTTGATCGCTGCCAGAACCGGACCCTTGTGGAACTGACCCGGGGTGGTAACTACAACAGCGTTTACGTCCGGATCGTTGATTGCTTCGTTGAAATCGGTGTAAACCTTGGTGCCTGCGCCGGCGATCTCAGCGCCCTTTTTTGCGCCTTCTTCGAATACGTCGCATACAGCAACGATGCGTGCATTGCGGATGCGGTTCTGGATACGCTCGATGTGCTCACGGCCGATCATGCCGCAGCCGATCAGTGCAATGTTCAGATTTTCCATGATAAAGCTCATCCTTTCAAAATATGCCGCTGTACGGCAGAGTTCAAGTCTAATGGATTATGTGCGAGTATTTCGGGAGCCGCAGCATTGCTGCGACCCCTGAAAACTCGGAAAGAGAAGAGAGATTGTGTGTGTCTGTTTTACGCGCGCTTTGCGTTCTTGCGCATGTCGAGTACAACCGAACCGACAATGATAACGCCCTTGACAATGTTGGTCATGTTATCGTCTACCTTCAGCATAACCAGACCGTTATTGATAACGCCAAGGATCAGGATACCTGCCAGAACACCGGATACACGGCAGATACCGCCGGTATGAGAGGTGCCGCCTACCGTTGCTGCCGCAATCGCATCCAGCTCGTAGTTCAAACCGGAGTTTGCCGGATCCGCAGAGCCTGCGCGGCCTGCCAGCAGCATACCAGCGATAGCAGCACACAGCGAGCACCAGATGTAAACCAGAATCAGGTTCTTCTCAACATTGATACCAGCTACGCGGGCCGCCTGATCGTTGCCGCCGATAGCATATACGTTCTTACCAAAGCGTGTCTGGGTCAGCAGGAATGCCGAGATTGCGAACATTACGAAAAAAACAACGATGATGATTGGGAATACGCCGCCAATACGGTACGCACCCAGGAAACGGAACTGCTCAGACAGGTTAGAAACCGGACGGTTCGTATACATTTTAGCACCTGCACGGCAAATCAACTGTGCACCGAGAGTAGCGATAAAAGGCGGGATTTTGGTATAAGCAATGATCGCGCCGTAGATTGCGCCAATGCCTGCACCAAGTGCCAGACCAATCAGGATAACCAACGGAGCTGGCAGAGTGCCCACACCCGGCAGAATGGCATTTGCATAGCCTTCTGGCTGCACGAGCGAAGCGGTGATGCACGCAACTAACGCAGCGGATGCGCCGATCGTCAGGTCGATACCTTTAGAAAGGATTGCGAACATAACGCCAAAGGCCATGATACCCTTGACTGCCTCACCGGAGAGCAGTGTCAGCAGGTTATCCACCGAGAAAAAGCTGGGCTGTGCGATACTCATAATGATGACCAACACGATCAATACCAGCCAGATTGAATTCTGGGACAAGAATTTCTTCGTATTAAATGTTTTCTGCATACCATGTACCTTCTTTCTTATTGTTCATCCGCAGCAGGCTGATATGGTATCTCGCTGGTTGCATATTTGAGAATCAGCTCACTCGAGAAGTCTTTGCGATCCAGGATAGCGGTCATAATGCCTTCGTGCATAACTACGATACGGTCGGACATACCCATGACCTCGGGCAGCTCACTCGAAATCATGATAATGGCCTTACCCTCACCGGCAAGCTTTGTGATAAGCGAATGAATCTCTGCCTTTGCACCAACATCAATACCGCGTGTCGGTTCGTCAACGATCAGAATATCCGGATTGGTCAGCAGCCAGCGTCCAACCAGCACCTTCTGCTGATTGCCGCCCGACAGATTCTGAATGGGCGTTTCGATAGACGGCGTTTTGGTGTTGAGTTTTTTAACGTATTCTTCGGTGTCTTCGCGCATTTTCTTATGATTCAGCGGGAATCCGTACTTTTTCAGGTTTGCCAGCACCGTATTATCCTGAATGCTCAGCAAGCCGACAATACCGTTGCCGCGCCGATCCTCTGTGAGCAGGCCAATCTTGTTGGCGATCGCATCCTCAGGAGACTTGATGTGCAGTTCCTGACCGTCTTTATAGATTTTGCCGCCTGTCATATGGCGCATGCCGAAGATTGCTTCCGCCGTCTCGGTGCGGCCCGCACCGACCAGACCCGCCATACCCAGAATTTCACCACGATGCAGTTCAAACGAAACATTTTTAACTGCGCGGCCGGCAGACAAATTTTCCACTTTAAGAATGGTTTCCCCGATCGGACACTCTACCTTGGGAAACATGTTGTTCACTTCGCGTCCAACCATCAACTGAATAACCTTGTCTACATTAAGGTTTTCCGCGCGATCCGTAGCGATGTATTCGCCGTCGCGATAAACCGTGATATCGTCCGAAATCCGGAAGATTTCGTCCATTTTGTGCGAGATATAAATGATAGCAACATTTTTTTCCTTGAGTTCTGCAATAATGCGAAACAAATGCTCGACCTCTGCATCGGTCAGCGAGGACGTAGGCTCGTCCATGATAACAATACGGCTGTCATAGGATACAGCCTTGGCAATCTCAACCATCTGCATCTTTGCAACGGTCAGGTTACCCATCTTCTCATCCGGATCAACGTCCAGATTCAGCTTGTTGAACAGCTCAATGCTGTCCTGCCGCATTTTTTTATGATCGATGATCAGTCCCTTGCGCGGTGCGCGTCCCAGCCACAGGTTTTCGCAAACGCTGCGCTCGGGAACCGGAGACAGCTCCTGATGGATCATGGAAATGCCGGAATTCAGTGCCTCAAGCGTATTTTTGAACTGGATCTCCTTGCCTTCAAATACAATCTTGCCGGATGTAGGCGGATGAATGCCGATTAGACATTTCATCAAGGTAGACTTGCCTGCGCCGTTTTCGCCCATCAGCGTATGAACGGTACCGGGCCGCACCTTGAGCTGTACGCCTTTCAGTGCGCGTACACCGGGGAATTCCTTGACAATATCGGTCATTTCGAGGATATATTCTTGGCTCACTGCTTTTCACCCCATTATCTTGTTTGATTTAGGAAAGGGACATCGTTTCAATGTCCCTTTCCTCCTGACTGTGTGCTTATTCGTAATCTGCTACATTGTCCGGGGTAACAGGTTCGAACGGTACCCAGCAAATATTGCCAGTCTCATCGGTTTCATAATTCGTACCATCGTTAATTGCCTTGCCCTCGATCAGATTAACTGCAGCCTTCACAGCGCCATAGCCCTGACCGTTGGCATCCTGGAATACGGTCATCGCGAGCGTACCATCCTTGATTGCCTGAATACCATCTACCGTTGCATCGATGCCAACGATCGGGATCGAAGTCGGATCCATGCCCTTAGCCTTCAGCGCCTCTACCGCACCAAGTGCCATCGCATCGTTGTTCGCGATGATGCAGTCAAATTCGGTGTTGCCCAGCAGCGGAGAAATCATGTCCATTGCGTTTGCACGGTCATAATCTGCAACCAGCGGAGCCGCCGCCTGCGTTGCCTTGATGCCATTGTCCTCCAATGCCTTCAGTACGGAAGCGGAGCGCTGTTCAGTATGTACCAGACCCAGCGTGCCCTGCAGCATCAGATACTTAATCTCGGTCTTGCCCTTATCCTTGAAGTAATTAGCCAAAAATTCACCCTGATAGTAACCGGAGGTGTTCTCATTGGAAACAACCGCTACGGACTTGCCTGCTTCCAGAACGCTGGTATCGGACGGTGCGCGGTTAACGAAAACAACCTTCATATCACCGGCAGCCTCGATGCACTGCTGTGCCGTTGCGGCATCTACCAGATTGATCAGCACTGCGTCATCGCCTGCATTTTTAGCAGATTCGATAAACTGGAGCATCTTGCCGGTATCGTTCTGTGCGTCCTGCGAAGCGAGCGTAACGCCAAGCTCATCAGCCGCCGACTTTGAGCCAGCTTCCAACGTGCTCAGGAACTCATCACGCAGCGACATAATCAGCGTCATGCTATAGCCATCGCCCGATGCCTTGTCTCCACCCTGTGCGTTGCCATTCGAACCAGAACTGCCGCCGCAGCCTGCCAGCATGGATGCCATCATTGCCGATGCAATCAATCCTGCGAAAAGTCTTTTTTTCATTTGCTTTTACCTCATCTTTCTCAACTTTTTTCTTAGCCGTACACGTTCACATTTTTGAAAAATGCGATTTACGCTTGCCTTGATTTAGTTTTACACTCTTTTTCGATGTGCGTCAACCGGCTTTTTGAATTTTCACCAAACAGCACAGACGAATCTTATGACAACTGGTGATTCTGTCTGCACAAAATTGTGATTTTATAGGCTTTGCACGACAGAGCAGGGGAATCGCTTATGCAAAACTACCCGCCTCAGATGCGGGATCTGACTGTTAGTTCAATCTCATAACAACTCGATATTCGTTTCGGATTTCACGTGTTTTGCTCGTTTTATGGCGTTTACGGCAGATATATTGTACGAAAATATGAACAAAACACGGAAGGTTCGGAAAAGAGTGCATTTTTGCGTGCACGGCGCGAATGAGAAGAATCCGTACACGTGCACAATATTGTGAATACCGCTTTATTCACTTTAGATATAGACTTATTAGGGGTATTATGTTATGCTTTAACTATAAAAACGGGAAAGTCCCGTTCTGACAGAGGTGATATCATATGGCAATTACCCTGAATCAAATTGCTGAGATTTGCGGTGTGTCCCGCGGTACAGTCGATCGGGCACTTCATAATAAAGGAAATGTTCGCCCTGCGGTGGCGGAGCGGATCAAGGCGGTAGCCAACGAATATGGCTACACCCCCAACCGTGCCGGACTGGCACTGTCCCGCGCATCGCATCCGATCCGCATCGGCGTGATCATTATTTCGGTGCAGACCCCGTTCATGCAGATCGTTCTGGATGCCGCCCGGCGCGAAGCCCGCCGTCTGGCCGCGTTCAGCGTGGAGGTCATCTTCCGGCTGTCGCCCTCGCTCGATCCGGTCGAACAGGTCTCGATGATCGAGGAGCTGGTCGAGCAGCATCATATCAATGCGCTGGCGATCACGCCGCTCGACTGTCTGCTGGTCGAAACCAAGATCAACGAGCTGATCGACCAACGCGGAATACCGGTCGTTATGTTTAACACCGATCTGCCCAACAGCCACCGGCTGTGCTATGTCGGGCAGGAAAACCTTTCTTCCGGCCGTACAGTGGCCGAGCTGATGCGTCTGGTGACGCGGGAGAGCGGCACGGTGGTTACGATCAGTTCGTCCTGGATGTATCACAGTGCGTTCCGCGAACGTCTGAAGGGCTTTAAGGAGGAGCTGCTTACCCCCGATTCGCCGCTTCAGCTGCGGGAGGTCATGCTGCCGAACGATGACAGCAATGTGGTTTACGAGCATACACTCCGTCTGCTGCAGGAGATTCCCGATCTGACCGGTATCTACGCGATCACACCGGGTTATGCGGGCGTATGCAGTGCGCTGGTCGATTCCGGCCGCGCACGGGGGGTGCACCTGATCATGCACGATGAGATCCCCGCCAACCTGTACGAGCTTCGGCGCGGTGTTGCGGATTTTGTCATCGGACAGGATGCGGTGCAGCAGGGCGCACTGCCGCTGTCCCTGTTGGCCGATTACATTCAACTCAAACAGCAGCCGTCGAAGGAGTTTTACCATACCGATATTCGGGTGCTGCTGCGGCACAATATCGAAAATTTGCTTTGATCCGGGTCAGGAGGTATTATGTCTGTTCCGCTTCCGGCATTTCGCCGTGTCAGACTAACACAGCAATGTTTGATTCATCCGCAGGATAAGGGCGGCAACTATCTGCCTTGCGCCTCGGAGGATTGGGTGCTGTTTGTTTCGCTTGCTGCGGACGGGGAGAAGATCATTCTGCGGACCGAGCACCGCTGTCTGCCGATCAAACTCGGCGGTGCGCTGCTGCTGCCGCCGAATGTCTGTCACGAGCTGCCGTTCGTACAGGCACCCTGTCTGATGCTGGAATTTTCCGCCGCGGATGACGGACAGGCGATGTTTGAGTTTCCGCAGTTACAGGGAACACCGGCATGGACGTTGCTGCAGCTGCTCTACTCGGAACAGACCACGGCTGCCGCCCGGACACCGCTTTTAGATGCGCTTCTGATGCAGATGGCGCCTATGGCGCATGGCCTCGAGCTGTGTGCGCCGGATGCCGCATTCTCGCTTGCAACCGAGGTATTGCAGCATTTGAACCTGTGCTTTGCCGATGAGCTTTCGCTGACCGAGCTGACCAATCGGTTTCACGTTTCGACCAGCCACATGATCCATATGTTCAAGGCGCAGTTCGGCCTGCCGCCCATTCAGTATATGGTGCGCCGCCGGATCGGGGAAGCGCAGCATCTGCTCCGCACAACGGAGGACAGTGCGGGCGATATTGGCGGTCGGGTCGGCATGATCAACCGCAATTACTTTTACCGGATGTTCAAGCGTCTGGTGGGGGTATCGCCAGTTCGATACCGCGAGGTCATTGGCGAACGCCCGGATATGCTGGCTTGAGGAAACGACTTTATGGAATCGAGAGGCGGTTGGAAAAACGATAGTTTTTCGACAGCCTCAGGCACTGTGATTTAGACACAGTGCCTTTCTTTTTGTCTGGTTGTCGGAAAATAGAAGGGGAAATTATACAGAGTTGCCATGGCGTTCCGATCCGGGTTCCGTGGTCTAAATAATCAAGACGGCGGAAACCTCTGAATCATACGCAAAACAACCGAGCGACTGCATTTTCAGCCGCTCGGTTGTTTTGCCTGCGTCGCTCCGCACGGATACCCTATTGTATATAGCGCCGTGCGGCGTCACGCCTGCCGCCTTTTCTTCTCCCGGATGAGCGTGGACTTGCTGATGCCGGTCAGCTTGACGACCTGCGTATACGAATGGTTTTCGAGGAGTTCCATTGCGTGGTCAAGCTGCTCGGTGTCGAATTTCGGCGGCCGTCCCTCACGGAAATCGGGGTCGGTGGCGCGCGCGACCGCCTTGCCCTCCTGCGTGCGCTGCACGATCATGTCGCGCTCGAACTGCGCGAACGACAGCAGCACGTTGCGCAGCAGCGTGTTGACCGAGTCGTTGGACAGGATGCCGAGGTTGAGCACGTTGATGGTGATGCCCTCGTCGATCATCTCGGTGATCATGCCGGACGCCTGCGACACGGACCGCGCCAGCCGGTCGAGCCGTGTCACGATCAGCACATCGCCGCGCCGCAGCTGCGCCCGCAGCCTGTCCCATTCCGGTCGGTCCATCTTGGTGCCGGTGAACGTGTCCGTGTAGATTTTTTCCGCGCCCGCCGCCGTCAGCGCCGCCTGCTGCGCGTCCAGACTGTTGCCGTCGCGCGCCTGCGTTTTGGTGGATACTCTCGCGTAGCCGAATATCATGCCAATCCCTCCGTTTTCACGGTTTTGACACCGTGCATTATGACTCTAAGTTTTGGTACGTTTATTATACCTTATGACACCGTGTTCTGCAACCGGTGTCAATACTTGAAGGTTTTGGATGCCAAGGCGAAGTTCCACTATGGTCATAACCGCTCCACCACCGAGGGCAAGCAGCTTTACGGCGGCTTCTCTCAGTATATGTATATTGAGCCGGGCGCACGTCTTTACAAGATCCCGGACGATCTGCCCAATGATATGGCCTGCTTTACCGAGGTCATGTGCGTAGCGTACACGCTGGAAAAGGCTCGTGAGTTCAGCAGCTTTGATCTGGAGGGCGTTAACCTCGGTGACACGGTTGTCATACAAGGCTGCGGCGCGGAAATCGTGGCGGAGTGCGTCGACCGTCCCGAGGTATTCCCGGAGGGTCTTAAGTATCTCCGCAAGGCCGGTATGTATCTGGCGCAGGCAGAGGAGGCCGTGAAAGCATGAAGGTCGTTATCGACCCATGGATGGAATAAGTATCCCGCTTCCGTCCCGCCTGTAAAACCGCCGTGCGGCTGAAAAAACGGGGGCACGGGGATTACACCCGCCAAGCCGGATTTGCACCATCAAATCCGTTGCTTGTCAGACTATACCACACCTTTTCTTCTCAATAAACAAAACCCGGAGCACAGACTGAAAAAGCAGTTTGTGCTTCGGGTTTATTTGGCAGCGGCAGGTGTGGAGATCAGTTGATTTTTGCTGCCGTAAGGGAAAAGTGCTTCTGAAGCTCGAACAGGGTCCGATCGGGTTTCAGTACAAGCAAGAGTACTAAAAACAGCTATGAGAATTTGGATAATACTAACGAAATAATTGCAAATATTCGTTTGGCTATTGTGTTTATTTTGCAAATATGCTATATATAAGACAAGCAATTCATACGTATGCAAAGAGGTGAAAACAGTTGAAAACGATTACTTCCGTCGAACTTGCCAAATTAGCTGGTGTGTCGCAATCAACGGTTTCCCGTTGCCTGAATGACAGTCCGCTGGTTTCAGAAGAAACCAAGGCAAGAGTCAAAAAGCTGGCGGAAGAATACTCCTTTCAGTTTAACACTAACGCACGGGGGTTAAAAACCAACCGCACCGGTGTGATCGGATATGTATTCTCAGAGGATTTTACCGGCTTTGCAAACCATTATATTCAAAGTGACATTTACTATCGCATACGTATGCAGCTTGTAAAGGAAGGGCTGGATCTGGTGCCGGTATTTGATGAGGGGAAATACGGTGAGTTTTTTTCCATCGAAAAGAGTATCAGTAATCGACGGTTTGATGCCCTGATCTTTAACCGACCGCAGGTGGATGAGCGAGTCAAAAGCCTGCTGCATGAAACAAAAATTCCATTTATCTATATTTACGATACGAACGAATCACTGGATGAGTCGTATATGATCGCACCGAGCCATTCACAGATTGGCGGTCTGGTCGGCAAGGCGTTTTGCGAAGCTGGCTATACACGATTTGTGGAAATTATCGGACCGCAGGATCGAATCGACGTTATACATAAACATGAAGCTTTTGCACGTGTTTTGCATCAGCATGGGCATAAGCTGTCAGATACGCACATTCTGCATGCAGATTACAACCTGAAGCAGGCTACGCAGCAGGTTTTGGAGCATATTGAACTGTTCCAGCCGGGTACAGCGTGTTTTGCGCAGAACGATATGATGGCATTAGGCGCGCTGGAAGCACTGCGCGAGCAGGGCATTCAGGTGCCGGATGATGTGGCTTTGATTGGTTCGGATAATATCCCGATGGGCAGCTGGTTTACGCCGCATTTAACCACTGTGGCAGTAGATTATGACAGGATTATCAATTTAACAGTAGAATGGGTCATGGCAATGGCATCGAACAAACTGCCGGATACCTACCGATATATACTGGACAGCAAATTGATCATCCGAGATACATTCTGTCCCTCAGCAGGAGAATAATTCTTTTATTCTCCGCAAATGAATACGTATGCAAACGCGAAAAAGCGTTTCAATTATAAAAAGAAAGAAGGAAAAGAAAATGAAAGGGAAGAAATTGATGGCTATGCTGATGGCGGGATCCTTGCTGCTGGCAGGTCTGACGGGCTGCGGCGGTGCCAATGCAAAGGGCGGCGGTGCTGCGGCAAGTACGGATGATTACCCGAATGGTCCGGTAACAATCATTTGTCCGTGGGGCGTCGGCGGCGGTGCCGATGTCATCTCCCGCAAGATCTCGGAGGTAGCCAAGAATTATTTTGATCAGCCGATCATTGTAGAAAATCACACAGGCGCTTCCGGCACCATCGGCATGATGGATGCCATGGATGCGGATGCGGACGGTTATACTATGGTCGTCGCCAACGGTCCGTTATTTTCGCTGACTCCGAAGTACATCGATGTATCCTATGAGCTTTCTGATTTCACTATGCTGCGCGGTATGCGTCAGGTTGCGCTGATGATCCTCACTAATCCGCAGAAATCCGGCATGAAGACGTTTGATGATCTGATCAACTACGGCAAAACGCATAAGATCACGTATGCAACTTCCTCCGGCCCGGGCGGTGACCAGTACGTTGTTTCTTCTGCAATGTTCAAGGCGCTTGGTATCGAAGCGGAGCCGGTCGTTATGGGCAGCGAGGCAGAATCGATCAATGCAGTGGTTTCCGGTCAGGTAGACTGCGGTCTGGGTACGCCTCCGGCATACTACTCGCATCAGGAAGAGGGTACGATCCAGGCGGTCGCAACTTTCTATCCGGAAACGGTTCAGACTCCGTACGGTGAAGTAAAGTCCATCAAGGACTGGGGTGTTGATGTTGAATTTGCCGGCATGGACTGTCTGGCTGTTCGCTCGGACGTTCCGCAGGAGATTGTAGACAAACTGAATGCAATGCTCGATGACGTATATGCCGATTCCAAGTTCACCGGTTTTATGGACGAGATGGGTTATCCGCTGTGGGATGCCAAGGGTGACGAAGTGACGAAGTTTATCGAGGATCAGATGGACAGCATGGACAAATACGTGGAGATGCTCAAGTAACAGGCTGGTCTGTTTAAGGCAATACCGCACAATGAAAGCGGCGGCTCCTTGCGCAGGCTCCGGTCGCGCTGCCGCGGCTCCTTGCGCAGGCTCCGGTCGCGCTGCCGCGGC
>UMGV01027269.1_pt1 | contig 11586 bp, 10 predicted proteins | sample 1965361 | NCBI WGS metagenome assembly UMGV01 (sample SAMEA4836081, study PRJEB28245) | human gut metagenome | biome: gut microbiome; material: fecal sample | place: Denmark | collected 2008
TTCTGGAAGTGAGGTCAAAATGCTGGTCTTAATTACCTACGACGTCAACACGGAGACCGCCGCCGGGAAAAAGCGTCTCCGCAAAGTCGCTAAAAAGTGCGTAGACCACGGGCAGCGCGTACAAAACTCCGTTTTCGAGTGCTTGCTGACCGCCGCGCAGTATGTTACACTGAAGGCAGAGCTCACCGCGCTCATCGAGCCCGAAACGGACAGCCTGCGGTTTTACCGCCTCGGCAATCAATATAAGCAGAATGTAGAGCATGTCGGCGTACAGCCCGCATACGCGCAGGATTCCGTCCTGCTCATCTGATTACCCGCAGTGCGAAGCCGAAGCGCACACGCTTTTCCCGCTTCCTTCGCACCAAATCAAAACCCAAAATTTGTCCTTTTTAAAACGCCACCGGCAAATTTTTCTCTTTCCGCGTCTTAAAGAGGCAAATTCTTCTCCCTTTTGCGCAAAAACAGATGAAAACTTTGTCCGTTTTTGCTGTCGCCCTCCACCCGGAGGGCGTGGATAGAAATAAAACAACACCCGTCCAAAATTTCGGGGTCAATTAGTCGCCCTCCACCCGGAGGGCGTGGATAGAAATCATTGCTCGCCCTACCCTCCCTTATCCGATGATTGTCGCCCTCCACCCGGAGGGCGTGGATAGAAATTGCTCGAGCAGTGTGACGTTGCCCGGGTCCAGCTTCGTCGCCCTCCACCCGGAGGGCGTGGATAGAAATTCGCCCCGATTTTAGGTACGCTAATCGCGGTTTTGTCGCCCTCCACCCGGAGGGCGTGGATAGAAATATATTGCCCTCCATCTCGGCGTGATTTCCACCGCAGGTCGCCCTCCACCCGGAGGGCGTGGATAGAAATTAATTAAATTATACCACAAGTACATTGACAAGTCGTCGCCCTCCACCCGGAGGGCGTGGATAGAAATGTTGTAGCCCTGTTCCAGAACAAAGCCGTCACCAGTCGCCCTCCACCCGGAGGGCGTGGATAGAAATATCGGTAGCATTGTTAATTGCGGGTTATTAAATCCCGGTCGCCCTCCACCCGGAGGGCGTGGATAGAAATCAGCTTGTTGATATACCAAAAGCAAATCAAGCAAACGTCGCCCTCCACCCGGAGGGCGTGGATAGAAATTGCGCATTGACCTGCGCGGGCGACACGGCTGAAAGTCGCCCTCCACCCGGAGGGCGTGGATAGAAATCGGCATATCGAGCAGAGTGCAAAAAACGGCGCTCGTCGCCCTCCACCCGGAGAGCGTGGATAGAAATGTGATATAGGACATCTGGAGGTCGGAAATATTCAGGTCGCCCTCCACACGGAGGGCGTGGATAGAAATATATCCATCGCATTGATATGGGTGGGAGAAGTGGCGTCGTCTTCCACCTAAAGGGCGCGGGTAGAACGCAAATCGTAACACTTGACTTTTGGACGCGACATGCCCCCAAGTCTGCGAATAAAGCCAAAGATGCGCCGGGCATCAAAACGGCGGAACAGCTCGAAAAGCGCTTTCATCGGCTGCGAAAAGCGGCGGATGAGGGCGTTCTTTTGCCGTTAAAACCGGACATTGCAGGACAGTATAGGACATCGGCGGACAACTTTCGCAAAACCTCTTTACAGAACAAACGTTTTTAGCTATAATGAGATACAGAAAGGGGGCGGCAGCATGACGGAGAACAGGCCGCGCATGGCGATCTGCTACGATTTTGACAAAACACTTTCCCCGGACGACATGCAGACGTTCACGCTCATCCCGTCTTTTGGCATTGACAAAGACAAATTCTGGGCGGAAACGGACGCATTCGCGCGGGAAAACAGCATGGAAAGCAACCTTTCGTGGATGTTCATGCTTGTTCGCTATTCACGCTTTCTCGGAAAATCCTTAAAACGCGAGTATTTTCGGGCCATCGGTGCGCAGGTGGAGCTGTACCGCGGCGTTACGGATTGGTTCGCGCGCACGACAGCGTATGCTGCGCAGCGTGGCATTGAGCTTGAACACTACATCATTTCTTCGGGTCTTAAAGAAATCATCGAGGGCAGCGCCATCGCGAAGAATTTCAAACGCATTTATGCCTCCTCCTACCTCTACACCACGGACGACGTAGCGGAGTGGCCCGCGCAGGCCATCAATTACACGAACAAGACGCAGTTCATTTTCCGCATCGCAAAAGGCTTTTTGGAGGAGTACGACGAGCGCGTAAACGACAGCATGCCCGAGGAAAACCTGCGCATTCCGTATGAGAACATCGTCTATATCGGCGACAGCGCCACGGACATTCCGTGCATGCGGCTCGTGAAAAGCAAAGGCGGCTACTCCGTCGGCGTATACGACCCGGAGAAAAATAACCGCGCCAAAGTATACAATCTGTATAATGACAACCGATTAAACTTCTACGCGCCCGCCGATTATACAGAACGGAGCAACTTATACCGCTATATGCAGCAGATCATCGACGAAGTCGCCGCGCGGGAACAGATTAAAAGCGAGCGCGAAATTCTGCGTCAGCCCGCCGAAGCCTACAAAATGCGCTCTATGCTCGAAAAGCTCGAGACCGGCTACCCGGAAAAGCTGACCCCGCAAGAGATTACCGAGCTGCAAAAGCTGGAAGCGATGATCAAATCGCGTACTCCGGGAGAGATCGATTGATGGATGACGTAAAGTACTTTCCGTACGGCGAAAAAGAGCTCGCTTATTTACGGAAAAAGGACAAGAAGCTCTCGGCGGTCATCAACCGCGTGGGGCACATTGAACGCGCCGTGGACGACGACCTTTTTTCCGCCGTGGTGCACCACATCGTGGGGCAACAGATTTCCACAAAGGCGCAGGCAACCGTTTGGGCGCGCGTGCAGAACGCCCTCGGCACGGTCGATGCCGAACACGTTTTGGGCTATGGCGAAGCAAATTTGCAATCACTCGGCATTTCGTTCCGCAAGGCGGAATACATCACGGACTTCGCGAAAAAGGTGCATACAGGCGAATTTGATTTCATCAGCATCGGCGAAAAGCCGGATGAAGAGGTCATCCTCGAGCTCAGCGCGCTCAAGGGCATCGGCGTGTGGACAGCGGAAATGCTGCTTTTATTCTGCCTGCAGCGCCCGAATGTGTTCAGCTACGGCGACCTCGCCATTTTGCGCGGCATGCGCATGGTCTACCGCCACAAGGAGATCGACCGCGCACGGTTCGAGCGGTACCGCAAACGTTTTTCGCCGTATTGCAGCATCGCAAGTTTATATTTCTGGGCGGTCTCCGGCGGCGCGCTCCCCGAACTCACCGACCCCGCCGCGTCGAAACCGAAGAAATAAACGTACATTTTCGCACGCATAGAAAAAGATAGTCTTCCAAAGCGTTCGTTTCGCTTAGAAAGACTATCTTTTTTATATCGTTTTTATCATAACGAAATTCGTGAGCCAGACGCCGCAGCGCTCTGCTTGCTGTTCTTTAATGGCCGCATAGTCGCGCTTTTGGAAGAAGCCTTTTGCGGTCAACGACGCGTGCGTTGTGACGGTTTTTGGAGCGACAAACTCAGTCCTTCGGGACTTTGACCCAGATGCCGGGGGTCTTTTCGGCTTCCATAAGGGCGCCCCAGGCGCTGATGATGGAGAGCGTCTCGCTGTGCGGGGCAGGGATGGTGCCGTTTTTGAAGAACTCGACGAGCGCCTCAATGAAGTGGCGGAAGTAATCGGAGCGAATTTCCAGTACGGAATTTTCCGTGGAGCGCGCAATGTTCATCATGAACGGCGAGCCCTTTGCGTAGCCGGAAAGCGTTGCGGTGCGGCCGTCCGCAAAGCGCAGAACGCCGGTGTACACCTCGTCGTTTGTCAGGTGCATGACTTCCGTCGCGGGAGCCTGCATCATCATGAAGATCGGCTCCAGCTGGTGGATGGCGTAATCCTCAAAACCGTTCGGACCCCATGCATTGACACCCTTGATGTTCGTTTTATCCGCTGCCTGGTACTCCTCCGCAAAACGCAGCGCGGAAGACGACCAGCACGGCGTGCCGCTATGCTCGGCAAGATCGAGCATACGCTTTGCAGCGAAGTGATCCGGCGCGAAGGTTTTATCCACATAGCAGCGCTTGCCGGAGCGCAGCGCGAGGTTTGCGAGTTCTTCGTGCTTTTTCGGGTCGCGCGGGGCGAGCACGAGCAGAACGTCACTCTTTTCGATGAGTTCCTCCTGCGTCATCATGCGGGTGAGACCGTATTTTTCGCACCATGCGTCCGTTGTGAGGCCGCCCTCGGGGCTGTCGATTTCAGCCCAGGCGTACACGGCTTCTACCTCGCCGTTTGAGTAATCGTGCAGCATGTGAACGTAGTTATTGGCATGCCACTCGTCTAAATAGTAATCGATAAAACCGACTTTGATCATGCTTTTGACTCCTTTAAACTGAATTTCAATACAACTTTCCGGCGTACTTTTCCGCCGGTATTCGCGTTCATTATAGCACATTCCGCCGTTTTGTACCGCAGTTTTTGCGAAATTTCGAAAGTTAATGAAAAAAGCAAACCCTTTGTGTGAAATATGCAAAAAGCGCCCCGAATGCTCGGAACGCTTTTTGCATATTTGGAAATTCGGTGTGGTTTTGCCGCCTTATCTCGCGTTTTTCTTGACGCGCAGGCGGTTGATGGCGCGGGCAAGGTTCGCCTGCGCGGTGCGGTATTCGCGCACGCTGCGCTTTTGGAGGATGGCCTCCTTCGCCTCATCGGCGGCGCGCTGTGCACGTTTGGCATCGATCTCTTCCGGGTACTCGGCGGAGTCTACAAGCACGAGGATATCGTTGCCCTCGACCTTCACCATGCCCTCGGAAACAGCAGCGGTGCGCCACTCCTTACCCGGTGCGCGGTAAGAGAGCACGCCCGGCACGACGGCGGAGATCATATTGCTGTGACCCGCCAGAATGCCGTACTGGCCGACCGTTGTGGGCACGACAAGCGACTCGCACTCGCCCTCGAAAAAGACCTTATCGGCTTCAAGCAGGTGCATCTGAAATGTACGCATCAGATCGCCTCCGCCTCTAACTGCTTCGCTTTCGCGATGACGTCCTCGAGCGTACCTACGTTATAGAACGCCGCCTCGGGGTACTGGTCCATTTCGCCGTCTACGATGGCCTTGAAGCCGCGCAGCGTCTCTTTGAGCGGGACGTAAACGCCCGGCACGCTGGAGAACTTTTCTGCGACGTGCATCGGCTGCGAGAGGAAACGCTGGATCTTTCTCGCGCGCTGCACGGTGAGCTGATCTTCGTCGCTGAGCTCGTCCATACCGAGGATGGCGATGATGTCCTGCAGCTCGCTGTACTTCTGGAGGGTCTCCTGCACTTCACGCGCGATGCGGTAGTGCTCCTCGCCGACAACATCGGCTTCGAGGATACGGGAAGTGGACTCCAGCGGATCGACGGCGGGGTAAATACCCTGCTCGGCAATCTTACGGCTCAAAACAGTCGTAGCGTCGAGGTGGGCGAACGTTGTGGCCGGGGCCGGGTCGGTAAGGTCATCGGCAGGCACGTAAACGGCCTGAACCGAGGTGACGGAGCCGTCTTTTGTGGAGGTGATGCGCTCCTGCAGCTCGCCCATTTCGTTTGCGAGGGTCGGCTGATAACCGACGGCGGAAGGCATACGGCCGAGAAGCGTGGAAACCTCACTGCCGGCCTGCACGAAACGGAAGATGTTATCGATGAAGAGCAGGACGTCCTTGTGCTCTTCGTCACGGAAATGCTCTGCCATGGTGAGGCCGGAGAGGGCGACACGCATACGCACGCCCGGAGACTCGTTCATCTGGCCGAAGACGAGCGCCGTTTTATCGCCGACGCCGCTTTCACGCATTTCACGCCAGAGGTCGTTACCCTCACGGCTGCGCTCGCCGACGCCGGTAAACACGGAGTAACCGCCGTGCTCCATGGCGACGTTGTGGATGAGCTCCTGGATAAGGACGGTCTTGCCGACGCCTGCGCCGCCGAACAGACCGATTTTGCCGCCCTTCGGGTACGGCTCCAGAAGGTCGATGACCTTGATGCCGGTCTCGAGGATCTCGACGGCCGGGTTCTGCTCGTCAAACGACGGAGCTTTTCTGTAAATGCTTTTGTGCGGCTCGGTTGCGGGAACGGCTTCGCCGCCGTCGATGGGATCGCCGAGCACGTTGAACATGCGGCCGAGTGTGTTTTCGCCCACCGGCACTTCGATGGTTTTGCCCGGAGCCTCAACCTGCATACCGCGGGAAAGGCCCTCACTGCCGGAAAGCATGACGCAGCGGACCGTGTTGTCACCCACATGCTGGGCAACCTCCATCACATACCGCCGTCCGTCCACGGTAAGCGAAAGGGCTTCTCTGATTTTCGGCAGAACGCCGGACTCGAACTGTACGTCGATGACCGGGCCGGAGATCTGTACGATCTTACCTGTATTCACGTTGTTCACGCTTCCTTCCTGTGTTTTTGACGCTGTGCCTTCGCACCGGCGGAGACCTCTGTAATCTCCTGCGTGATGGCAGCCTGACGCACGCGGTTATACTGCAAGGAAAGCTCTGCGAGGAGCTTTTCCGCGTTGCTGTTGGCGGAATCCATCGCCGTCATGCGGGCATTCTGCTCGCTGCAGAAGCTATCGATGAGGGCACTGTAAATAAAGCCCGAAACATAGCTTTGCATGATGTTGTTGAGAACCGCCTGCACGGAGGGCACAAACTCGAACGGCGTGGTGACCGCCTTTTCCACCGTATCCGTCTGGAAATAGGCGCGGTGGAACGGCAGCAGACGCGTGCAGTGTGCAGAGGACGTGAGGCTGTTCTCCATATCGGTATAAATGACAAAAATCTTCTTAAAATCCCCGCGGTCGTAGCCCTCGAGCAGGATGTCGCAAATTTCTCTCGCGCGCTGCATGGTAGGGTTCTGTGCCGTATAGAGGAAGCTGTGCTCCATGGGGATATTGTGCTGCGTAAAGAAGTGGCGGCCATATTCGCCTACAACGTAGAGCTTCGTGTCGGGATGCTCATCGAGCATGTGCATAGCTTCCTTGATGACGTTCTGGTTGTATGCGCCCGCGAGGCCCTTATCCGCCGTGATGACGAGGCACGCGTAGGTGCCCTCCAGCGGCGGCTCGCCCTCGGGGGGATAGAAATAGCGGCTGTCCACGTCGTTCTGGGTACGGAAAATACGCTTGATCTCCGTGCGCAGCGCCTCGAAATACGGGCGCGTGCGGTCCAGATCGTTGCGTGCTTTGCGCAGCTTTGTGGAAGCGATAAGGTACATGGCGTTCGTGATTTTACGCGTATCCTTAACGCTTTCGATTCTGGTTTTAATCTCTTTTGTATTAGCCATAGCGAAAACCGCCTTTCCGAGCGCTTACGCGTTCTGCGGGTTTTCCGCCTTGTACTTTTCGAGGAATTCCTTCGCGACTTTCAAAATCTCTTCGCGGTCGGGGTCGGAAAGCTGACCGGTGGTATCGACACGGCGGCAGACATCGCTCATATTCTTCTCGGCGTACTTGATGAGCTCCGTGTGGAAACGACCCATATCGTCAAGCGGGACGTCCTGCATGACGTGGTGCAGAGCAGAGACGAGCGTGATGACCTGATCGTGCTGGCTCATCGGATGGTACTGCGGCTGACGCAGCAGACGCATAAGGCTCTGACCGTAGGTGAGCTGACGCTTTGTGGTCTCGTCGAGGTCGCTGGAGAACTGGGTGAAGACTTCCATTTCGCGGTACTGGGCAAGGTCCAGACGGATGCCGCCCGCTGCCTTTTTCATGGCCTTTGTCTGGGCATCGCCGCCGACACGGGAAACCGAAAGACCGACGTTAACAGCCGGACGCTGGCCGGAGAAGAACAGGTCGCTCTCAAGGAAGATCTGACCGTCTGTGATGGAAATAATGTTCGTCGGGATGTAAGCGGAAACATCGCCCGCCTGCGTTTCAACAATCGGCAATGCCGTCATGCTGCCGCCGCCGAGTGCATCGGAAAGATGCGCGGAACGCTCCAACAAACGGGAATGCAGGTAGAAAACGTCACCCGGATACGCTTCACGACCCGGGGAACGCTCCAAAAGCAGGCTCAGTGCACGGTACGCAATGGCGTGCTTTGAAAGGTCATCGTACACGATGAGGACATCTCTGCCCTGATACATGAAGTACTCTCCGAGTGCGCAGCCGGCATACGGTGCGATGTATTGCAAGGAAGCCGAGTCACTGGCAGATGCGTTGACGACGATGGTGTAATCCATGGCGCCGCGGCGCTTTAAGGTCTCCACAAGCTGTGCAACGGAGCTGGACTTCTGACCGATGGCGACATAGATGCAAACGACGTTCTTGCCCTTCTGGTTCAAAATGGTATCGAGCGCGACGGCGGTTTTACCGGTCTGGCGGTCGCCGATGATAAGCTCACGCTGGCCGCGGCCAATCGGGAACATGGAATCGATGGCGAGAAGGCCGGTTTCCATAGGCGCGTTGACCGGCTGGCGGTCGATGATGCCCGGTGCGGGGCACTCGATGGGGCGGTAGCCCTCGGCGCTGATGTCACCCTTGCCGTCGATCGGCGTACCGAGTGCATCGACAACACGGCCGAGGAAGCCGTCGCCGACCGGGATACCGGCGGTCTTGCCGCTTCTGCGCACAAGGCTGCCCTCGGTGATCTCGGCATCGTCGCCAAAGAGGACGCAGCCGATCTCATTGCGGCGCAGGTCCTGCACCATGCCCTTAACGCCGGAGGAGAACAGGAGAATCTCGCCGTAGGCGGCATGCTCAAGGCCACTGACAACGGCGATCTCATCGCCAACGGTGAGAACCGTACCGGTCTCTTCCGCTTCTGCGGACGGGGTAAAATCTTCAACGGCTTCCTTCATCAGCGGAATGACGGAATCGCTGCCGGACTTTAACGCCTTTAGCTTTTCTTCAAACTGGCGCAGACGGCTTTTGAGGCTCCAATCGTACACATCGGTGCCGACGGTAAGCGTGAAGCCGTTCAGCATTTTATCTTCTTCAAAGGTGAGCGGAATCTCACGGCCATAGGTACGCAGCAGGAATTCCGCAAAGCGTTTTTCCTGTTCGGCATCCGGGCGGCGGCTGCCGCGGAGAACGGCTACGGCCTTTTCATCTGCATTACGCATTCGGCTCTCCCCTCTCTGCCTGATCGAGGAACGCGTCATACGGATCGCCGTCTTTATAAACAAGCTTCTTGGTCGCTTCCATAGCGAGCTCGGTAAGCTCCTTCTGTGCGTCTGCGATCATCTTATCATGTACACGGGCGGCATCCTTCTGCGCATCGGCGACGATCTTATCCGCCTGTGCATGGGCATCGGAAAGCTGCTGCTGTACGCTGCGGTCGAGCTCTTTCTGCGCTTCGGTTCTCTTTGCGCTGATCTCGCCCTCAACGGACTTGAGCTGCTCCTGATAATCCGCCTTGATCTTTTCGGCGGAATCGAGTTCACTTTGGGCCTTCTGTGCCATTTCGGCATAATGCGCTTCGCGCTTTGCCATGAAGTTCTTGACCGGCTTGTACAAAAGGAAATACAGGCCGCCGAACAAAATGACGAAATTCAGTACATGCAGCAAAATCTGCTGCCAATCAATATTCAGTGGGATGTTCACGATCTGCACTCTCCTTTACAGGACGAAGATGATGAGGATAACAACGAGCAGGGCATAAATGATGGCCGTCTCGATAAAGACGAGGCCGAGCATGAGGGTGGTACGGATCTTGCTTTCAGCCTCCGGCTGACGTGCGATGCCCTCAACAGCCTTACCTGCGGAGAGGCCCATACCGACTGCACCGCCGGCGGCTGCAATACCGACTGCAATAGCGGAAGCAAGTGCCTTAAGGCCGGTTGTGCTGTCTGCGGTGGTGGTGGCTGCAGCTTCTACTGCGGTTTCGGCTGTTGCCGTGGTGGTTGCGGCATCACCGTTTGTTGCGGCGAATACCGGAATGGAGATGGCGAGGATGGCGATGACTGCCAGCAGAATGATGGCAAGCTTCTTTAACTTTCTCTGTTTTGCGTTCATGATATTTTCCCTCCGTAGGTTAATTTTCAGCTTCTGCTTTTACTTTTTTCTTTTTCGGTTCCTGCTTCTCGGAAACCTCGCCGAAATAGAGCGCGACGAGCATCGTCAAAACATAGGCCTGAATGAGCGCGTGCAGCAGCGTGAACATAACGCCCACGATAACCGGCAGCACAAAGCTCAGATTCACATAATAATACACAAGCTCCGTAACGAGCAAGCCGCTTAAAAGCGCGCCGAACAGACGGAAGCTCATGGAAATCGGCAGCGAGAACTCCTTTAAAGTGCTGCCCACGCCTTTGAAGCCGTTATACGCGATACCGCCGCCCAGAATGACGAGGTACGAGAAGCAGCCCATGGCGATGGCGGCGTTGACATCGGACAGCGGCGCCGGAAGCGTGATGGGAGAGCCCTCCGTTGTGATAGCCTGAATGCCGAACAGCTCAAAGAGCGTACCGATGAAAATGTACGCGCCGGCCGTGAAGATGTACGCACCGAGGAAGCCGCTGCGCCCCGGGCTGTTGGACTTAGCCATGCCGTCGAACAGGTCTACCGCCTGCTCAAGGAGCATCTGGAACTTTCCGGGCACCATCTTAAAGCGCGGAATGACGAAAATGCGCACGATGACCGCAAACACCAGCAAGATGCCCGAGACCACCATGGCGGAGATCAACGCCGGGTTGACATCTTTGATGCCGAAGAGGCTGATTTTGTTCGTCTCATGCAGAACCGCGTCACGCATGGTCACCTGAATCGTTTCGGTCTTCTGCACCGAAGGAACCAGAATGCTTGCGACGAGCAGCACCACAATAGCGCAGATCCACAAAGCCAGCTTTGTTTTCTTTGCTTTCATTGTTTTTCCCTTTCTTTCTCAAAATTTTGCCTTCCATTTCAATATCACCGGGCAAAAATTCCCCCTTCAGCGCTGCGCCCCAAAAGGGCACACGACCGCATCTTTCGCCGCTGTGAAAAGCAGCAACAAGACACGGTCACAAGAGCACACGTTTTTGTTGACATTGACCAAATATCCTGTTACTTTTTTGTAAACTGTATTTGGAAGCATCTGTATTATACGCACATTAAATCGAATTGTAAAATGTTATATTGACATATCTACTATTTCATTTTTGATATTTTAGTAAGCCGTATGAAATTTCATTATGCCGTGCGCTATTTCTCTCTTTACAAATAAAGGCAAGATGGAACGGCGCGCGGGAAAAGTCAGGCTTTTTCAACTTGACAGGGGCTTTCTCCTTGCTTTATACTGGAGAAAACAGATGGAAACGGGGAGACAATATGCGGACGGTTTATAAACACGGCACGGTTTACACGGGAAACGGCTTTGTGACGGATTTTGCGGTGGAAAACGGGAAATTCTGCTTTGTGGGCGAGACGGATAAAGCCACGGCAGATGAAGTAGTCGATTTAGGCGGAAAATTCGTCTGCGCGGGGTTTAATGACTCACACATGCATGTGCTGAACCTCGGCAATGTACTGACAATGGCGAACCTCGGCGCGCACACGACGTCTTTAAAGGAGATGCTCGACTGTCTGCGCACCTATATAAAGGAAACGGGCGTAACACCCGGCACGTGGGTGCAGGGGCGCGGCTT